>Ga0208496_1000207_pt1 | contig 20693 bp, 19 predicted proteins | sample CryBogmetaGMA2M_FD_184552 | JGI IMG/M metagenome (GOLD analysis project Ga0208496, IMG submission 184552) | Freshwater microbial communities from Crystal Bog, Wisconsin, USA - MA2M (SPAdes) | ecosystem: Environmental > Aquatic > Freshwater > Lake | place: Crystal Bog, Wisconsin, USA | collected... | reverse complement strand
AATCCATGAAAGAACGATCATTGCAAAACCTTTTTGTAACTTGGTTCGTTTCAAGCGCTTTTCTGATGATGTAGAAACTATCAAGAGCCTCAAAGAAGACCCAGTGGTGTTGGTTGTTGCCCCTATGTCTGGACACCACGCCACTTTGTTGCGCGATACCGTTCGCACCCTTTTACAAGACCATAAGGTTTACATTACTGACTGGATCGATGCACGCAACGTGCCTCTTGAAGATGGTGATTTTGGTCTAGATGATTACGTTCATTACTTACAAGAATTTATTCGCGTCATTGGTGCTGAAGATTTGCATGTTATTTCCGTTTGTCAGCCTACCGTTCCAACCTTAGGTGCGATTTCCTTAATGGCCTCTGCTGGTGAAGTAACTCCAGCCTCAATGATCATGATGGGCGGACCCATTGATGCACGTAAATCACCAACAGCCGTCAATAACTTAGCAGAACAAAAATCGCACGAATGGTTTGAAAGCCACGTTATCTATAACGTGCCACCAAACTATCCAGGCGGTGGTCGTCGTGTGTACCCAGGCTTCTTGCAGCACACTGGCTTTATTGCCATGAATCCACAGAATCATTTGCAGTCCCATTGGGATTACTTCCAAAACCTCGTGCGCGGCGATGAGCAAGATGCGGAATCACATATTCGTTTCTATGATGAATACAATGCTGTATTAGATTTGGATGCTAAATTCTATTTAGATACGATCAAAACCGTATTTCAAGATTACGCCCTACCTAATGGCACTTGGGAAGTATCTGGCGATCTAGTGAAGCCACAGGACATTACAAAGACTGCTCTGCTTACTATAGAGGGCGAGCTGGATGATATTTCTGGAAGCGGTCAGACTCGTTCAGCTCATGGTTTATGTGCTGGCATCCCAAAAGAAAATAAAGCCCACTATGAAGTTTCTGGTGCTGGGCACTATGGTATTTTTGCGGGTCGTCGTTGGCGCGATAAGGTTTATCCAAAGATCAAAACCTTTATTCGTGAACACCAAGGTATAAATAAGCAATCCAAAGCCAGACCTCCTAAATTAGAAGGCTCTGAGTCATCATAAATAGGTGAGGGCAAATCCCCTCACTTCTTTTGGCTTTTCTAATGCAATGAAGACTACACAAGCGAACGAACTCAGCGATCGCTTGGAAGATGTTCTTCCCCAAACCCAATGCACTAAATGTGGCTACCCAGATTGCCGTGGCTATGCCGAAGCAATGGCGGGTGGTGACATCCTACCCAATCGCTGTCCTCCAGGCGGCATTGAAGGCATTCGACGCTTGAGTCAGATTCTTGCTCCAATTTATCCTCTGGATGCATTTGATTTGCATCCCACTATTGACCCTGAGTGCGGAATTGAACGCCCAAGACCAGTCGCCTTCATTGATCCCCAGAAATGTATTGGTTGCACACTCTGTATTCAGGCCTGTCCTGTTGATGCCATTGTGGGAGCCTCCAAACAAATGCATGTAGTACTGACTGAATGGTGTACAGGTTGTGATTTATGTATTCCGCCATGTCCTGTCGACTGCATCAGCATGATTGATGTCACCGGTATTGAAACCGGCTGGAATGCTTGGTCTCCCGAATTGGCTAACATCTCCCGCAAGCGTTACCACGATCGCGAACAACGTCTAGATCGCGAACAAAAAGATAATGATGAGCGCCTGGCTAAAAAAGCTCACGCTAAGCTACTTGCTGTTAATGCCGATAGCCCAACGTCGGATACGGATAAGAAAGAGCAAGAGCGCAAACGCGCCATCATTACCGCAGCCATTGCACGTGCACAGCAAAAGAAATGATGAACCTAGAAAAGCGTCGTGCTTTTTTTGAGCAACTGAAAGCCAATAACCCAAAACCTGAAACAGAGTTGGAATATAGCTCGCCATTTGAATTATTAATCGCCGTATTACTCTCAGCTCAGGCAACAGACGTCTCAGTTAATAAAGGTACTCGTAGGTTATTTAAAATCGCCAATACCCCACAAGCCCTGCTAGACCTTGGCGAAGAAGGCGTTAGGCCATTTATTCAGCACATTGGACTATTTAATTCCAAGGGCAGACATATTCAAGAAACCTGTCGACTCCTACTGGAAAAACATGGTGGCGAAGTACCACAGACACGTGAAGAATTAGAGGCCTTACCCGGAGTTGGTAGGAAGACTGCCAATGTGATCCTGAATACAGCTTTTGGACAACCCACCATTGCAGTCGATACCCATATTTTTAGAGTTTCAAATCGTACTGGCTTAGCCCCTGGTAAAGATGTCGTGAAGGTGGAAGAGCAACTACTTAAGCGCGTACCCAAAGAATATCTTTTAGATGCCCATCATTGGCTCATTCTGCACGGCAGATATACTTGCAAGGCACGCAATCCAGATTGTGCGCAATGTATTGTTGAGCCTTTATGTAGCTTCAAACAAAAAACTGGTAAAGGAAAAGTTCGTGGCGATATTTAACCCTACTCGTGAAGAAGTAAGGCGCTTTTTCTGTGATACCTGGAAGAAGAAAACAGAAGGTCATATTCTGGACTCCATGGAGACACTTGCAAGCGATTGGATGGAGCAGCATCCCGAATATCACCAACTTCTTTTGGATCCAGAAGGGGCATTAGCTCAAGACTACACTCCTGAAAGAGGTGAAACGAATCCTTTTTTACATCTTTCGATGCACTTATCAATTAGCGAGCAAATCTCAATTAATCAGCCGCCAGGTATTAAAGAGGTAGCAGAAAAACTAACCAAGAAATTGGGATCAGCACATGAAGCGCAACACCTGATGATGGAGTGCTTAGGTCAAGTAATGTGGGAAGCGCAACGAGAAGGCAAACCGCTTAATCCAGAGAACTACCTAGAGGCACTTCAGAGGTTGGTCTAAGTAAAGTGGTGAATTAGATTCACCATTCACAACTCTTACTTACGCGGCACTGAACAAAGTAGCTCTGTGCAATCTTCAAGCCATGCTAGGCCTAATTTTGCTGGGGTTACATACTTGCGACGGGCATCCTCTTTAGATGCCTCCGATTTAATCAGCTTTTTTTCAATCAAGCTCTTCAGAATCGCATGTAATGTTGCTTGCGATGCAATTTCTTTACGAAGAATTAAATCTAGAACAGAAAATGGCGCACCCTCAGCATAAGCATTGAGAACTACTTCAAGCACCATGACATCTTTTTGATCACGCAACTTGTAGCGTGTATTAATGCGCCTAAGCGAGCTGGAAAAATGCAGTAATTTAATATTGGATGGCGACATAGCAGCATGTTATTTGCCCTAAGGCTATTAGCCTAGCTAAATCGAATACAATTTTTAGATTGAATTATTAAAACTTTTATAAAGAATTAATGATTCCTAACTAATGCTCCAATATATGGGGAATCAACTCAGATTATTAAGCCTGACTATAAAGATGAAAATGGACTGGAACTAAACAGGTTCAAATAAGTGGGTCTTTTGGCCATCCTGCGTTTCCTGAAAAACTACTTTGACTTTCTGTCCTACCCGAATTGCATCAAAGTCACAGTTGGTCAAATGCGTCAGCATAGAAATTCCTTCTTGTAGACGGACATACGCCATTGCAAACGGTACTTCTACCCCGCGTCTCATGACGGTATAGGAATAAATCTCTCCAAGACCTTTGGATTCAACCCAAGTAGTGTCATTACTTCCGCAATGAGGACAGATAGTACGAGGATAGTAGTGCGGCTCCTTGCAGGCATTGCAATACTTCAAAACCAATTGATTATTTTCAGCTGCTTCTAAAAACACTTTGTTTTCTGGATTGCCAATTGGACTAGGCAAACGATGTTCTTCACTCATTGCAATCTCCCCATGATTAGCGTGGCAGCACCATGTCGTGTGCCTAAGGCGCCTCCAATACCAGAGGCAAGAGCGAATTCTAGCTTGGGTACCTGTACGGCCGGATGTGCTTCGCCACGTAACTGACGAACTGCCTCAATCACTTTAGTCATCCCCCCTCGATTGGCCGGATGGTTATTACATAACCCGCCTCCATCTGTATTAAAGGCCAATTTACCTTTGCCGGAAATTAATTGCCCATCTTCAACAAATTTTCCACCCTCACCTTTTTTACAGAACCCTAAATCTTCGAGCTGAATAAGTACGGTAATAGTGAAGCTATCGTAAATAGAGGCATAACGAATTTGTTCTGGTGTCAATTTGGCTTCTTTAAACGCCAAAGGAGCAGCCCAAGCTAATCCTGAATAGGTGAGATCGATCTTCCCGCCCATCTGACCTTTAGTAGTTTCTCCTGCACCCATCATCGTGACAACCGGTTTCTTTAAAGTCTTCGCTATATCTGGGTGGACAACAATAATAGCGCCCCCGCTATCAGACACTACACAGCAATCAGCACGATGCAATGGATCAGCAATCATCGGAGAATTCAAAACATCTTCAACAGTAAGTACATCCCTTAAAACTGCATGGGGATTATGTTGCGCATGATGCGAAGCTGCCACCTTAATCCATGCCAATTGCTCACTAGTAGTACCGAACTCATACATGTGACGCATCGCGCACATGGCATAGGTATTTAATGGGGCAGGCGAATAGGGCTTCTCAAAAGCGAAGTCAGGAGCACTTGCCCATTGACTGCGAACTTGTGTACCGCTTGAACCTTCAGACTTAGGGCGGCCAGCTAGGGTAATCAAAGCAACACGACATTGTCCAGTAGCGATCGCCCGTGCAGCGTGATTCACATGGGTTAAATAAGAAGAGCCGCCAGTATCTGTCGAATCTAAATACTTTAATTTTTTTAAGCCCAGATAGTCTGCCATCGAAACCGGGCCCATACCAGGAGCATCCCCGGCACAAAAATAGGCATCTACATCATCCAAAGTAAGGCCAGCGTCTAATAAGGCGCCGCGTGCAACCTCGGCATGCAATTGCGCTACTGTGTGGTCTGGTGCTACCCGTAATGGGTGTTCATATATTCCTGCGATACAAGCATCGTATTTAGTTGCGGCAAAAGACATGGATCTTCCTCGGGTGAATTTCTTTAAATCAATTTATTGAATGGCACGTTTCATCGGTACACCACTGAGTTCTTGTAGCTCCTCAAAAGACAAACCGTCAATCCAATCTACCGCCACCAGTCCTTCAGGCGTTACGGCAATCGTTGCCAGATCGGTATAGATATAGTCAACAGCCGTCAAAGCAGTCAAAGGATAAGTGCATTCTTTCACTAATTTTGATTCACCGGACTTGGTGAGATGCTCCATCATGACAAACAACTTTTTTGCACCTAAGGCTAAGTCCATTGCACCACCCACTGCTGGGATTGCCTTAGGGTCACCGGTACGCCAATTCGCAATATCGCCTTTTACTGAAACCTGAAAGGCGCCTAGAACACAAATATCAATATGCCCGCCACGAATCATGACAAAAGAATCTGCATGATGACAAAGTGAAGCGCCTGGCAGCATAGTGACCGGCTGCTTTCCTGCATTCACTAACTCTTCATCGATTTGATCGCCCGTTGCCAGCGGCCCCATGCCGAGAATACCATTCTCAGAATGCAGGATAATTTCTCGATCCGAAGGGAGGTAGTTTGAAATCGTCATTGGCTGACCAATACCCAAGTTGACATGAGCGCCATCAGGAATATCTTGCACAATCCGTTTTGCAATATCGGCCGTACTGCGTTTTTGCACTTTAGAGAGATCAATCACGACTTACCCCCTAGCAATACAACCCGCTTCACAAAAATTCCTGGAGTCACAACAGTCTCGGGATCAAGATCACCCAAATCAACTAGCTGATTTACTTGGGCAATAGTGCAGCGTGCTGCCGTTGCCATAATCGGCCCAAAGTTTCGTCCGGTACGGTGATAAGTCAGATTACCCCAACGGTCACCCTTATCGGCTTTGATTAAAGCGTAGTCTGCTTTGATTGCAGTCTCAAAAATATAATTCACGCCATCAATCACGCGGGTGTCTTTTCCCTGGGCAAGCTCTGTACCAAACCCAGTAGGCGTGTAGAATCCGCCAATTCCGGCGCCACCAGCACGAATGCGCTCCGCCAGAGTTCCCTGTGGAACCAATTCCAATTCAATCTTACCGTCCCGATAAAGGTCATCAAATGCACCGGATTCAGGTTGACGCGGAAAAGAGCAAACCATTTTCTTAACCTGACCCAATCCAATCAACTTCGAAATACCGATTCCTGAATTTCCAGCGTTATTACTGATGATGGTTAAATCCTTGGCACCTTGCTCTGCTAATGCGTCTAACAGATAGATGGGTAGGCCTGCGCCACCAAAACCAGAAACCAATATGGTTGAACCATTCGCAATACCCCGCACAGCCTCAGTCACGCTGGGAATAATTTTTTGTATCACTACAAGTCTCCATCTCTTTTTTATTATGGGTACTGCTTTTTTGCTACAGCTGTTGCTGCTTTCCTACTAATTTAATGCATTTGAGAAATAGCAGAGCGAATTGCTTCAGGCAGGGCTTGAGCGAGCATTTTTCGATTTTCGAGCGCAGCCTGGGGGGTCTCCTGCGCTCTAACTGACCAAGCCGATCCAGGAAAAAACGCATCATCATTAAACCTAGGAATGACATGCCAATGAATATGGGGAACCATATTGCCTAAGGCAGCAATATTGACCTTATCTGGATGCATGACGTGACGCACCGCCTCTTCTACAGCAAATACCAAGGCCATCACATGTTCGCGCTCACCATAGGTAAGGTCAGTCATCTCACTTACATGCCGATTCCAGATAACCCTGCAAAAACCCGGTAAGTCGTGGTCATTCACAAGAATGACTCGGCAGTCATCTCCACGCCAGATCAACTCCCCCTCCTCAGGCTTCAGCTCTTCTTTACAAAGTATGCAATTTGACATGAGAAGAATGTAAACGAAAACGGCATCTAAGTCACCCTTGTGAGGTAATTTAGATGCCGCGGCAGTATTGGTACTACTGCTACTACAGACTACTTAGGGATTCTTAATGGAACTGCTCTTCTTCAGTAGAACCGGTCAATGCAGTTACAGAAGACTTGCCACCCTGAATTACGGTAGTGACATCATCAAAGTAACCAGTACCAACTTCTTGCTGATGAGACACGAATGTATAACCACGATCACGTGCAGCGAATTCTGGCTCTTGTACTTTCTCGATATAAGCAGTCATACCGCGTTTCATGTAATCTTGCGCTAAATCGAACATGTTGTACCACATTGAGTGGATACCAGCGAGGGTAATAAATTGGTACTTGTAACCCATTGCACCTAATTCACGTTGGAACTTCGCAATCGTTGCATCATCTAAGTTCTTCTTCCAGTTGAAAGATGGTGAGCAGTTGTAGGCCAACATCTTACCTGGGAACTTCGCACGAATGGCTTCAGCGAACTGTCGAGCAAAATCAAGATCCGGCGTACCAGTCTCACACCAAACCATGTCAGCGTAAGCAGCGTATGCCAAACCACGGGAGATCGCTTGATCCAAGCCCTTGCGTGTTTTGTAGAAGCCTTCTGGAGTACGCTCGCCTGTCAAGAATGGCTTGTCGTTCTCATCATAATCAGAGGTCAACAAGTCAGCAGCTTCAGCATCGGTACGAGCCAAGATGATGGTTGAAACACCCATTACGTCAGCAGCTAAACGTGCAGAGATCAATTTCTGGACTGACTCAGCCGTTGGCAACAGTACTTTGCCACCTAAATGACCGCACTTCTTCACAGAAGAGAGTTGGTCTTCAAAGTGAACCCCAGCAGCACCCTGCTTAATCAATGCCTTGCTTAATTCGAATGCATTCAGTACACCACCGAAACCTGCTTCAGCGTCGGCAACGATTGGGGCAAAGTATTCGATATAACCAGCATCGCCTTTGTTAATACCTTTAGCTGTTTGAATTTCATCAGCTCTTTGGAATGAGTTATTAATCCGCTCAACCATCTTTGGAACTGAATCCACTGGATACAAAGATTGGTCTGGATACATAGCAGCGTATGAGTTACCGTCAGCAGCAACCTGCCAACCAGATAAGTAAATTGCTTGAACACCAGCTTTAACTTGTTGCATTGCTTGACCACCTGTCAAAGCACCTAAACAGTTCACGTAAGCTTCGTTGTTGACTAATTCCCAAAGTCTTTCAGCGCCATGTTTAGCCAGCGTGTGCTCAATCTTTAATGAGCCACGAAGGCGTACAACGTCTTCTGCTGTGTAACCACGGGTAATACCCTTCCAGCGCGGGTTTGTATCCCAGTCTTTTTGGATTGCTGCGATTTCTGCTTTGCGATCTGCCATGTTTTTCTCCCTAAGTTAAACAAGTACTTCTAAATTGTTAGACCTTTAAGACCCTTTCAAGTCTTATGTCTTATATAAGAGTTTAGACAGATCAAAAATGCGTGCAAGAGAAATTTGAGATGTTCATGAAAATATTTAGTTATTTAAATTCAATAACTTATATATGTATTTTTACAATGCGGAATTCTTATCCACCTCTTGGAATAGAAGTGGCCCATTTATATTGCACCGCATTTTATGCAGTGTAATGGCATTTCACATTATGAAAACTGGTAGAGAATAATTAAGCAGCTTTGGGGTTAGTGCCAGTAGATACCTTAAACACCGTTGGAATGATCATGAGCTGGAATAAAACAATGCCTAGGAACAGTGCTTTTGGAAGGCCGGCATCCATAAAGAAACCAAAAATAAAAGGACCAACTGCAGCGCCTAAATCGATACCTGAATAAACGATTCCGTATACACGCCCCGCTACACCTTTAGGCGTCACCGACTTAACCAAAAGATCCCGAGAAGGGGCAACAACGCCATATCCAAAACCTAATCCAATAAATAAAAATGGAATCAGGCTCACTGGAATGAATCCGGTACCTAGCAACAAGCTCATCACTATCGTTATAGATAAGCAGGAAGTAACAATTCGCTCTGGCGCTTGTAACTTTGCCGCTAGATAACCACCAAACAAAACACCACCTGCACTACCAAGGGCTAGTAGGGTGATGTAATAACTACCCACATCTAAAGGCACTTGGTAGATTCCAAATAATGCACTCGGAGCAAAAGATTGTAAGCTCGATGTTGATGCCATGCTGAAGAAAAAGAAAATCCAACATAACCACACCGCAGTCAGTTTCAAGAAAGCAAAGGCACTCTCGGGAGCAACTCCAGGATTAGATGCTTGGGTGCTTGCCTGGGTGTTCTCATGGCGCTCTCGGACGTTATCTATAAGGTAGTTTTTATTTAACCAAAGAATCCCTAAGACGCAGGCCTCCAGTAGAGCTGCAGCTAAGAATGCAATACGCCAATCGGCAAATTGAGCAATCGCCACCATGAATGCTGGCGCTGCAGCCCACCCTAAGTAACCAGCTACGCCATGCATTGAATAGGCATAAGGAAGATTGGGTGGCGATATCTTGTGATTGATAAGTGTGTAATCCACTGGATGAAAAATACCGTTACCGCATCCAGCAATTACCGCTCCCATTAAGAGCATCGCATAACCATTACTTTGGGAATAGATCAGGGCCGCAAGAACAAGTAAGCCAATGCCACCAAACAACACTGGTCTTGCCCCAATACGATCCACTAAAAATCCAGAAGCGGCCTGAGCAATACAAGACACTACAAAAAAGACCGACATGAGTAAACCAAGCTCGGCATAACTCAAGGCAAAAGCATCCTTCAACCATGGGAACATGGGAGGAAGTACTAAATGAAAGAAATGGGAGCTGCCGTGTGCCAGGCTAATAAGGCCAATAACCCGGACATCACTGGCACGCCTACTAAGCGCAACAGTCATGTACCGAGTTTACTGGCGCAGGACTATTCCTGCTGAACTACTATTGATTAGTGCACTTGACGAGTAAAGCTAAAGTCACCTTTTTTGTCCACATCTACTGGGACAGTATCCTTAGGACCAAAAGTACCCTCCAGAATCATCTTCGATACAGGGTTCTCAATATGCTGTTGAATAGCACGCTTGAGTGGTCTTGCCCCAAAGACAGGATCAAAGCCGACTTCAGCGATCTTTGCTAGTGCAGCATCACTTACCTCGAGCTGCATATCAACCTTAGCCAGCCGATCTGATAAGTTCTTAAGCAAGATTTTCGCGATATTGGCAATATTGCCCTTATCTAAGCCATGGAACACCACAATCTCATCAATCCGGTTCAGGAACTCAGGACGGAAGTGATTCTTCAACTCTTCGAAAACAGCCTCTTTAATTTCCGACTGTTTCTTATCCGTCATCGCCTGAATTAAATGCGAACCAATATTGCTAGTCATCACAATCACAGTATTCTTGAAGTCCACAGTACGACCTTGACCATCAGTTAAGCGGCCGTCATCTAGCACCTGCAAGAGTACGTTGAAGACATCAGGGTGAGCCTTTTCGATTTCATCAAACAAAATGACGCTATAAGGATGGCGCCGAACCTGTTCAGTTAGGTAACCACCCTCTTCGTAACCAACATAGCCTGGAGGGGCGCCAATCAAACGTGCAACACTGTGCTTCTCCATAAACTCACTCATATCAATGCGAATGAGGTGATCTTCACTATCAAACAAGAAGCCCGCCAATGCTTTACAGAGCTCAGTCTTACCAACACCGGTAGGCCCCAAGAATAAGAAAGATCCATAAGGGCGATTCTCTTCAGCCAAGCCGGCACGAGAACGACGAATCGCATCCGATACCGCACGAATGGCCTCTTCCTGTCCAACCACACGCTTATGCAACAGCTCTTCCATCTTCAGAAGTTTGTCGCGTTCACCCTGCATCATTTTTGATACTGGAATACCAGTCGCTCGAGAAACCACTTCAGCAATCTCTTCTGCACCAACTTGTGTGCGTAAAAGTTTGTTCTTTATAACGCCATCTTTGCCACCTTTGGCCTCAGCTGCAGCTGCAGACTTCAATTTGGCTTCGAGTTCTGGCAACTTACCGTATTGCAATTCAGCGACTTGTTCTAACTTGCCTTCACGTTGCAACTTTGCGATGTCAGCACGAACTTTTTCAATCTCTTCTTTTAGATTGGCAGCACCTAATACGGCGCCCTTCTCCGCCTTCCAGATTTCTTCCAAGTCAGCATATTCAGCACCTAGACGCTTAATCTCATCTTCAATAAGGCCAAGACGTTTCTGAGAAGCTTCATCTTTTTCCTTCTTAACTGCTTCACGCTCAATCTTAAGCTGAATTAGACGGCGCTCCAGCTTGTCCATTACCTCTGGCTTGGAGTCAATCTCCATTCGAATGCGTGAACCAGCCTCATCAATCAGATCAATCGCCTTATCTGGCAAGAAACGATCGGTAATATAGCGATGCGATAACTCAGCAGCAGCCACAATTGCTGGATCGGTAATCTCAATTCCATGGTGAAGCTCATAACGCTCTTGCAAACCACGCAAGATGGCAATCGTTGCTTCAACGCTAGGCTCTTCTACCATCACTTTTTGGAAACGACGCTCTAGTGCGGGATCTTTTTCAATGTACTTACGGTACTCATCTAAAGTGGTCGCACCGATGCAATGCAATTCACCACGCGCCAAAGCAGGCTTCAGCATATTGCCCGCGTCCATGGCACCGTCCCCTTTACCAGCGCCCACCATCGTATGAATCTCATCAATAAAGATGATGGTTTGACCTTCGTCTTTAGCGACATCACTGAGAACAGCCTTAAGACGCTCCTCGAACTCACCACGATACTTGGCGCCAGCCAATAACAAAGCCATGTCCAAGACCAAGACACGTTTGTTTTTTAAAGTCTCTGGAACTTCACCATTCACAATGCGCTGCGCCAATCCTTCTACGATCGCAGTCTTACCTACGCCAGGCTCACCAATAAGTACTGGGTTATTCTTACCGCGACGTTGCAGGATCTGAATCGTGCGACGGATCTCGTCATCGCGACCAATCACCGGATCCAACTTACCCATACGGGCACGCTCAGTTAAATCGACTGTGTATTTTTTTAAGGCTTCACGTTGACCTTCAGCATCTGCACTATTCACTGATTCTCCTCCGCGTACTAAATCAATAGCCGCTTCTAACGATTTACGATTCAATCCATTTTCACGCGCAACTTTTCCAAGCTCGCCCTTGTCATCGGCTACTACTAGCAAGAATAGTTCGCCAGCAATAAATTGATCATTGCGCTTGTTCGCTTCTTTCTCGCAGAGATTAAGCCAATTACTTAAATCTCGCCCTACTTGTACTTCACCGCTGGTGCCCTGTACCTCTGGCAAATTACTAATAATTCTTTCTACGCCTTTTTCAAGCCCAGGAACATTGACACCCGCTCTCGTTAACAAGCTCTTTGCGCCACCATTAGAATCGCGCAACATGGCCAATAGCAAGTGTGCAGGTTCAATGTATTGATTGTCTTTTGCTAAAGCGAGACTTTGTGCCTCGCTAAGTGCTTCTTGAAATTTGGTTGTTAATTTATCTATTCTCATTTTTCTATTCTCACTGACTTCAAATATATCTATCTATAGAATATAAGGGCAATATGACATTTTTCAAGGCATTTTCACCCACTTTTTAAGCGAATTTACCCTACCGTGACCTGGCTTGTTTACCTTCTCGAATGCGCTGACGGCACTTACTATGCCGGTATTACGAATAGGCTTGAACATCGCTTGGAGGCTCATAATTCAGGGCAAGGTGCCCGCTATACCCGGTCTCGCAGACCAGTAATCCTACTGGCAACTCAGGAGCACCCCGATCGATCAGAGGCCTCCAAGGCAGAGGCTCAAGTTAAGCTACTTCCGAGATCTGAGAAACTGGCTTTTTTTATCAGCACTACCCTCCCCATAAATACCACAACCACTCCTGAGAGTGGTTGATCTATTTCTTGCTAGAGATTTAGAAAGCGTCTTTCACGCGTTCGAGCGCATAGATTTCCCGCAAATGGAGTATTTGGTAAGCCACACGCTCCTTGAGTAAACCTGTAATGGTTTCTTGCTTGTATGAGAAATTTCTCATGACATCTGCATTGAGGTTGTAGATAGGCCAATTAGCTTGACCGCTGACATTGGGGTTACCCGTCTTTGCAAATGCTGCCCAGCTTGCTGACATCTTCTCAGACATCACGATATCCTGAGGCTCATTTTTATTGGTGATGGGATACCAGTACTTGGACCAGATGCCTTTTTGCTTAAGATCAGCAGTAGCCTTTTCGATAAGAGCACAATTATTCGCACCTGACTCTGCCTTATTTGGCGCTTGTGGCATTAAGCCAAAACTACCAAATACATAACTGATCTCAAATGTATGTGGCACTCCTGGATATGCAGGCCGAATATTCTTGGTCAGGTAATCAAAATAATATGCATAGCCAGGTGCGATGCCATTCATGCTATCGGCGAGCAGCTTTGTGCTGCCGCGATACAACAGATCCCCCAATACGTCTGAAGATTCAACGCACTTATCCTTCACTCGTGAATACAGCTTCGCAATATTCTGGGGATTTTCATGAATCTTTTTCGCTAGAACATCCATCGCCGGTTGGCCAGGCACCAAAAAACTAGAGTCCCAGGAGTTAGTGCCAATCATAAAAGGGACTTTTGCCTGCTTACCAGCGGCAAATAAGGGAATGGGGTCGCCCTTAATGATTTGCCCATCAACAAATGGGCCGCCAAATTCACCCTGCTCAAAGTTTGCAGAAGTTAAGACCAATTTATTTGTTGGTAGGCTTCTTAATTCTTTAAGTGATTTAACTCCAACAGTCTCCATATACTTTGCATCAATCTCTACCTCTGATGTCATTCCTAAATGCGTTTGGGTCATGCCGCGTAAAGGACTTTGTTGCGCACTCTCTGCAATCGCTTTATGAAACAAACCTCTAGCCGCATCTGAAACCATTAACCAGGTAACACTTCGACCCCCTGCTGACTCACCAAAGATGGTGACGTTATTTGGATCTCCGCCAAATGCAGCAATATTATTTTTCACCCATTTGAGGACCGCAATCTGGTCCATCGTGCCGTAATTACCAACTGGCTCACCCTTTGCCTTCGCTTCTGCAATTAATTCATTACTTGCAAAGAAGCCAAAGGTGCCTAAGCGGTAATCAAAGGTGATCACGATGACGCCGTTCTTGATCAAGTTAATCGGTGTGAACTGCGCGTCTCTAGATCCATCCACCAACATGCCACCGCCATGGATCCAAACCATCACGGGCAAATTTTTACCAGGCTTGGTTGGAGTAAATACGTTTAACTTCAGGCAATCTTCGTTGCCAGGTAGAGATAAGCCTGCGCTCAAATTTTTTACAAAGGGCTGTGGGCAAGAATCTCCAAAGAGACTAGCATCGCGTGTCCCAGACCAAGGTAAAGCAGGCTGGGGCGGTCTCCATCTCAAATCACCTACCGGCGGTGCAGCATAAGGGATGTTCTTAAAAGCAAACATATTGTGTTCTGTAACACCCTGAAGTCGACCGTGCTCGATTTGAATCACTGGTCGATCACCTTGCGCATAGGTGTCTAGAGAAAAATTTGCCAGCAACAATAAGAACGCAAATATTTTCTTCATTGAATTTTCTCTAAAAGGGAAGGCACTGCGGTTCTATTTCTGGTTCCAACGTACCATGGCAATATCATCCGCAATTCTGGCATCTACCCAACGAGCACCATCAGGGGTATCTTCTTTTTTCCAAAATGGTGCTGCTGTCTTAAGGTAATCCATAATGAATTCACAGGCCGCAAAGGCTTCGCCACGGTGTGCGCTTGTAACCGCAACCATCACGATTTGATCTTCAGGTAATAGAGGCCCGACACGATGAATCACCAAAGCTTGATAAATATCCCAACGTGCTTTCGCTTGCGAAATAATTTCTTCTAAGGCTTTTTCCGTCATTCCAGGGTAATGCTCGAGCGTCATTCCCTTAACTTGACTGCCATCATTCATATCCCGCACAGTTCCCAAGAAAGTCACTACTGCGCCAACTCTTGGGTCACCTTTGCGTAGTGCTGCTAGTTCAGTACTAACATCAAAATTGGTTTCTTGAATGCGTATCAAGGAATTTGGCATATTAACCTCCCGTCACTGGCGGAAAGAAAGCTACTTCAGCACCATCCTGGAGTGGTGTATTAGCATCAACCATGTGTTGATTTAAAGCACACCGCAATACCTTAGTGCCCTCTAAGACTTCAACCCAAGGAAGGCCACGTTCTGCAAGATGCACCCTAAGGTCAGCAATGGTTTTCACTGACTCGGGAGTATTGATACTCTCCTGCGAAACGCCAAGGGCTTCACGCAGAGAGGCAAAGAATCGTAATTCCAGTTTCATAAGCTCATCGTAAACTGATTACTTCAGAAGTGCATCAAAAGGAATGTACTTCACCAGATCACCAGCTTTAATTGTCTGGTTTGGAGGGCAATCCACTAAACCATCTCCCCAAGAGGCGCTTGTGAGTACACCAGAACTCTGATTAGGGAATAAATCCAAACCGCCATTGCTATTGAGTTTGACACGCAGGAACTCATTACGGCGATCGGCCTTTAGCCAATCAAAATCTGCGCGCATGAAATAAGACTGTGCTTGACTTGCATCACGCCCCTGCAATTTGAGTATGAATGGCCTGACAAACAATAAAAAAGTGACGAAGCTGGAAACTGGGTTGCCCGGCAGGCCAATAAACCATGCCTCTCCATCTTTGGGCTCTGCTGATTTACGGACGGCACCAAAAGCCAAAGGCTTGCCAGGCTTAATCGCAATCTGCCACAGATCCAATCTTCCTTCAGCAGTAACTGCGGGCTTGATGTGATCCTCTTCGCCAACCGATACTCCACCAGAAGTAATAATTAAGTCGTGGTCTTTACTGGCTTTGCGTAGCGCTTCTTTAGTGGCCTCTAAGCGGTCTGGAACAATTCCTAAATCAGTGGCATCACAGCCCAGAGATTTAAGGCATGCCAGTAGAGTATCGCGATTGGAATTGTAGATGCCACCTGGTTTAAGCGGCTCACCGGGGAGTGCCAACTCATCACCAGTAAAGAAGGCAGCTACTTTGACTCGGCGCTTTACATTCAAATGGGTAAGGCCTGCAGAAGCGGCTACGCCTAATTCTTGAGGTCGCAAAAAGATTCCTGCAGTTAAAGCAGTTTTACCAGTCCTTAAATCTTCACCCCTGCGACGTATCCACTGTCCTGGTAGCGGAGCAATATTGACTTGGACCTGATCAGTGCTTCCATCGGGAATAGAGCAGTCTTCCTGCATCACCACGGCATCAGCACCAGAGGGAACTGGTGCGCCGGTGAAAATACGGGCTGCAGTTCCTACTTGGAGTTCTGTCCCAAGCGATCCGGCTGGAATACGTTGTGCAATTTTTAGAATACTTCCAGAATGTTGGGTATCTGCTGTACGAACTGCATAACCATCCATTGAGGTGTTATCGAGGGGCGGCACATCAACTAAGCTATACACATTTTCAGCAAGTACGCGGCCTAAAGCGGCTTGCATAGCTACGCTTTCACCCTCACTCACCGCCTTTGCATGCGAGAGTAAATGATCTAAAGCCTGCTGTGCAGTCAACATTGGTGGCTTAGTCATTGCGCCTATGGATTACTTTAAGATTGATTTAACTGAGGTGCGTGGTAATAAAAGCTTTGATCTGATTGACATCAGCCTCAATATTTTCTACGCGCTGTGGTTTGGATTTAATATCTTTAAATGCCGGCGGGCACTCAGCAGGACGACCTAAGGCTACTTCAATCGTTTCTTCAAACTTAATCGCTAGAGCAGTTTCAAGCACAATCATCGGAATACCTACTTGCAAATGCTCGCGCGCGACTTTTACGCCATCTGCAGTATGGGTATCGATCATGACGCCATAGCGTGTATCAATATCGCGAATCGTTTCTAAGCGATTCTCATGAGTGCTGCGACCAGACTGGAAGCCATATTTACCGAGGTCCCTAAAAATCGCGTCATTGGAAATATCAAAGCCACCAGTTTCATCAACTTGCTTAAACATTCCAGCGGTAGCCTTGCCATCTTGATTCATGAAGTCAAATACAAAACGCTCAAAGTTACTTGCCTTGGAAATATCCATCGAAGGACTAGAAGTGTGGAGTGTCTCAGCAGACTTCCGAGCACGATAGACGCCAGTGCGGAAGAATTCATCAAGCACATCATTCTCATTGGTAGCAACAATTAAATGTGCGATAGGTAAACCCATCATGCGAGCGATATGTCCAGCACAAACGTTGCCAAAGTTACCCGAGGGCACCGTGAATGATACTTTTTCAGAGCTGGACTTAGTAGCTAATAGATAACCCTGGAAGTAATACACCACTTGAGCGACAACACGGCCCCAGTTAATTGAATTTACCGTGCCAATTTGGTTTTTGGCTTTGAAGGCATGGTCATTGCTGACGGCCTTCACAATATCCTGACAGTCATCAAATACCCCAGCTACTGCCAAGTTAAAAATATTCGGATCTTGCAAGGAGTACATCTGCGCAGATTGGAAGGCGCTCATCTTGCCGAGTGGTGAGAGCATAAATACCTTGACTCCCTCTTTACCACGCATCGCATATTCGGCAGCACTGCCAGTATCACCAGAGGTAGCGCCCAATATATTGAGCTTTTGGCCTTTTGTCTTTAGAGCATATTCAAACAGATTGCCAAGTAACTGCATGGCCATATCTTTGAAAGCCAAGGTTGGACCATTTGAAAGACTGAGCAAACCAATACGAGTACCGCCCTCCTCGCCCAACCAATGCAAAGGCGTAATGTCTTGGGCATTGTCTTGTGGACGACCATTGCAATAGACTTCCTTGGTATACGTTTTTCGCAAAAGCGCCCGTAACTCAGCCTCAGGAATATCGTCGCAATACAAACTCAAGACTTCATAGGCCAGATCGGCATAAGAAAGCCCACGCCAAGAATCTAACTGCGCAGGTAAAACCTTTGGATAGTGAGCCGGCAAATAAAGACCACCATCTGGCGCCAACCCCCCTAAGAGAATTTCTAAAAAGGATTGTTGTGGACTATTGCCACGAGTAGATTGGTAACGCATGGATTTTACTGAATTTTTCTTAAGACAAATTTTCTAAACGAATCTTCACCACTTCACCAGCAACAGTTTTGAGATTCTGGACCTCTTTAATTGCAGCAAGCATATTTTTCTCTTTGGTCTCATGAGTTAACACAACCAAATCTGTTTGACTCTCACCCTCATTGGCTTCTTTTTGCAAGAGTGCGTCAATAGAGACGCCATGAGCAGCTAGGATCTTTGTGATATCGGCTAATACACCAGCCTGATCCGCTACGCGCATACGCAAGTAGTAACTCGTGGTGATTTCACCAATCGGTAACACAGGTGTATCTTGCACTGATTCCGGCTGGAAAGCCAAATAAGGAACGCGATGCTCAGGATCAGCACTTAATAAGCGAGTGATATCCACCAAATCGGCAATCACTGCAGAAGCAGTTGGCTCTGAGCCGGCACCTTTACCGTAGTACAAGGTAGTACCTACTGCATCACCAAATACTTGTACAGCATTCATTGCACCTTCCACGTTTGCAATTAAACGCTTAGAAGGAATCAAAGTGGGGTGTACACGCAACTCAACGCCAGTTGATGTCTTCTTAGCAATACCGAGCAACTTAATTCGATAACCCAACTGCTCCGCATAACGAATATCGATTGCAGCCAACTTTGTAATACCTTCAATGTGGGCTTTTTCGAACTGCATCGGAATACCAAAAGCAATCGCGCTCATGATAGTTGCTTTATGGGCAGCATCAACGCCTTCAATGTCGAAGGTCGGATCGGCTTCTGCGTAACCTAAGCGTTGCGCTTCTTTAAGAACAGTTTCAAAGTCCAGACCTTTGTCACGCATTTCTGACAAGATGAAGTTGGTAGTACCGTTGATGATGCCGGCGATCCACTCGATGCGGTTGGCAGTTAAGCCTTCACGCAAAGCTTTAATAATCGGAATACCGCCAGCAACTGCTGCTTCAAAAGCCACCATGACGCCTTTAGCATGTGCTGCTTTGAAAATCTCGTTGCCATGAACGGCAATCAAAGCCTTATTGGCTGTAACCACATGCTTACCCGCGGCAATCGCCTCTAATACCAAGTCTTTAGCAATGCCATAGCCACCAATGAGCTCAACCACGATGTCAATTTCAGGGTTATTAATGACGGCGCGAGCGTCATTGACGATCTGTGCGCGATCTTTAACGATTTCCTTGGCACGCTCTACATTCAGATCCGCAACGGTATTAATACGAATGCCACGACCAGCGCGACGGGTAATTTCATCCTGGTTGCGTTCTAAAACAGTGAATACCCCACCACCAACGGTGCCAATACCCAGAAGACCTACTTGAATCGGTTTCATGATGCCTTTGCTGCAGTTGAGGAAGCCTTACGGCCATGCTTTTGACGATAACGCTCCAGAAAACGTGCAAGTCGGCTAATGGCCTCCTTCAATACATCTTCGTGAGGTAAGAACACCACTCGGAAGTGATCAGGCTTACTCCAGTTAAATCCAGAGCCTTGCACCAACAGTACTTTTTCTTCTTTCAAGAGATCAGCAACAAATTGCTGATCATCCTCAATGGGATACATCTCTGGATCTAACTTTGGAAATAAATACAAAGCAGACTTAGGCTTTACACATGTCACTCCAGGAATAGCTGTAATCAACTTCCAAGCAAGATCACGCTGCTTAGCTAAGCGACCACCTTCAGCCACTAAATCATTAATACTTTGGTATCCACCCAGCGCTGTTTGAATAGCATATTGCCCAGGCACATTTGCACACAAGCGCATCGAGGCCAACATATTGAGGCCCTCGATATAGTCTCGAACCATTTCTTTATCACCTGACACCACCATCCAGCCTGCGCGGTAGCCACATGAGCGATAGTTCTTCGATAAACCATTAAGGGTAATCGTAACAACATCGGTAGAGAGAGAGGCCAAGGAGATATGCTTCTCTTCGTCATACAACATTTTGTCGTATATCTCATCAGCAAACAAAATCAGATCATTTTCACGCGCAATTTGTGTCAGCTCAAGCAACACTTCTTTAGAGTAAATGGCGCCTGTTGGATTATTGGGATTAATCACCACAATCGCTTTTGTGCGGGGCGTAATTTTTTTGCGCAGATCATTTAAGTCTGGAGCCCACTCTTTAGATTCATCACAAAGATAGTGGACGGGTGTGCCGCCCGATAAACTGACAGCTGCAGTCCACAGCGGATAATCTGGCGCAGGAACTAATACCTCGTCGCCATCATTGAGAAGTGCATTCATTGACAGAACGATGAGTTCTGAAACGCCATTGCCGGTATAAACGTCATCCAAAGTTACACCCTGGATGCCTTTTTCTTGGCAATACTGCATGATGGCTTTACGGGCAGCAAAAATCCCTTTGGAATCGGAATATGCTGAGGCATTGCTGAGATTGCGGATCATATCCAACTGAATTTCTTCAGGAGGATCAAATCCAAAAACACCTACGTTTCCGATGTTTAATTTGATGATTTTGTGCCCCTCTTCCTCCATGCGCTGAGCAAGCTCGAGCACCGGCCCACGAATGTCGTAACAGACGTTATCGAGTTTTTGGGACTTTAGGATAGGTTTCACAATAAATTAAAGGGTAAGTTCTTGAAATCTTGGAAAAAACAGCTAGCTATAATCCACATAATTATGACAGAGAGTCCACTTGAAGCTTCA
>Ga0208496_1000200_pt1 | contig 20850 bp, 20 predicted proteins | sample CryBogmetaGMA2M_FD_184552 | JGI IMG/M metagenome (GOLD analysis project Ga0208496, IMG submission 184552) | Freshwater microbial communities from Crystal Bog, Wisconsin, USA - MA2M (SPAdes) | ecosystem: Environmental > Aquatic > Freshwater > Lake | place: Crystal Bog, Wisconsin, USA | collected... | reverse complement strand
GAATCAAAATCCAGTGCCTTAACCAGCTTGGCGATTCCCCTACAGCTCATTCTGAAGAAATCAAATTGTAAGCGGGATTTTTATTTAAGCCCCGAACAACCCGACCTACCCATCCCTTGGGAAGCGTTTGTAAAAGATTTTCTAGTTTTGCGACATTGGTCTTAGGGTCTAAGACGGCAAAAACGCTACTTCCAGAGCCCGACATACGAGGCTCTGAGCCCGGTAACGCATGGCTAATCCAATCCAAAGCTTGCTTCACTTCAGGACAAATCCGCAACGCTACTGCCTGACAATCGTTTGATAAGTCGGACCATGGCGATGCAAGAAAGCCATCAATTGTAATCTGAGCATGGTCTCGGGTCAATTCTGGGGCCTGGAAAATGCTCGCAGTAGCAATTGCCTGGCAGGGAAAAATCACCAAAAAATCATGATTTTCGAGCTCAATTCCTTGGATTTTTTCGCCAACTCCTTCTACAAAAGCATTTTGGCCATGGATGAAAAAGGGTACATCTGCACCAAGTTGAAGGCCTAAATCCGCTAAAGTCTCTTTGTTTAATTTGAGATTCCAAAGCGCATTGAGGCCAATTAGGGTGCTTGCTGCATCTGAAGATCCGCCACCCAAGCCTGCACCCATCGGAATCTCTTTTTGTAGATTGATTTCAACCCCACCTTCAAATTTACAAAAATCTTTTAATAGTTTTGCAGCCCGTACAACTAAATCTTGATCCGGTAGTACGCCGGGTATTGGGTTGGCACGACGTACTATATTTTCTGGGATCGCTTTTAAGGAAACGATATCGCACCAGTCGATCAGTTGAAAAACAGACTGAAGTAGATGATAGCCATCTGCTCTACGTCCAACGATATGCAGAAAAAGATTGAGCTTTGCCGGTGAGCGTAGCAATACAGTTGACTTAGTCATTTGGGCGATCAAAAACTAAACGAATATCAATCGACCCAATGTTAGAACTTCGAGTCATCGTGAGCTTGTCTAGGCGCACATTGTTTCCCCAGGTGTAAAGTAATTCCCAGCCATCCTGATTAATTTTGCTTACTTGCCCATTAATATTTCTTTCGATGCTGGCTTCGCTACCCGGTCTGACTTCACCTCTTAGCCAATTTGATAGACCACGCGCAGGCAACGGTAAGCCCAGAGTATTTTGTACTAAGGTATCTGCATCAATCGCGGTCACTATTTGACCATCACGTTCTAGGGTTGCCTCACCAGGATTAATAGTAATTTTGGCAATAGAGCCACCAACAGGATTTCGAATTTCCAAAACATCTTTGAGTGCATCTTGAGTCAGAGTAAAGCCACCTGAACCACCTTGATTTTGCGATTCAGTAAGGCCAGTGATTTTTACTGCAAACCGTCCATCCCATGAGCCTTGAGGAGCTTTTTCAGAGGTAGACCAGTCTGGCTTGAGGCGTTTTAAAGTTTCTTTGAGGGTCGGATTATTGGCATCTATTTTTTGCCCTTGACGCCATATCTCTTCTGCCTCAGGGTGGCGGTTTGTGACCCATAAAACTTCGCCAGTATGAGCGGCAATATCAGCTTCAGGCTTGAGCGTAAGTGCTTGCTGTAGTTGCTCTAATGCTAGAGTATTTTTACCAAGTCTAAAGTTCACCCAACCTAAACTATCCAAGATGAAGGCATCTTTTGGCGACAGCTGATGCGCTTTGGTAATTAATATAAATGCTTCGGGAAGTTTGATATTTCGATCTGCTAAAGAGTAACCCAATGCATTGAGAGAATTTGCATCATTTGGATATTGACGCAAAATCTCACGCAAAGTTTTTTCCATCACATCGATGCGCCCCGCTTTTTCTGCTGACATAGCATAGGTATAAAGCAGGCCAGGATTTTTTGGCTGCATCTTGACAGTTGATGCAATCTCATAAAAAGCACGCAAAGCCTCAGATTCATTTTTTGCCTTGGCTAGCAGTGTTTGTAGTTGCAATAAGGTATTTTCTTGTTGTGCAGCAGTTTGTTGCCGTAGCAAAGCAATAGCGGGTTTAACAGCATCAGGCCAGCGATTACTTAAAACGAGAAGAGTAATGAGCACCTCCTTCGGCTTAGTGTCAGAGGTTGGTGATAGCTCATCCCAGATTTTTGCAGCCTGAGCTGCCAAATCAGGCGAGCCTGCACTAATAGCGATTTCCATCGCCCTTTGAGCGAGACGAGGATCTTTGTACTGACGTGCCATTTCTAAATAGGTCTGATAGGCCAGTCCAGCCTCACCTCTTTGCAGGGCAATCTCTGAAGCAAGCACTTCAAATACTGCCTCGCCAGTCTGCAAGCCATTGCTTGGTCCCTGGGCTGGGCCCGCAAAAACTAGCCCACTAGATAGGGCTAAAAGGAATAAGCCCGGTAAAAGGCGCTGGCGGGTAAATTTGCTCATAAGCACATTCTAATCTGCGAATCTACAATCCCTTTATGCCAGAACTTCCAGAAGTAGAGGTCACTAGACTAGGAATTGCCCCCCATCTTGAGGGGCGTAAGGTGAGCGCCATCAAAGTACTCGATGGACGCTTACGTTGGCCTGTACCTAGTCATTTGCCAAAAACTCTACCAGGTCAAAAGGTTCGCTCTATCAAAAGGCGTGGGAAGTATTTGTTGCTAGAGATGGATACGGGGCACCTATTGATTCATTTGGGTATGACTGGAACTTTACGGGTCTTACCAAGTACTGATTCTTTAAAGCCACATGATCGAGTCACTTTTGAGTTCGGCAAGCTGAGTTTACGATTACATGACCCCAGAAAATTTGGTGCAGTGTTATGGCATGCCAACACAAAAGGCCCGCTTGAGAAAAATACGCTTTTGCAAAAGTTGGGGGTTGAACCTTTTTCACCTGAGTTTGCAGCTCAGCTTGGCGCTGATATTCTTTATAAGGCCTCACGCAAACGCAGTGTAGCGGTAAAGCAATTTTTACTAGCTGGTCAGGTGGTGGTGGGTGTGGGGAATATTTATTGCTCAGAAAGTTTATTTGAAGCAGGCATTCATCCTGCAAAAGCTGCGGGTAAGTTAAGCAAACCTCAATGCGATCGATTGGCAAATGCAGTGAGGCTTATTCTGAAGAAAGCGATAGCTGCTGGCGGTAGTAGCTTAAAAGATTTTGTTAATAGTGAGGGCGATCCGGGATACTTCATGGTGCAAACCAAGGTTTACGACCGCAAGGGCTTGCCCTGTAAGGTTTGTAAAACGCCGATTGTACAAATTGTCCAGGGCCAGCGCTCTACTTATTTCTGCCCCCAATGTCAAAAACGGTAATCAAAAATTTTTCAAAAAAGCTAATTGCATGGCATGGGGTCAGTGGTCGCTCAGGTTTACCGTGGCAAGGTAATCCTGATCCGTACGCAGTTTGGGTTTCTGAAATTATGCTGCAACAAACCCAAGTCGCTACAGTGCTAGAACGCTATCCGCGCTTTATGAGGCGTTTCCCGACAGTGAAAAAATTAGCCTTGGCTGATATTGATGAAGTGTTGGCTGAATGGGCAGGCTTAGGTTATTACTCTCGCGCCAGAAATTTACATGTATGTGCACAACAAGTGATGCAAGAGTTTTCTGGAAAGTTTCCCAGTGACCCCATCTTGCTTGAGCAGCTCAAAGGAATTGGTCGATCAACGGCGGGCGCGATTGCAGCTTTTGCTTTTCATGAACGTGCACCCATTCTTGATGCTAATGTCAAAAGAGTTTTGGCGCGTCTATTTGCTGTTGATGGCGCAATACAGGATAAAGCGGTGAATGATCGCCTGTGGCAATTAGCAAATGATTTATTACCAAGTGATGCAAAAAATATGCCGGTATATACACAGGCCTTGATGGACTTTGGCGCTACTTGGTGTACTGCACGTAAGCCAGTATGTATGGGTACGGAGAAAAAATGCCCCTTTGCACAAGAGTGCCAGGCAAATTTAAGCGATCAAGTTCTTGTTTTGCCAAAAAAAGTGATCAAAGCAAAGTCACCCGAATTTGATTGCGATATGTTACTGGTCAGATCAGGCAATTTTGTCCTTTTACAAAAGAGACCCAGCAAGGCGATTTGGGGTGGGCTATGGTCGCTGCCAGAGTCACCATGGAGAACAAAAAATGAAAATGCTCATAAGAGTGCCCCCACTCTCAAAGATTTATTGAGGATGACTTTGCCCAAGGAAGATATTACTAGGCTGGTTAAATCGATTAAAGAATTAAAGCAAGGCAATCAAATTAAACACATCTTTACCCATCGTGGTTTATGGATGCAGATTTGGGAAGGACGATCTGCAAAAACTGGAGAGTTTTTGGACGGAGATCTGAAATGGGTGCCCCTAGGTCAATTAGGGCGATATGGCTTACCGCAACCGATTAAGCTTTTGCTGCAGGGATTGAGTCTAGCTCGCGGTGGCGATCTAAAAAATTAAGTTGCAGAGCAATTAAATCCTTTTGTACGCGAAAGTGTTCGCTGATTCGATTGACGAGATAGACTGAGCGATGTTGTCCACCAGTGCACCCAATCGCTACCGTTAAATAGCTACGGCCGTCTGCAATATAGTGGGGCAACCATTTATCGATGAATTGAATAATGTCATGTTCCATGCTCACTACTTCAGGAATTTTTTCTAAGAACTCTTGAACAAGCTTATCGTTACCAGTTAATGGCCTTAGGTCTTTATCGTAATGAGGGTTAGGTAAGCAGCGTACATCAAATACCAGATCTGCTTCGCTTGGAACTCCTTTTTTGAAACCAAAGGATTCAAAAATAACAGACAGTCCAAGCGGTTTATCTTTGAGAAAATCCTGTATCCAAGAGCGTAGAGCGTGTGCAGGTAGATTGCTAGTATCAATACTATGCGCCTGAGCACGAAGTGGTTCTAGTAGCTTGCGCTCTCTATCAATCGCTTCAATCAGTGTTGCTGATTGGGATTGTTGAGCATTAGTTGATAAGGGATGGCGTCTACGAGTTTCCGAAAAGCGTTGCACCAAGGTATTAGTATTAGCGTTTAAAAAAATGATTCTGACTTGATGGTTACGGCGTAAGTTCTCAAGAATAGAAGGTAGGTCAGAAATAGATTCACCGCGACGCGCATCAATCGCAACTGCTACACGCTCACTTTTTTCTTTTTCTAGGGTGGAGATGAGATTTTCAAGCAGAGGTACTGGTAGGTTATCTACGCAGTCATAGCCCGCATCTTCAAAGGCCCTCAAGGCAACCGATTTACCTGAGCCAGAGATTCCGGTAATCAGATTAATTTGCATGGCTTATAGTAAGCGGCCTTGAGATTTAGCTGAATCAGCTTCAGCATTCATTTGAATACGTTGACGCTCAATGAATTCTTTTAAGGTATCTATGCCACGTAATTGCAAGATAGTATTACGCACAGCAGCTTCAACTAGTACCGCTAAGTTACGACCTGCGGCAACCTGAATTTTCACTGTGCGGATAGGAACGCCCAAGACATCAATGTGCTGGGCTTCAAGAGGTAGCCTTTCAAATTCTCCATCCGTTCTGCGAACAAGTTGAACAATCAGGCGTAGCTTAAGTTTACGTCGTACTGCAGTTTCACCAAAGATAGTGCGGATATCGAGTAAGCCTAAGCCGCGAACCTCAAGTAAGTTGCGCAAGATAATCGGGCAACGTCCTTCGATATAGTCTGAACCAAGGCGAGAAAAATCAACAGCATCATCTGCTACTAAGCCATGGCCACGGGAAATTAGTTCCAGGCCTAACTCACTTTTACCCAAACCTGATTCACCAGTAATTAATACGCCTAAGCCCAAGATATCCATAAATACACCGTGCATAGTGATTTGAGGCGCGCCAATTTTGGTGAGATAGACACGCAAATGATCAATTACTTCTGCTGCAGAGATGCCTGTAGTGAATAAAGGGGTGGAGGTGCGCTGACAATAGAGTTGTAAATCTGCATCAGCTGCTTTGCCATCCGCTACGATGACACAGGGAGGTGTTTTAGAAATTAAGTCGGCGATTTGTTCTTGCTTTTGTTTGGGCTCAAGTGCCGCATGATAGTCAACCTCTTGTTCACCAAAGATTTGGATACGACTAGGGTGAATCAGATTTAAGTGTCCCACTAAGTCTGAGCTAGCTGCAGCTGCTTTGACTGCCTCGGCTGGAAAGGTACGATCTGCACCTTCAAGTCCACCAATCCAGGAAAGCTTTAGATCTGCAACATTGTCATCAAAAATCTGCTGTGCAGTTACTCCTTCAAGGAGCAAGGGCTGTGTCATTTTGTTGCATCCCAATGTTGTAATAATTCGCAGACTTTCATTGGATCGCTGGCAGAAAATAGGAATTGACGGGTGTCTGCATTAGATAGTAGTTGCGCAATCGAGGACAGAATTTCTAAATGTTGCTGAGTCGCTTTTTCAGGAACTAATAAAAAAATGAGGATCGATACTGGCTCGCCATCAGGGGCAGCAAACTCAATCGGGCTGGTGAGCTTAATGAAAGCAGCGCTTGGTTGTTTAAGGCCCTTAACGCGCCCATGCGGAATGGCAACGCCAGCACCCAGGGCGGTAGACCCTAAATCCTCACGCGCGTTCAGAAACTCTACTACGGAGGCTGCATCAATACCTACTTTTTTGGAAAAGAGATCACCAGCTGCTGCAAATGCTTCTGCTCTGCTAGTTGCAGGGTTGTCTAATGCAATGCAGTCAGGGGTAAAAAGATTGGTCAGGGCATTCATTGGAGTTGATTATAGGTGTCCCCACTTAGGCAATCACTCAAATCGCTTATCGTGGTGGTGATCCTGGATCTTTTCTTTGTGTTTTATCACTTGGCGCTCTAACTTTTCAACTACCGCATCCATCGCATGGTAGAGGTCAGCATTGTGAGCCTCAGCAAATAATTCCTTGCCTTTAAGGTGAATAGTAATCTCGGCGCTCTGTCGAAGTTCCTTTTCCTTGGCGTTGTCCACGATAAGAAAGGCGGAAGCATCAATAACATGGTCAAAGTGCTTGCGAATTTTGGCCATTCCAGCCTCTAGGTGCGTGCGCATAGCTGGGGTCACTTCCAGGTGGCGGCTATTAATTTTCAAATTCATCAGCATCTCCTCTTATAAAAGCGTGCGCATGCTCATGCCTAGGGGGTGCGCAGCAAGCCCCTGAAATCATTTGAGTAGTATTTAGGGAAAGGAACTTCATGAACCTCCAGCGTATCAGCGAATTTGCTGAAAACCAAGAGGGAAAAGCATTTTTATTAGTTAAACAGCCCAGAGGGACCTCCAGATTACATTCTGAAGTTCTCGCCTAAGTAGACTCTGCGGACTGCATCATTTTGGATAATTTGGTCGGGCTCACCTTCAGCCAAAACACTGCCTTCGCTAATGATGTAGGCGTGGTCGCAAATACCTAGGGTTTCCCGAACATTATGGTCGGTGATTAGAACGCCAATCTGGCGATCTCGCAAGAATCGAACGATCCGCTGAATTTCCCCAACAGCAATAGGGTCAACGCCCGCAAATGGCTCATCTAGCAAGATAAATTTAGGCTGGGATGCTAAAGCTCTAGCAATCTCGACTCGACGACGTTCACCGCCTGATAGAGATAGAGCCGGGTTATTACGTAGGTGGCTAATTTGAAGTTCGCCTAGGAGCTCATCTAGTCTGTTTGCAATTTCAGTCTTACTTAGAGGCTTTCCGCCTTGCACTTGCAGTTCAAGAACGGCTTGGATATTCTCAGCAACATTGAGTTTTCTGAAAACAGAAGCTTCTTGTGGCAGATAAGATAAACCCATGCGAGCACGCTCATGGATCGGTAGATGCGTGATGTCAGAACCATCTAAAACAATATTTCCGCCATCAAGTGGAACCAAGCCAACAATCATGTAGAAAGAGGTTGTTTTACCTGCTCCATTGGGGCCAAGTAAGCCCACCACTTCACCGCACTTTACTTCTATAGAGACATCCCGAACTACAGTTCTGGAGCCATAACGTTTTTGTAAGTGATGCGCGCTCAGAGTTGCTGGGCTATTGGTTTGCGCTAAATCTGCTGTCATTTCTCTAATGTGGCTTTTCTTCTTGGTGAAAGGATTGCTCTAGCTAAGGGCAGATCATCCGGCTTTGCATCTTTAGGGGGCGTAACTTGATAGTACTGCTTTACATCATCGTATTCAATTTTCCAACCACGTAGTTGATCTAGCATTTGCATATTTAGGAGCCGCTTGAGCTTAGCATCACCAGTTAATGTGAGTACTTCAGTTTTAGCGTTATAAGTAACTTGGGTTCCAAAGCCCTGCATGAACTCTTCTGCAGGCCCTTCACGACGTTGCCTAAAGCTAGCGGTTGTATCGGATGTCCCATTGACATTCACAAATTCATAACCCTCGGGATCTACTTCAATATGCCCATCTTCACCAGTAACAATGATGCTTCCTTTAATGAGTAAGACCTGTCCTTTGAGATCATAGGCTTGCTTGACATCGTTTACAGAAACTTTTTTAGCTTCCAGTATGACGGGTTTGTCTTGGTCAGCTTTTTCGGCATAAGCAAGCCCTACAAGACTTAGCGTTAGCAAAAGCAATGTAGAAATAAGACGAAAGATGCAACCAGTTTTCATAATTTCTATTGGGTGCCCCGTGAGGTTCGTTCAATACGACCTTTAACTTGACCTAAAAGTGTCATACTTTGTTCAACGTTATTAAATTTTCCACCGTCGGTAGAGTGCATGATTGACATACCCTGCTCCAGTGTTACAGGCCTATTCGTTTCAATAACGTCATCATTAATAAGTACTTTGAAATAGGTAGAAGATGCAAGCATTCTGAGGGTTGCAGCTTGAGAGGCTGTCGCTGCTTGGGCTGGTCGAAAGATGGAAGCATTATCAATAAGGTCCAAAATAGTCAGATCACCATCAAGGTGCCCCGTATCAGATTTGACGGTTACCGGAGCCTTATCTAGTTGGAAGAGGCGCATGCGTGGGGTCAAAATATCAATCGAGGCGTCATCATCATAGTGAGTTACTTTGTTACCTAGAATTCGATATTTAGTGTTACCAATTTCATTGAGTGCTGAGAGTGCTCCATTAGTAATTGTGTAATCGGGCTCATGAAGTTTGACGCGCTCTAGGGTAGATTTTTCAGGAGGCGTCACTTTCTGCACTAGCCAAAAAGTGGCCAGCGTTAAAGTTCCCATCAAAAGTAACGGCGTCAAACGCAATAGAGTGCGCCCAATACTTAATGTGATGTTTTGAGGATTAAATTGCATTATTTAGTTACGTGCTTTATTGAGTAATTCTTCGTAGCGATTTTGCGCTTTCAGAATCAGATCGCATACTTCTCTTACGGCACTATTGCCACCGCTGCAATGAGTTACAAAATGCGCAGATTCTTTGACTGCTTCATGAGCTTGGGCAGGACAAACCCTGAAACCAGCGTTTTTCATCATCTGCAAATCTGGCCAGTCGTCGCCCATGACAGCGCAGTCAGATAGAGATAGGCCTAAGGATTTGATTACTTGGGCTAGGGCGATAGCTTTATTTTCCACACCCATGTGGACATGTTTAATGCCTAGCTCCTCGCAACGAGCTAGGACCATCTTTGAGTTTCTGCCGGTAATGATGGCGGTTGGTATTCCGCATTGCTCTAATAATTTAATACCCAAACCATCCTGAATATCAAATGCTTTCAGTGACTCCTTACCATCAGCGCCAATCCATACTTGGCCATTTGTTAAGACGCCATCGACATCTAGAACCAAGAGTTTTACTTTGCTTGCGCGCTCCCATGCCTGGGGATATTGTGCAAGAGGATTGGTGTTGTGGGTATTAAAGGCGCTAGGCATGAAAAATTAAATTCAGTGAGAGACTAAATGACTTTTGCTGCAAATAAATCATGTAGGTTTAGTGCGCCTAATAGTTGTCCCTTGTTATCGGTAACGACTAAATGATTAATGCGGTGTTTTTCCATCATCTCGATAGCTTCTTCTGCAAGTAGCTCAGGCGGAATGGTGCGTGGGTCTGGTGTAGTGGCATTTTTCAGGGTAACGCCATCAAGATTCGTTTTCTTTTCTAATAAGCGGCGTAGGTCGCCATCGGTCAAAATACCAAATACTTTCTTATCTTTATCTAAGGCAACCACCATTCCCATGCGTTTAGAGGTCATCTCTAGCAAAGCGTCTTGTAATGAGGCTTCAACGGATATTTTGGGAGTGTCATCAAAGCCGCGCATAACTTCACTAACATGCATCAGTTGTTTGCGGCCAAGTCTGCCGCCAGGATGTGAGCGAATGAAATCCTCGGCTTCAAATCCTCTTGCGTCTAGCAAGGCAACTGCTAATGCATCCCCCATTGCTAATGCAGCCGTGGTACTCGTAGTTGGCGCTAGATTCAGAGGACAAGCTTCTTTTTCAACACTAGTGTCAAGATGTGCATCTGCTAATTTTGCAAGCGATGAATTCGGAGCACCAGTCAGTGCAATCAGTTTTGCTCCAGTACGTTTGATGATTGGAACGATAGTTAATAATTCATCAGTCTCACCGGAATTGGAGAGAGCAACAAAAACATCCTCTCTTGTAACCATTCCTAAATCACCATGACTGGCTTCTGCAGGGTGAACAAAAAAGGCAGGGGAGCCAGTAGAGGCAAAGGTAGCAGCAATTTTGCGTGCAATGTGGCCAGATTTACCAATTCCAGAGACCACAATCCTGCCTTTGCAGTCATGGAGTAATTCAACCGCAAGTACTAGGGCGTCAGCATTGGCCCCTTCAAGGCGGTCGCGCATCGTTTGCAGTGCAGCAGCCTCAATAGTGAGGGTGTCACGCGCAAGCTTTAGGGTTCGTTCACGAGTCTTAGCTATCATCGAGTAAGTATATGCCGTCAGTCCTTCAGTTAACCCTCATTCTCTTGGCCTCTGGTGTGGCCGGAGTACTTATTTTCCGCTATTTTGGCCTGCCCCCTATTTTGGGCTATTTGGCCATTGGTGTATTGATTGGTCCCCATGCCTTAAGCCTAGCAAGTGACTCAGCCACGGTCCAGTATTTGGCTGAATTGGGGGTTGTTTTTTTAATGTTCTCGATTGGCCTGGAATTTAACCTCCATAAGCTGCGAGCCATGCGCAAAATCGTATTCGGCCTGGGCGCCAGTCAGGTAATTTTGACCATGCTCTTAGCGGTGCCAGCAAGTCTACTCATGAACTGGATTTACCCGATTTCTTGGCGTGCGGCAATCGCTCTAGGGGGAGCTCTAGCAATGTCCTCTACCGCCATCGTGACTAAGCTTATTTCTGATCGTGCTGAATTAGAAACGGAGCACGGTCGAAACGTTGTTGGTATTTTGCTATTTCAAGATTTAGCAGTAGTTTTCTTGCTGATCTTATTACCATCGCTTGGAAAAAACTCTACAGACTTATTTGTTGCTCTAACAGCTGCATCAATCAAAATCACCGCTGCATTAGTGCTTATTTTCTTTATCGGCCAATCACTCATGAGTCATTGGTTCAAATTGGTGGCCAAGTTCCGCTCCCAAGAATTATTCATGCTCAATCTTTTATTAATTGTCCTGGGCATGGCGGGATTGACTGAGTACTTCGGACTATCTCTAGCGCTTGGCGCATTCCTAGCAGGCATGTTAATTTCTGAAACACCATACCGCCATCAGGTAGAAGAAGACATTAAGCCTTTCCGTGATGTCTTGCTTGGACTTTTCTTCATCACGATTGGAATGTTGTTAGATTTCAATGTCATTCGAGAGCAATGGATCTTAGTTTTGGTTTTGCTAATCGGCCCACTGGTATTTAAGTTCGGCCTGATTGCTTTGCTCTCTAAAGCATTTGGTTCTAGCACCGGCATCTCTATAAGAACTGGTCTATGTTTGGCCCAAGCAGGTGAATTCGGCTTTGTTTTGCTAACCCAAATTGATGGCTTAGATTTAATCGATCCAACTTTAAGTCAAGCAGTATTAGCAGCAATGCTGCTCTCGATGTTCTGCGCACCCTTCTTAATTGAATATAGCGATCGCATTGCAATGCGCTTTTCTAGTAATGAATGGCTCTTGCAGTCACTTGCTTTGACTAGGGTAGCGGCAAAGAGTGTGCGCAATGAAAACCATGTAGTGATTTGCGGATTTGGTCGATCAGGGCAAAGCTTAGCGCGCATGTTAGATCAAGAAAAAATTCCTTATATTGCTTTGGATTTAGATCCTGATCGTGTTAAGGAGGCGGCGGCGGCTGGTGATAACGTTGTCTATGGCGATGCTAGCCGTGAAAACTATTTGATTGCTGCTGGACTCTCTCGAGCAAAAGCAGTAGTCATCACGTACGCAGATACTGCGGGGAGTTTGCGCGTATTGCGTCAGGTTGAGCATTTGCGTCCAGGAATGACTGTATTGGTGCGTACGAGAGATGATGCTGATATTGCGAAACTGCAAGCAGCCGGGGCTACTGAAGTGATTCCTGAGCTCATCGAGGGTAGCCTCATGATTGCCTCACACGTCCTGCTAATCATGGGTGTACCAATGCGTAAAGTAGTTAGAAGAATTACTACTGCTCGTGAAGAGCGCTATAGCTTATTGAGGGGTTATTTCCGTGGCTCAGCAGATGATGATTTTGGGTCCAACGAGTCTTGGCGTCTGCATGCGATTACGCTGCTACCGAATTCCCAAGCGGTTGGCAAAACCTTGAGTGAGCTTAATCTCGAGAATGAGGGGGTCAGTGTTCAAGCTGTTCGTCGTAAAACAGTAAGTGCTGATTATGTGCAGCTATCGCTGACTCCGGAGTTAATGCTCGAGGCGAATGATATTTTAGTAATCTCAGGAAATTCTGAGGCGACTGATTTGGCTGAAGCTAAATTGCTCTAATTCTCGATTCATTTCTTTTTCTTGCTGACCATCGGTTTACGTGTCAGTAATGGCGCTAAGTAATGACCAGTAAAGCTTGCTGCATTTTTAGCGACATCTTCTGGTGTTCCAGTGGCAATGATTTGCCCGCCACCAGCACCACCTTTAGGACCCAAATCAATAATCCAGTCGGCAGTCTTGATCACATCTAAGTTATGCTCAATGATGACAATCGTATTGCCTTGCTTTTTCAATGTCTGAATCACGGTAAGCAACAGCTGGATATCATGGAAATGTAAACCAGTAGTAGGTTCATCCAAGATATATAAGGTTCTACCGGTATCGCGTTTAGATAATTCCAGGGAAAGCTTAACGCGTTGTGCCTCGCCACCAGATAGGGTGGTAGCACTCTGCCCAAGCTTGACATAACCCAAGCCGACATCAAGAAGGGTTTTGAGTTTACGTTTAACTATAGGAACGGCTTCAAAGAATTCATGAGCTTGCTCGATAGTCATCGACAGCACCTCATGAATGTTCTTGCCCTTGTAGCGAATATCTAAAGTTTCGCGGTTGTAACGCTTGCCATGACAAACGTCGCAAGGTACGTAAACATCTGGCAAGAAGTGCATTTCTACTTTCAGTACACCATCACCCTCACAAGAATCACAGCGACCACCCTTCACGTTAAAAGAGAAGCGACCAGCCTCATAGCCGCGCTCACGTGATGCTGGAACCCCGGCAAAAAGTTCACGAATTGGCGTAAAGAGGCCTGTATAGGTAGCTGGGTTTGAGCGCGGTGTTCTGCCAATCGGCGACTGATCAACGCTAATGACTTTGTCAAAATGCTCTAAGCCCTTCATGGAGTCATGAGCTGCTGGTTCCGCAACAGAGCCGTAGAGATGCTGAGCTACTGCATGATGCAAGGTGTCGTTGATTAATGTCGATTTGCCAGATCCTGAAACACCAGTGACACAAGTGAGAAGCCCTACTGGAATTTTGGCATGGACAGATTGCAAGTTATTGCCGCGTGCCCCAAGAATTTCTAAGAACCGGTCATTTGCTGGGATACGTTTTTCTGGAACTGCAATGGCTTCGCGACCAGCAAGATAGGCGCCAGTCAAAGAATTTGGGTTCGCTTCAACTTGCGCAGGAGTTCCTTGAGCAACAATCTCGCCTCCATGAATACCTGCACCAGGGCCAATGTCGATAACCCAGTCAGATGCGCGAATCATATCTTCATCATGCTCAACTACTAAGACGCTATTGCCCAAATCACGCAAGTGCTTGAGCGTGCCAATGAGGCGATCGTTATCACGTTGATGTAATCCAATAGATGGTTCATCCAGTACGTACATCACACCCGTTAAGCCAGAGCCAATTTGGCTTGCAAGGCGAATACGCTGGGCTTCACCGCCAGACAGGGTGTCTGCACTGCGCTCAAGAGATAGATAGTCAAGCCCTACATCATTTAAGAAACGAAGGCGTGCACTAATCTCTTTAACAATCTTATCGGCAATTTCTCTTTTGGCACCCTTGAGATCTAAGGCTTCAAAATACTCTTTCGCTTCTTTCAGTGGCAATGCGCTGATCTCATAGATAGCGCGTGATTGTTTTTTCTCTCCGACTTTGACAAAACGCGCTTCTTTGCGCAAGCGACTGCCATTACATTCGGGGCAAGTTTGCATATTTTGATAGCGTGATAATTCTTCGCGCACTGTCATGGAGTCAGTTTCGCGATAGCGACGCTCAAAGTTCGCAATAATACCCTCAAAAGCATGCTCTCTAATAGAGTTTTTGCCGCGTTCGTTGATGTATTCAAAGGGAATGGTCACATCACCCGAGCCAAGTAAGATAAGGTCCTGCTGTTTCTTAGAGAGCGTCTCAAAAGGCTTCTCAACATCAAAGCCGCCGTGCTTGGCTAGGGTCTGGAGTAATTTGAAGTAAAACTGATTACGACGATCCCAGCCTTTGATTGCACCAGAGGCTAGTGATAAATCCGGATGAGCGACGATGCGTTTTGGATCAAAAAAGGATTGATGACCAAGGCCATCACAAGATGGGCAGGCACCCATCGGATTATTAAATGAGAACAGGCGTGGTTCTAGCTCTTGTAGAGAGTATGAGCAAACTGGGCATGCAAACTTACTTGAGAAAATCATGTCTTTACCGCTATCCATATCAACAATCATCGCCTTGCCATCAGCCAGTCTTAGAGCTGTCTCAAAAGACTCTGCAAGACGTTGCTGAATATCAGGACGTACTTTGATACGATCAACTACAACTTCAATAGAGTGCTTATCATTTTTCTTTAGCGTGGGTAGTTGATCCACCTCAAAGATCTCAGCTTTAGCTGCATTGGCTGTGCCACCACCGGAGCGCACACGAAAGCGTACAAAGCCTTGTGCCTGTAGGTCTTGAAAGAGATCAACAAACTCGCCTTTGCGCTCGCTGACAACGGGCGCAAGAATCATTAGCTTAGTATCTTCTGGCATCGATAGAACGGTATCGACCATTTGAGAAACGCTTTGTGCTTCTAATGGAAGATCATGGTCTGGGCAATGGGGTGTACCTGCGCGTGCGAATAGAAGACGCAAGTAATCATGAATTTCAGTAACAGTGCCAACAGTTGAGCGTGGATTATGACTAGTTGCTTTTTGCTCAATCGAGATTGCGGGTGAAAGGCCTTCGATAGTATCGACGTCTGGCTTTTCCATGAGTTGCAAAAACTGTCGGGCATAGGCAGAAAGCGATTCGACATAGCGACGCTGACCTTCGGCGTAGAGGGTATCGAAGGCTAATGAGCTTTTGCCAGAGCCAGATAATCCAGTGAGGACGACTAATTTCTCTCTAGGAATATCTAGGTTGATGTTTTTGAGGTTGTGGGTGCGGGCACCACGGATCTTAATTTCGTTATTCATGATTTTTTAGCGTAACTTGTTAATATAGCTCTTTCCGATGAATCCTTCTGAACTCCGCTCCGCTCTGGCCTTAGCAGGCATCTTTGGCCTTCGTATGCTGGGCCTTTTCCTGCTTTTGCCCGTCTTTAGCATCCATGCCAAAGACTTACCTGGAGGCGATCAAGCCTTTTTAATCGGGTTGGCATTGGGGATTTTCAATATTGTTCAGGCCTGCTTCCATATTCCCTTGGGCAGACTTTCCGACCGAATTGGTAGAAAAACGGTTGTTCTATGGGGCTTATCCTTATTTGTTGCCGGAGCCCTAATTTGCGCCTCTAAGGATGATTTGCTATGGATCTCTATCGGTAGAGGCGTTATGGGCGCCGGAGCCATTTCTGCAGCTGTTTCTGCTTGGGTCGCCGACCTCACGCGAGAGCAGGTTCGCAGCCAGGCCATGGCGATAGTCGGCGCCAGCATTTCTCTTTCATTTGCCATTTCGCTGGTGGTTGCAGCCCCACTTTATCGAGCTATTACCTTGAGTGGAATGTTCGTGGTTTTAGCAATCTTAGGCGTTGTAGCGATGGTAGTGGCTTATTTTGTGTTGCCAGATAACAAACCTGAAGTGTCTGCACAACAAGATTCACTAAAAGTTGTGTTCCTGCGCCCAGAGCTGATGCGCCTCAATGTAGGCGTATTTGTATTAAATGCTACCCAAGTCGCAATGTTCTTAGTGGTACCACGCCTATTAGAGCAGGCTGGATTTCCACTAGCTTCGCACTGGCAAATTTATCTTTCAGTCGTTTTGCTCTCTTTTGTCTTTATGGTTCCACTATTAATTTATGGCGAGAAAAAGCAGTGCATAAGGCTTGTTTTATTGATTGCCATCATTCTCCTGATCGTTGCTGAAATCATCTTTACTCAAGCGTCAACTGTGACCTTGATCACGCTAGCATTACTGATTTATTTTGTCGGATTTAACTTACTAGAGGCTTTGCAACCATCATTAGTTACTCGTTATGCAAAAGAGTCTAAAGGTACTGCTCTAGGGGTTTACAACACAACCCAATCCATTGGTCTCTTCTCTGGTGCATTGTTAGGTGGCTGGCTAATGGATAGCCATGGCGATTTATCGGTCTTTGCGGCCGGCACGGCCCTCTTAATTTGCTGGCTTATAATTGCATGGTCGATGGGTGAAATGCCGGTGAAGGCAGCAAATTCAAAGGATGTAGCCACAAAGACAGTACCGTAGCTTCATTGATTTAATTAAAGAGCGCAGTTTATTTTTAGCAGTAATAACAGCAGTATTTTTCTTCGGGAGACAACATGGCTTCGGTAAATAAAGTCATCATCGTGGGTAACGTAGGGCGTGATCCAGAAACACGTTATATGCCAAGCGGCGACGCAGTTACCAATATTTCAGTAGCAACATCCGATCGCTACAAAGATAAGCAAACTGGTGAAATGAAAGAAACCACAGAATGGCATCGTGTTGCATTCTTTGGCAAGCTTGCAGAAATCGCGGGACAGTACCTTAAAAAAGGTTCTCAGGTTTACTGTGAGGGTCGCTTACGAACACGTAAATGGACTGACGCTAGTGGTCAAGAAAAGTATTCCACTGAAATCGTTGCAGAAACAATGCAAATGTTGGGCGGTAAGCCAGTTAGCGGAAGTGGTGACGGTGGTGAAAGCTATAGTCGCTCAAAGCCGGCTGAGCAGTCTGCTCCAGCAGCATCTAATGCCGCTTCACTGGGTGCAATGGATGACGATATTCCATTTTAAATAGTAGTGCCTTAATAGCAAAAACCCCTTTTAGGAATTCCTAAAAGGGGTTTTTATTTGCCTACGTAATTTATTGACGTGCATGCCGAATATTCTCGGGCCACGGTGAGTTGTGATCAGTTCTAAATGGATTGATATCGAGTCCACCACGCCTTGTGTAGCGTGCATAGACAGAGAGTTTTTCCGGTTTGCAGTGATGCTTGATATCGGTGAAGATAGTTTCAACACAGTGCTCGTGAAATTCACCTAGTTGTCTAAAGCCAATGAGGTAGCGCAATAAACCTTCCTCAAGAATTGGACGCCCTTGGTACCGAATCTGCACACTGGCCCAGTCAGGTTGTCCTGTAACTGGACAATTTGATTTTAGTAAATGGGAGACTAGGCACTGCTCAATCGGACCAAAGGATTCATTCACGCTAAGTAAGCTTGGGTCTGCAGGCAGATTTGGATCCACTTCAATATCAAGACGATCCATTAGGATGCCACCCATTTCTTGTATCCCTTTTTTGGCAATTGTTTCAGTTGGATTAATCCGGGTAGTGATCTTGCTGCCAGCAACTGCTGATAAATCAGCAATGAGTCTATTTTGCACTTCGCTCTCATCTTCGAAGCGAACGCTATTTAGGCTATTGAGATAAAGTTTGAATGATTTAGATTCAATCATATTGGGCGAGTCCGCAGGAATCTGAAACTCTGCCAAAGCAATTTGTGGCTTTCCTTTTTGATTCAGCCAACTGAGCTCAAAAGCATTCCAAATATCAACACCGACGAAAGGTAAGGATTGGCCTTCTTTAAGTCCAAGCTTTGCCCGATTTTGTGCTCTTGGAATAGGAAATAGTACGCTCGGATCATATTGATCTGGATATTGCGTTGATTGTCCAAGAGGTATGATTGCCATTAAGATAGTTTCTTACTTCTTAGGTTTATTTGATACACCTGATACGACATGGCCAGTAGGCGCAACCGATGCTGCAGATTGGCAATGACCAGTTTGATCATCAAAGAAGAAGTCTGGTTCGAATTCTCGTAAGAACTCACTCTTCGATAAACCACCCAAAAACATCGCTTCATCAACATCGATACCCCATGCCATCAGCGTACGAATGGCACGTTCATGTGCAGGCGCAGAGCGGGCGGTAACTAATGCAGTACGAATACGCATACCGTTTTCACTAGTGGAACGTTGCAGTCTATGTAGCGCTTCTAGCAGGGGTTTGAAGGGTCCAGGCGGCAATGGAATATCAACCTTCTTACTTTCATGATCTACAAAAGCCTCAAGACCTTTTTTTTGAAAGACTTGCTCTGCTTCATCGGAAAAGAGTACAGCATCTCCGTCAAATGCAATCCGAATCTCGTTGGGATGGGACTCCGCTGTTTTGCTAGATTCTGGATAGACGCGTGCAGCTGGAAAGCCGGCATCAATCGTGGCGCGCACATCATCTTCATTAGCAGACAAGAAAAGGTTAGCGTGCAATGAACGTAGGTAATGGTATGGAGGGCGACCTCTTGTAAATACACCGCGCTCAAGATGTAAGCCATGATGTTCAGCAGAGCGAAACACCCGTAAACCACTTACAGGATCATTACGCGAGAGTATTACTACCTCAACGCGCTGCTCACCTTCTTCATTAAAGGCTAAAAGTTTCTTTACCAAAGGAAATGCAACACCTTTTTGAGCTGCCTCACTCAGACGCTCGAGCTGTAATTTCATATAAGCACTGTCATCGGTCGATTCGAAGATGCGATTTTCTTCTTCAAAATCAAACAGGGCGCGCGAAGAAATCGCGACGACAAGTTTTCCGGTAAGCGTATATGACATGGATGTATTACATCTTATGGATTCAATTTTATTTCAGGAAAAGACGATAAGCAGGATTATTGCTTTCATCCCAATGCGGATAAGCTAATTTCTCTAAAAATACTTGGAATTTCTTCTGATCGTTCTTAGGAACCTGAATGCCTACCAAGATGCGACCGTAATCAGCACCATGGTTACGGTAATGGAATAAGCTGATGTTCCAGTTGGGCGCCATGCTCGTTAAGAACTTCATCAATGCCCCTGGACGTTCTGGGAACTCAAAGCGGTAGAGCAACTCATTCTTAGCAAGTGCGGAGTGGCCGCCCACCATATGGCGAAGATGAGATTTTGCCAGTTCATCATGCGTTAAGTCGATGGTTGCAAACTTGGCTTTGCGAAAATGCTTTGCAATTGCCTCGCTATCACCAGATTTTTGAGTGCTAAGACCAACAAAAATATGTGCTTCACTTTGATCGCCAATGCGATAGTTAAATTCTGTCACATTCCGCTTACCAAGCAATTGGCAGAAACGTTTAAAGGATCCACGCTCTTCTGGAATTGTCACTGCAAATACTGCTTCGCGGAACTCACCAACATCTGCACGTTCTGCTACAAAGCGGAGACGGCTAAAGTTCATATTGGCGCCACAGGCAACTGCTACTAAAGTTTTCTTTTTAATCCGTTTTTTCTCAACATACTTTTTCATACCTGCAATGGCTAGAGCGCCAGCAGGCTCAAGGATGCTGCGTGTATCAGTGAAGACATCATTAATGGCTGCACAGATTTCATCGGTATCAACAGTAACAATCTCATCTACTACTTTTTGACAGATACGGAAAGTCTCTTTACCTACCAATTTGACAGCAGTACCATCAGAGAATAGGCCAACATCTTTCATCTCAATTCTTTTGCCGGCTTTGATTGACCGATTCATGGCATCAGAGTCAGAAGCTTGTACGCCAATCACTTTTGTCTTTGGGCTTACTGCTTTAATGTATTCGCCAATACCAGCAATCAAGCCTCCACCACCGATTGCTACAAATACCGCATCGATGGGTTTTTCATACTGGGTAAAAATTTCATGAGCAATGGTTCCTTGCCCAGCGATCACATCAGGATCATCAAATGGGTGAACAAAGGTCAGACCCCGTTTTTTGCCTAAGAGTTCTGCGTGTAAAAAGGCATCGCTATAGGACTCACCATGCAGAATGATTTCTACCCATGAGCCGCCCCTGGCTTTCACTGCATCAATTTTGACGCTTGGCGTAGTTACAGGCATCACGATGACAGCCTTACATTTCATTTTGGCCGCTGACAGGGCTACCCCTTGGGCATGGTTTCCTGCAGAGGCTGCAATCACACCGCGCTTTAGGGCCTCTGGAGGCAAATGTGCCATCTTGTTATAGGCCCCGCGAAGTTTGAATGAGAAAACCGGCTGGTTATCCTCTCTTTTAAGAAGGACTTGGTTACCCAAACGTTTAGTGAGTTCAGGGGCGAGCTGTAGCTCAGTTTCTCTGGCTACGTCATAGACGCGAGCCGATAAAATTTTCTTTAAATAGTTCGTTGCCATCCGATGAGCGTACCACGGATGGCTCCTAAGCCCTTAG
>Ga0208496_1000199_pt1 | contig 20887 bp, 26 predicted proteins | sample CryBogmetaGMA2M_FD_184552 | JGI IMG/M metagenome (GOLD analysis project Ga0208496, IMG submission 184552) | Freshwater microbial communities from Crystal Bog, Wisconsin, USA - MA2M (SPAdes) | ecosystem: Environmental > Aquatic > Freshwater > Lake | place: Crystal Bog, Wisconsin, USA | collected... | reverse complement strand
GGTAATATCAAACGTTACCTTTTGGTTCTCTTGGAGGGTTTTGAAACCACCCATATTGATTGCGCTGAAATGCGCGAACAACTCTTCTTCACTATCATCTGGTTTGATAAAGCCAAAACCTTTTGCATCATTAAACCACTTAACTATTCCGGTAGACATACGAACTCCATTGCATAAACTTAAAACAACCGTGATGGGGGGTGAGTACTGTTTAACCAGTTTTGCCCTACAACACACCATAAAAGACTTCAACTAAAGCCTAGCGGCTCATTGTTTGCTCATTTTGCTGGGGTGTCAAGGAACTGTGCAAAAGAATCGATTTAGGCGTCAGATTTGGTTAGAAAGAGACATTAGGTGGGTTTTCTTGGTGCATACCCCATTTTGCAGGGGTAATTTGGTGTTGTAACATCAAGTTTTAGAGGTTTTATAGCCTTTCAACTTGATGGCGAGTACAGATATGTCTGCATTAAAAGGTAAAACAGCCCTGGTAACAGGGTCTACTAGTGGTATTGGCTTGGGTATGGCCATTGCGCTGGCAAAGCAGGGCGCAAATATTATGGTGAATGGTTTTGGCGAGAAAGACGAAGTAATCGCCCAAATTAAAGCATTTGGCGTTGAAGTGGATTATCACGGTGCCGATATGAGCAAGCCTGCCGAGATTGAAGATCTGATTAAGCAAACTGAAAAACGTTTTGGTTCATTAGACATTTTAATTAATAACGCTGGAATTCAATACACGGCGAACATTGAAGACTTCCCTACTGATAAGTGGGATGCCATTATTGCAATTAACTTGAGCTCAGCATTTCATACTTCACATCATGCGCTACCTGGTATGAAGAAGCGGAACTGGGGCCGCATTATCAATATTGCTTCTGTGCACGGCCTAGTGGCCTCGACTCAAAAAGCGGCTTATGTTGCGGCAAAACATGGAATCATCGGCCTTACTAAAGTAACTGCGCTTGAGAATGCGCGTACTGGTATTACGTGTAATGCAATTTGCCCAGGCTGGGTATTAACCCCTTTGGTACAAAAGCAGGTAGATGCCCGTGCGGAACGTGAGGGGATATCTAATGATGCAGCTAAGACTGCCTTAGTATCTGAGAAGCAGCCTTCTGGTGAATTTGTTTCTCCAGAGCAATTGGCTGCTTTAGCAGTCTTTCTCTGTGGTCCAGACGCATCTGAAGTGCGTGGCGTTGCTTGGAATATGGACGGTGGTTGGACTGCGCAATAAGCAACTCTAATCAATTGCATTTTCATTCATGCCAGCGGGCAAAACTTGCTGGCATTTTTATTGCTCACTGAATCTTTAGTTTTGGCACGGCGCCTCGTAAATACGATCTACTTTACCGGCCATTAATAATTGACTAGGTAAGCCTCGCCCAATCAAGATCTGCAAGTCTTTTGAGCAATCTAATAAAGTATCTATCTTCATGTTTGTATTAAAGCCCATGAGGTCAAACATATGCACGAGTTCTTCAGTGCAAATATTTCCAGTGGCGCCTGGGGCATAGGGGCAACCACCTAAACCACCCAATGAAGAGTCAAAGCGGTCGATGCCACTATTCACGGCAGCCAATGCATTGGCAAGACCCATGCCACGGGTGTTATGAAAATGTAATGTCCACTGCAATTGAGGATACTTTGCTTGAACAGCCTCGCAGATCATTTGCACTTGCACTGGATTTGCCATGCCAGTGGTATCGCAGATAGTAATACCGCGTACACCTGCGCTAGCAAAACGATCTACCCAGTGCATCAATTCTGTTAAAGAAGTAATGCCTGACATAGGACAGCCAAAGCTCGTAGACAAAGAAATATTCACGGCGGTCTTATTTGCGTGTGCCAGCTCAATGACCGAGCTTAGGCCTCTAAAAGAATCTTCACGACCCATCTTGAGGTTTGCCTGGTTATGTGCCTCGCTAACGGACATTACTAAATTGAATTCATCAACACCAACGGTTAATGCTCTCTCAGCACCTTTGAGGTTTGGAATAAGAACGGTGTATTCAATACCAGGCTCTCGGTTGATGCCTTTCATAACCGCTTCAGCATCAGCCAACATGGGGATTGCTTTAGGGCTAGTAAAAGAGCTCACTTCAATCTTGGCATACCCCGCACGACTGAGGCGATTAATCAGGGCAATTTTTTCCTCTGTCGGCACAAACACGCTTTCTGCCTGAAACCCATCGCGTGTGACAACTTCTTGGATGTAGATTCGTTTCGGGCTTTTAGGGGATAAAGTACTTGTCATAGGGATAGGCCATTTTGTGCCCTAAATTGGGCTAAGTCACTATTTTAAGTAGGAATTCTGGAATTTGTCATGCCACAACAAAATTGACAGAATCGTTTATAGTTAGACCCATTATTACTCATAGGAGATCCTTTCATGGCATCAATCTTGACCTCTTTAGGACGTACCGTATTTGCAGGTTTTGTCCTTCTTGTTCTCATCATCTTTGCTTTAGGTGGTAACTTTAGTTCTGCTGAATTGCCTTTCCTATTCCGTTGGGCGCACGTCATGTTTGGTGTGATGTGGATTGGTTTGCTTTGGTACTTCAACTTTGTGCAAATTCCTTCTATGCCAAAGATTCCTGATGAACAAAAGCCAGCGATTGGAAAAGTCATAGCACCAGCAGCCTTGTTTTGGTTCCGTTATGCAGCACTCTTCACAGTTATTACTGGATTGATCGTTGCTGCTTTGAATGGTTACTTACATCAAGCTTTCACATTACAAGCCCCATTCCGCGCAATTGGCTTGGGTATGTGGATTGCTTTGGTAATGGCCTTCAACGTTTGGTTCATTATTTGGCCAAATCAAAAACGCGCCCTGGGTATGGTTGCTGTTGAAGCTGACGTAAAAGCAAAGTCTGCTCGTATTGCGATGTTGACATCGCGTTTGAATACATTGCTTTCAGTACCAATGTTGTTCTTGATGGTTGCTCAGTCACACAACACTACTTGGTTCGTGATCGTCTCTTAATCACTTCAACTGCGTTAAAGAAAAGGCCCGCAATGCGGGCCTTTTTGTTTCTATCCTCACACTTCTGATAGGTCGAGTAAAGCCATTATGACAAGATGGGCGGGAGATCTTTTGTTAAGGCAGCTCGTTGAGCCGTAGCCGCCCCCATTAGCGCAAAGCCTAATAATTTGCCATCTGCAGATTCAAAGCGCGCCTCTATTCCGCCTTCAACTAGAGTGGTTTTCCACTCGCCAACCATTCCCTTGGCTGGAGGGGAGACTACGGTAGGTAGAGCAGGGGTCTTCACCATTACAGGCATTGCTGGGTAGTTGAGTGCCGTACGCTGCCCAATTAAGGTTGGCGCTAATGCTCTTGCTGCCTGCATGATAGGCATCACATAGGGAAGTACAAGACCGTCAACTTCAGCACAATCGCCAAGAGAATAGACATTACTTGCACTGGTTTCGAGTGCACGATTGACTTGAATGCCTAGCCCAGTATGAATACCTGCAGCTTTAGCTAAGTCTAGTCTTGGTTTTAAACCCACCGCTGATAGGACAACATCACTGGTGATGCAGTCACCATTTGCCAAGGTAATTTGCAACGCATTTCCACTACGATCAACTGACTGTACTGTCGTCGAAAAATGCCAGCGTACGCCAGCGTCATTCAATTTTGCTTGCAGCTCTTTAGCTGCTGGCTCTGGTAAAAGCCTGCCCAATGGTTGAGCAGCTAAATCAATGACGTCTACTTCATAGCCGCCTAATACTAAATCATTAGCAAACTCACAGCCAATAAGGCCTGCACCCAGTATGGCAATATTCTTTTTGTCTACTATTGCATTGCGAAAACAGGTGTAGTCCTCAAGATCATTCACCGTAAGCACTTCTCCAGTGGCATTGCCTGCCAATGGCAAACGAATTTGATCTGCACCTAAGGCCATTACTAGCTTGCCATAAGACACTTCACCTTTGCTCGTTTGAAGTGTTTGCGTATTGGTATTGATTGCACTCACAACAGTTTCGGATAGGATGGTGATGTCAAGTTGCGTTGCCATACCCTCTGCGGGAGTAGAAATCAGTTGAGCCGCTTCTTTTTTAGCAGCAAGGGCAGTGGAAAGCATGGGCTTGGAATAAAAGTATCCAGGCTCACGAGTGATTAAGGTGATAGGCGCAGTTTTATCAAGCTTACGAATTTCACGAATTACCGTATACCCAGCTAATCCGCTCCCAATGATGACGATGGCAGATGATGGAGATGTGTATTGAGTCAAAGCGGGGTTCCTAAGTGAAGCAGTAAAAAAGTGAAATAAAAGACAAAATAGAGTCTAAGAATACTGAAGTGTTTAGCTTACCTGAACCATTTCAAAGTCAGACTTTGCGACTCCGCAATCTGGACATTCCCAATCTTCCGGGATGTCAGACCAAGCTGTGCCAGCAGCGATACCGTCCTCTGGTAAGCCTTGAGCCTCATCATAGATAAAGCCGCATACGATACATTGCCAAATTTTCATATTTATTTCCCAATTAGATATTCGTCATTTTAAATTTAATCTGACTTTTTTTCTTGTGGCGTGGTATTTGGCCTTATTCGGCAAAATTGATCAATTCTTGTTACAGTGTTCGATCTCATTACTTATTTATAAGAAGGCTACAGATGTCAGGTAAAGAAATCATGTTCACCCCGGTTAATCTGGGCTCTATTCAATTAAAGAACCGTCTTGTCATGGCGCCGTTAACTAGGATGCGTGCAATTGCTGGTGATGTTCCAAATCCCTTAGCAAAGACTTACTATGCCCAACGTGCTAGCGCTGGTTTGATCATTACGGAGGCTACACAAATTTCCCCATTGGGTATGGGTTATCCGGCCACTCCCGGTATTTATTCTGCGGAGCAAACGGCTGCTTGGAAGGAAATAGTCGAAGCGGTACATGCCAAGGGCGGATCGATTGTTGCGCAGTTATGGCATGTCGGTCGCATTTCTCATTCTTCATTGCATCCGGAGCAAGGCTTGCCTGAGGCGCCTTCTGCAATTGCAGCTTCAGGACAAACTTACGGTGCTGACTGGAAGTTGCACAATTATGAAACACCAAGGGCAATGAGCACTGATGACATCGCTCGCTTGTTGAAAGAATTTGAGATAGCTGCACAGAATGCGAAAACAGCCGGATTTGATGGTATTGAGATTCACTCTGCTAACGGCTACCTACTTGATCAATTTTTGCAGGATGGTACCAATCAGCGCACCGATCAGTATGGCGGATCGATTGAAAATCGCTTGCGTCTTTTGGGTCAGGTCATTGAGGCTGTCAGTAGAGTATTTCCGAGTGATCAAGTCGGCGTGCGTCTATCGCCATATGGCACCTTCAATGATATGGCTGATAGCGATCCAGTCGCCTTGTTTACTGCTGCTATTCATAAATTGAACGGCTATAAGCTCGCTTATGTCCATATGATTGAGCCTCGTGCAACTAGTGCTGGTGGTGGCGATCAGGTAAATGAAGATGCACCTATAACTTCAGAACTTTTCCGTGCCGCTTATCAAGGTAAATTTATTACTGCTGGCGGATACGATCAAGCAATGGGGGAAATAGTTTTGGAAGAGGGATTGGCTGATGCAGTAGCGTATGGCCGCTGGTATATTTCAAATCCAGATTTAGCGGAGAGATTCCAAAAGAGTGCCCCTTTAAATCCATATAACCGCGCTACCTTTTATGGCGGTAAAGAGGTGGGGTACACCGATTACCCGTGCCTCTGATCATTAGCTTAGGTTAATAAAAATAAACCTCGCTCCTAAATAAGGGCGGGGTTTATTTTTTATCTTCAGGATCTTTGAGTAGGTCGTACTGGTTGGCTACTAACACGAGTGCAAGCGAGGCGCAGCCCATTGCAAAGAATTCCCATTGATGCAACATGGCAGTGCCTACAACGGTCATGAGAACCGTCCAGCCCACGGCCACCTTTGCTTTTTTAGATAAGGGCTTCATGTGTATTGCTCCTAAGCGTGCGCTTTTATTTTGTTTAACATGCGACGAAGTGTATCGTCCTTTAAGATGTAATGTTGCCATAATCCAGCTAGCGCATGGATGCCAATGAGGAAATACAGCGCATTTCCTAAAAACTCATGAATACCTTCAGCTAGTTTTTTCATTTCTGGATTAGGGGTAAGGAATTGAGGCCATACCAATCCAAAGAAATGGATTTCCTTACCGCCGTACTGGAAATAGAGGATGCCAAAGATAGGTGATATTAAGAGCAGGGCATAGAGTAGCCAGTGCATTGCTTTAGCTAAAGAGATCAATATCGGTTTTGGGTTGGTAGGTCTGGGAACGCCATAAGTGAATCGGATAGCCAAGCGAATTGCCATAGCGATAAAAATAAGCTGTCCAATGACACCATGGACGGTTTTACAGAGCTCGCGTGGCTCACTACCCTTGGGAAATTGCCCTTTAAGTTCAATGACGATGAGGGCGGCTACTACCAGAAGAAAAACAAACCAGTGAAAAAAGATGGAGGCAGGGTGATAGTGGGTTTTTGACATATTGCTTGTTATTGTTTAATAAAGAATCACTTTAAATGATAATGAATCTCATTAACAATAACAAGTTTAGGGGTAATTCCCCCTTATTTCAGCTACGCCCGCTTAATTCAGTCTTACTTTGGCGCTTAATTCGCTGACTAGGCCTCTTTTATCGATTTGGGAAAGCCTGAGTGCTTCCACTTCAAAGTCCAGTTGACCTGGGTGAAATTCATCATCATTTTGCAGATGAATGACATAAGTCCAGACAAGCTCGCGACCACGGTTTTTAAAGATATCCACTACACGTTTCATGTTTACCGCCTCTATAGTGATACTTAATCAGTGCTAGCAGATGGGTTAGCGCTAGCAAATTTGGGATTGATTACTTTCTGCAAGGTAAGCAAATTTCTAGGTTCAATGCGAATGACTCCACCCCTAGGGCTATCGATATCGGAGATCAAGAAAAACGAAACAGAAATAACAAAGGGAAAAATCATGAAGAGGCCGGTATTTTTTTGAAAATTCCGCGCCCCAAAGCCAACTAATAAATTGGCGCATATAGCAATAGCTGCCATCAAAGACCAAGCAGTATAAGGGATTCGATTCCACCAAGCAGCCTGCACATAGCCTTGAGAATTCAAAACATCATTCATACCCGAAACAACGAGCGCAGTCATCTGTGTTTGATTGCTCCGTGCAATCGGCAAGATTTCATTCCAGAGCGCTTGCTGGGTTTCATCGGTTTTTTGACGTATTGTTAAGACTGCCTCATGCTGCTGTTTGGAGTAGAACTGAATCCGCAAATCGAGGTAAGAATTTAATAGTGCTTTAGTGGCTAACGCCGACTGTGGAGGCAGTAGGTCGGCCCTGAGGTATTCGGTCCCAATCGCATTAGCTTCACCTTCTTCTAGAATTTCGCGTTGATCGTGGCGGTCAATTGCCATCGAAAACGTAAAGCCAATAATTAGCGCTAGCAACGTGAGCGTCGCTGTTTGAATAATCCCCAGATCTTCAGAGGTCTCAGTGTCTTTAGTACGAAAACGGCTTAAAACCGCATTACCAAACCAAACAGAAAGACAGAGTACTAAAAACGAAAGTCCAAAAACTAAAAGAGGGGAATTGATAATGTGTCTAATTTAAAAAGTTCCTGGGTACAAGATATCTTTAGTAACGTTCTGAATATCGCGATGTCCTGTAAAGGCCATAGTGATGTCCAATTCATTATGGATGAGTTCGAGGCACTTAGTTACGCCCGCTTCACCCATGGCACCTAAGCCATACAAGAATGGGCGACCAATCATCGTGCCACGCGCACCCAAAGCCCAGGCCTTTAAAACATCTTGACCTGAGCGAATACCACCATCCATCCATACTTCAATATCGTTACCAACGGCATTCACAATCCCAGGTAGCGCTTGAATGCTAGAAACTGCGCCATCTAATTGACGACCACCATGATTGGAGACAATTAGCGCATCCGCACCAGAGTCTGCTGCTAAGCGGGCATCACCCTCATCCAAAATACCTTTAATAATGAGTTTTCCACCCCAGAGTTTTTTGATCCACTCAACATCATTCCAATTAAGCCCTGGATCAAACTGTTCAGCAGTCCATGAAGAGAGGGAAGACATATTCCCTACGCCAGTAGCATGCCCAACGATATTACGGAAGGTTCTGCGTGGGGTCATGGCCATGCCTAAGCACCAACGTGGCTTAGTCGCCATATTGATCATGTTGGCAATAGTGAGTCTAGGAGGTGCAGATAATCCGTTTTTCAAATCCTTATTCCGCTGACCAAGAATTTGGAGATCTAAGGTTAAAACTAGGGCAGAACACTTTGCAGCCTTTGCGCGCTCAATCAAGCGCTCGATGAAGCCCCGGTCTTTCATCACGTAGAGCTGAAACCAAAATGGCTTAGTAGTGTGTTCAGCTACATCTTCTATCGAGCAGATACTCATAGTGGATAAGCAAAATGGCACACCAAATTTTTCAGCCGCTTTTGCAGCCAGAATCTCACCATCAGCATGTTGCATGCCAGTAAGTCCAGTTGGCGCAAGCGCTACTGGCATGGTTACTTCCTGACCAACCATCGTGGTTTTGGTTGTCCGGTTGGTCATATCTACTGCAACGCGCTGACGTAATTTAATCTTCTGAAAATCGGATTCGTTAGCGCGATAGGTTGATTCAGTCCAGGATCCAGAGTCGGCATAGTCATAAAACATCTTAGGAGTGCGTTTTTGATGAAGCACTCTTAAGTCTTCGATATTCGTAATGATTGCCACAATGTATCCTTCTGTTTGATGCTCTGAATGTGAAGCATTTGCCTAATTAAGCTATATCTTAGCAATACCAAGGATTTGTTTCTACAATGCTAGGGTATCCCTTACTTGGGACCCTTGATTGCCCATTTATCTCCATCCTTATTGAATGCCTCAGCTTAATCTTGCCACCATTTCCTATTTGTTAATTGCTACTGCCTTGTGGGCCGGTAATGCGATTGCGGGACGGGTTTTGGTTGCTAGCGGAGCTGTTTCCCCTATTACTTTGAGTGCGGTACGTTGGGGCTTGGCTGCACTGCTATTGCTTCCCTTTGGTTGGGGTGTTTTTAAGCCAAAAAGTGCTCTTTGGAAAAATAAGAAACGTTTTCTACTCTTAGGTTTGTTCGGGGTTGGTAGCTATAACGTCCTTTTGTACCTAGCGCTTCAAACTTCAACGGCGATTAATGTCACCTTGATTGGGGCAAGTATGCCAATTTGGATGCTATTTATTGGTGCAGTTTTCTATCATGTAAAACCCAGCCTATTGCAGCTAATTGGCGCCGTGGTTTCATTGATTGGAGTGGCAATTGTTTTAACTAGGGGAGATTTGTCTACGCTGGTATCAATGCAAATGGTTGTTGGTGATCTTTTAATTATGCTGGCCACCATCTTGTGGGGATTTTATAGTTGGATGTTAAGTCAACCAGGAAAGAGTACTGAGCGTGATTGGCCATGGGCTGACTTTTTAATGGCACAGGTTTTCGTTGGCTTGCTGTGGACAGGGTTTTTTGATGGATTCGAGATTGCTGCTGGATATGCGCATTTCGATTTGAATCTGTGGACGGGCTCATTAATCCTATTTGTGGCCATTGGGCCATCCTTAATTGCTTATCGTTGCTGGGGTTTAGGTGTCAATGGGGCAGGTCCTACTGTCGCTGCGTTTTTTGCTAACTTCATTCCCTTATTTACCGCATTATTGTCTGCCGCAATGTTGGGTGAGCCCCCGCAGCTATTCCATGGGCTTGCTTTTGCTCTGATTGTTTCTGGAATTATTGTTTCCTCTAAGAAGCGTTGGAAACATTAAATTAAGCAAAAAAAGGGTATTAAAAGGGGTTTTAGAACGGTTCCCCATAAAAGCTTCTAAATCAGTATCATTTAGGGCTAACCACTTTATTCTTTAGGAAATTGCTATGCCAGGTTTACTACCGAACGTTGATCCAGATGGCTTATTAGAGTTCTCGGTTGTTTATACCGATCGTTCTTTAAATCACATGTCTGAAGAGTTCAAGCGCGTGATGGTTGATATTTCAAGCGTTCTCAAAGATGCTTATAACGCCCAATCAGCAGTGATTGTTCCCGGTAGCGGAACTTTCGGGATGGAAGCAGTGGCCCGTCAATTTGCCAATAATCAAAAAGTCTTGGTTTTACGTAATGGTTGGTTTAGTTATCGCTGGACCCAGATTTTTGATTTGGATAAATCCTTTGCCGACATCTCGATATTAAAAGGTCGTCAAGTAGACAACTCTCTTCAAGGCGCATTTGAACCTGCTCCGATTGAAGAGGTAGTGGCTTTTATTAAGAAAGAAAAACCGGCAGTAGTATTTGCCCCGCATGTTGAAACTTCAGCAGGCATCATTCTTCCAGACGATTACCTCAAGGCCATTGGCGAAGCAGTGCGCTCTGTAAACGGCATATTTGTATTGGATTGCATTGCATCTGGTGCGATGTGGGTGGATATGAAAGCCTGCAATGTAGATGTACTGATTTCAGCACCACAAAAAGGTTGGAGTAGTTCACCTTGCTGTGCTCTGATTGCCCTTGGTGAAAGAGGCCGTGAGCGAATTGAATCGACGCAGAGCACGAGCTTTTCAATGGATTTGAAAAAATGGTTGCAGATCATGGAGGCTTACGAAAAGGGTGGACATGTGTATCACACAACCATGCCTACGGATGCTTTGAAGATTTTGCGTAATGTCATGAAAGAAACACAATCCCTAGGATTTGCAGCACTCAAACAAAAGCAAATCGAGTTAGGCACTAAAGTTCGTGATTTATTAGTGTCCAAGGGCTATCCTTCAGTTGCCGCTAAGGGCTATCAATCTCCCGGTGTCGTTGTAAGTTTTACAAAGGATCCCGATATTCAGTCAGGCAAGAAGTTTATTGCGATGGGTTTACAAACCGCTGCTGGTGTACCTTTGCAGTGTGATGAAAGACCAGACTTCCGCACCTTCCGCCTTGGTTTATTTGGCCTTGAGAAGTTGGCTCACGTAGATCGTACTGTAGGGCATTTGGCGGCAGCACTTGAGAAAATTACTGAGGCAGAAGCTCAGCCCGCGTAATTTCTACATTAGGAAAAAATAAAGGTCATCACACGATGGCCTTTTTCTTTTGTAGAAACAGATTGTCAAATATTACCTAGCAAGTGGATTTGGTGTTGCTTCTCCAATCTGGTGCAAGGTATTTTTATCAATGTGATGAAATAAATCGGCTTGATTTTGTATTTTTAATACTGTGTCTTGCTCGTAAGACCAAGTTCCATCTGTATTGATGTTCACTTGTATATGAAACTCTACGGTTTTAAAGGCGTAATCCAAAAATGCATTTGAAGATATACCAGCACAAGGGTCTCCCTCTTTTGCATGTAATTCAAACTGCTTTGAGTTGGTAGTAGATTTACCGAGCGCCATCGTAGTCATACCGCGGGGAATGGTCAAGGTATGAATGATGGTGCCACTCGCTGGTTCCCAGAGCCAGTATCCGACTTGATCATGATAGGTTTTGACTTGATCGGGCTTGGTAATGTGGGTGTGGTACCTCAAGCCATAAAATAACTGCGGTCCGTTGGTTTGGGGGTCAATTGGCTGAAGTTCAATATGTTCAACATAGGCCTGTTCTTTTGGCCCCTCTGCTTTGGGTTTTCGGTCCATGCCGCGGGTACCTTCCCAAATACCAGCCATACCCGTAAAGGGCCCCAAGTTCTCTAAGGTATTTAGTGAATACCCTTGGGGCTCAGTAAAAATATCTTTTGGGAAATCAGTCATGTGGAGCCTTCTGAAAATGAAGCATTTATGTCAAATTTTTGGGTATTATTAAATTATCCACAAACTCTCTTGGAGATTTACATGATTTCACGTATCGCTCGTCTAAGCCTGGCTACTATCATCTCCACAGCGATTGGCATTACTCCAATAGCAGTGATGGCAGCGGACCCAGTGCCAGCACCAGCCGCAGCTCCTACTGCAGCTCCAGCTGCGGTTCCAGCGGCAGCACCTGCAGATAAGGCAACGGAGAAGCAAGCAAAGAAAAAGGCTAAGAAAGAAAAGAAAGCCGAGAAAAAGCCAAAGAAAAAATCTAAAAAGAAAGCAAAGCCAGCAGCAGATGCTGCCACTCAGTAATTCCGGTAATACAGCCCCCCATTAGTTGAGGGGTTCTGCTCCATCAAAGCCATCTGATTTTTTAGAAGTCGATGGCTTTTTTCTTGAGCCCTCGTTACGTACAAGTAGCCACATTGCTGCCATTACTAAACTCATACCACTGATTTGCATCCAGGTGATTGGTTCTGATAAAACCCAATAACCCATAAAGATCGTCGAGACTGGACCCAGAATTCCGGCTTGCGCAACTAGTGGTGAGCCAATGCGATTAATGGCAATCATGACTAGTAGCATTGGGATGACTGTGCACACGCTAGCATTGATCAGACTCAGCCAATAAATTGGTGGTGCTTGTTCAAAAATAGCACTTGGATGATAAAAAGTAGATTGCAATAGACTCAAGACTGCTGAGGCCGTACTGGCATAGACCACTAGGCGGACGCTGCCAATGCGCTGAACCATTTCTCCTGAGGCAATCATATAGATAGCATAAGAACACGCGCCTCCAAATACTAGAATCATTCCTAGCCAAGCGCTGATGCCGGTAGAGCTGGCATCTTGAATAAAGACAATGAAGACACCTATGTACCCAACGACTAGGGCATACCACTGCAAACGGGAAATAGATTTTTGTAAAACAAAATACGAAATCAATAAAACAATGGTTGGAGTCAGATAGAGAACAATTCGCTCAAGCCCCACAGAGATATATTGCAGCCCTAAAAAATCCAGATAGCTAGATAAAAAGTACCCCAAGAATCCGAGAAAAAATAATTTACGTCGATCACTCCAGGTAATGGGAGTCATTGGTTTTCTGCGGTCTTCCCACCAAAAAATTCCCCAGAATAAAGGCATAGACATCAGCATGCGCAGAGCTAAAAGAGTTTCAGTGTCTGCTCCATAGGTAAAAGAAAGTTTGACCAGAATGGCTTTGCCCGAGAAGAGCATTGCTCCCACGCTGGCCATGAATATGCCATAGAGGTAGCGTTGATGGTGATGTGCTGCGCTTGCTGAATGCATACCGTTTTATAACAGTTTATTGAGCAGGCTTCTCATTTCTAAGATAGTTTCAGAGGGGGTTAATCCAATCGGACCTATGCCTTTATTTACGAGGCTATCAGCTGCGGAAGCGTGGAGCTCAACAGCAATGCAGCTTGATTCCCATAGATTCACATGATGACGGAGACCTTGGGCGGCAAGCGCGGCAATACTGCCAGTAAGGACATCACCCATACCGCCGGTACCCATACCGGGATTTCCGGATTGACATTCAACCACTGCATTCTGTGGCGAAGCAATTAACGTGTGCTGACCTTTTAATACCACGATCGATTGAGTTAGCAAAACTAATTTTTTAATCGCTTCCAGTCGATTAGCTTGAACTTCTGCTGTACTGCTATTCAAAAGTGCGGCTGCTTCACCGGGGTGTGGCGTTAAGACAGTCTGCCCTGGATAGGTTTGATTACGTTCTTGGAGGGCATGCAAAAAATGAGGTGAGTCGGCAATGAGATTTAATGCATCAGCATCTATCACCAAGGGAATATTAGGACAGGCGATGGCCGCATTCAGCCATGTTCGCGCTAAATCCGATTTTCCAAGACCAGGGCCAATGGCAATGACATCGGGTTTGGTCTCGCTCAGTCTTATATCGGCTAAAGATGCAGCGTGCTTAATCATCAGCTCAGGATGATCTAAAAAAGTATGTGAACTAATGGGATCGATCATCTCTAGCATCGTCCAACCGGCACCTAGATGAAGGCAGGCGTTACCGGCTAATAAGAGTGCACCGGACATGCCAGGCGATCCACCGATTAAAACAACTTTGCCCGCATTACCTTTATGTTCAGCAGGTGCACGCCTTAGGCGTTTGACTAACGTCAGTGCATCTAACTTGGTAGGTAAAGGGCTCATGCCAATAGTATCGCTCTGATTTGAAGCGCGAACAGTAAATGATCAGATCTATTCTGCGACCTTAGCCCCTTGAATCTGATGGCGTTGCATTGATGCAGCAATAAATCCAGACTGTTTTAGTTGAGCAATGACCCCACTTAAGTAAGCGGTGATGTCTTGATATTTAGCTCTTCCCTTGGGAATACCAATCGCTTGATTAATTACCATGAAGCGTCCTGGCAGCATACGTAAGCCGTCATAGCGTTTCGCATCACTTTCCAGTTGCTGCTTAACGCCCGCTGCTACATTACCTTTCCCAGACATGAAGTCATCAACTACTGCTTGCGAACTGGTGGCACGCAGAAGGACTGCATTTTTGATTTCTCGCGTGAGATAAAGGTCATAAGCACTGCCTTTACCGACAACGATTTCATTTCCAGTGACATCAACTTCTTCAATACTCTTGAGTAGTGAGGCAGCTTTAACCATATACGCACCCTCGATTTGGATATAGGCTGGCGTATAGCTAATGTCTGCGCCCCGCACTGGATCAATTGCAACAAAAACCAGATCTATCTCACCACTCTTAATTCCATCAACAGTTGCGGCTGCTGTTTTAAATGGAATGAGTTGCACCGGTAAGTTAATACGCTGACTAATTTCATTGGCGATATCAATGGTGATGCCACTCAGTTTTTTGCTATTAGCATCTTCATGGGCCAATACAGGGTTGCCTAAATTGATTCCAACCCGGAGGGTGCCGGTTGGAGCAAAGGAAGAGAGGTCGACAGAGTCAATAGTTTTCATGGATTGGGACGACTGAGCTAATGCCGTCTGTGCAATACAGAACAGCACTAAGCAGTTTAAAAATTTAATCACGTGGATAGGATAAAAAAACCGCGGCGTGCCGCGGTTTGATTTCGCTGAAGGAGAAATTACTTCTTAGCGTCGGCTGCAGGCGCTGCAGCTGGAGCAGCTGCTGGAGCATCTTTCTTGGCTTCTTCAACATGAGTAGCTTCAGCTCCATGCTTTTCGCCGCCCATATCAATGTCGCCATCGCCTTTCAGGAGTAAATAGGCGGTGGCACCAACTAATACTAGTACCATGATGATGATTGAACGGTTGCTCATTGCTTTTCCTTCGGTTTGGTTGAAATTGGCACAATATTAACCCTTGTTACGTGCCGGGTAAATCCCAGAAAGCCCTAAGCCCCAGATGCACGGGCCTAACTAGGTATTAATACTAATTCGATGAAGGGCTACAGTCGGTGTCGTTGCCTCTGATCTCTAGGGGTAAGATGAAATGATATTGATGTTTTAAGGTAGATAGATGAGCCCTAAGCTCCCCATGAATAATTCGCAAACCATTACGGATTATTTAAATATCAAAAAGAGTGACATTTCTGAGGAAAGCTCAGACGAGTCCTATAAATTTGCTTTTGGTGATGAAGCATTCTTATCGCGTAGAGAGACCATTGGGATTCGTTTTGAATTAGAGCTTTTAAAACCAGAAATTCTTTTGCACGAACATGGCATTGAGCACACCATTACAGTATTTGGCTCAACTCGCTTTGTCAGTAGAGAGAAGGCTTTAGAGATGGAGAAAAATGCCAAAACTCCCGGGGATATTGAAATAGCTAGAAAAGCATTACTCCATAGCCACTATTACGAATCTGCACGAGAGTTTGGTACTTTAGTAGCTCGCTACAATGCCACGCAAAATCAAAATGCAAACAAGTTACGTATCTGCACAGGTGGGGGTCCGGGCATTATGGAGGCCGCTAATCGAGGTGCCTTTGAAGCTGGAGACAAAACAATTGGCTTTAATATTAGTTTGCCAAGAGAGCAGCACCCCAATCTTTACATTAGCCCTGGTTTAAGTTTTCGCTTTCATTACTTTGCCTTGCGTAAGATGCATTTCATGCTTCGAGCAAGAGCAATTGTTGCTTTTCCTGGGGGATTTGGATCCTTCGATGAGTTATTTGAAGTGCTCACCTTAATGCAAACTAAAAAGGTCGAGCCTTTCCCAGTGGTTCTGGTGGGAAAAGCGTTTTGGGCACAAATGATCAATTTTGAGCAGATGATGGAGTTCGGGGTCATTGATGAGGCAGATATGAAGGTGATTCACTATGCTGAGACCGCCGATCAGACCTGGAGAATTATTCAAGATCACTATCAATTGACCTAAGGAAGTTGCAGGCCACCTGTAAAATGATCAAAAGGCTTATTCATGACTCTACAAAACACCAGCATCGCCACCTCTCTAGACTTGCCTAGTTATCTCATTGGTGCTGCCATACTGTTGGTTGTGATGATTTTTCATGGCGTAGTGTTATTGCAAATTTCTAAGCGCTACGAGGTAAAGACTTTTCTCTATTTATCGGATAAGAGATACTCTGATGTAGCATTCTGTTTCTATATCAGCATATTTTGTTTATTCATCACACACATTGCTGAAATCGTCCTCTGGGGTCTTGCTATCTTTACTCTAAGTTTATTACCTACTTTAGGACAAAGCATTTTATTTAGTGGCAGTACCTATACGGCCATGGGTTTTATGGAGGACATCCTGCCGGAGGGCTGGAAAATGTTAGCCGTCATTATTGCTTTTTCGGGGATGTTTGCCTTTGCTTGGACCGCCTCGGTCATGATTTCAATGACAAGAAATTTCCGCCAGGCCTACACCAAACTTCATATGCATAAGCTCAATATTTCTTCTGAAATCATTGATCGCTTCAAATAAGTGATGAATAAATTATGGGATGCCGTCATCGTTGGCGGTGGTGCAGCAGGTCTATTTTGTGCTGGAGTTGCCGGGCAGTTGGGCAAAAAAGTACTGGTCCTAGATCACGCACCAGTGCTCGGTGAGAAGATTCGGATTAGTGGTGGAGGGCGCTGCAATTTTACGAATCTTCATAGCAGTCCCGCTAACTTCCTCTCGCTAAACCCGCATTTTGTCAAAAGCGCGTTAGCCAAATACCCTTCAAGTGAATTTATCAAACTGGTGGCGTCGTATGGGATTGCTTATCATGAGAAGCACCAAGGGCAATTATTTTGTGATGATTCTGCTAAGCAAATTATTGATCTGTTGATGTCTGAGTGCGCAAAAGGCAATGTCGCTATCCGCTATCCGGTTCTTGTGCAGTCTATTGCGCAGGAGGAGGGCAACTGGGTAGTACGCACTGACGCTGGAGTTGAAAAAACTAAATCACTGGTGATGGCTACAGGTGGACTGCCGGTACCAGCGATTGGTGCCACCGCCTATTCTTTAGATATCGCTAAACAATTTGGCTTGAATCTAGTGGAGCCAAGGCCAGCTTTAGTCCCCCTTTCATTTACAGCGGATACGTTTGGCAGTCTGAATGATTTGGCTGGCTTAAGTGTTCCCGTACGCATTGCTTCTGGCTCGAAAGGGAATCGTTATGGTGCTTGTCGATTTAACGAGGACGTTTTGTTGACCCACAAAGGTTTATCTGGACCTGCAGTTCTGCAAGCAAGTAGTTATTGGACAGAAGGCGAGCCCATTCATATTGATTGGTTGGGTGCCCTCGAGCGGCCCCATGGATTTAACTGTGATGTGCTATTTGATGATGAGGATAATCGACTGAAATTAGCAGAGACAATTTTGGCATCTGTCTTACCTCAGCGCTTAGCCAAAGCTTTTGTAGAGCAGAAAAATTTAACGGGTCGCAAATGGGCAGAGGTTTCTAAAAAAGATCGCCAAGCTCTCAAAGAATTGATTACGAACTGGTCAGTTAAGCCAGCTGGTACATTAGGCTGGAAAAAGGCTGAGGTGATGCTTGGTGGAGTTGACACTAAAGATCTAGATGGTCAGACCATGATGTCGCGTCAGAACCCAGGATTATTTTTTATTGGTGAGTGCGTCGATGTTACCGGTCATCTCGGGGGTCATAATTTTCAGTGGGCCTGGGCAAGTGGGTTTGTTTGCGCACAAGCGCTCTAGTAGCTCAGAAAATTAGGCTCTGGGTTTTTTCTTTTTCTCGCGAGAGCGGATATTTAAAAGTTCCACTGAGAGAGAGAATGCCATTGCCACATAGACATAGCCTTTGGGAATATGAACCCCCATGCCCTCAGCAATCAGGACAACGCCTACGACCGTCAGAAAAGATAGGGCCAATACCTTGATAGAGGGATGACGCTGTACAAAGTCACCTATTGTCTTTGCCGCTATGAGCATGATGAGCACGGAGGCTAGAACAGCAGCAATCATGACGCTAATTTCATCTACCATACCTACAGCGGTAATCACGCTATCCAAAGAGAAGATGATGTCGAGAAGGCCAATCTGAAGTACGGATCCAATAAACAGGGCAGTCATGGATTTGGCTGCGTTTTGCTTGTCACCAGCCCCAGTTACGTCATAGTGGTCACCCACTTCTACTTCTACATATATTTCTTTCGAAGCTTTCCAGATTAAAAAGAAGCCACCCAATAGCAAGATAAGATCTCTACCACTAATAGCATGGTCAGTAATTGTAAATAGTGGGTTGGTTAGACTCATGACCCAAGACAAGCTTAGTAATAACAAGATGCGAGTTACTAAAGCAAAAATGAGACCAAAGCGGCGTACTTTTTCGCGGATCTCTATAGGCAATCTATTCGCGATCACGCTAATGAAAATAATGTTATCAATGCCAAGAATGATCTCAAGGGCTGAAAGCGTTAAAAATGCGATCCAGGCATTGGGGTCACTGATGAGCTGCAGAAAACTTTCGATCATTTTGTATAGGTTTCGGTGGGTGTAAGGTAAAGTGTATCTAAGTAAATCGAATGCGTAATTTCAATGTATAAGCCCACACAATTTATCAGGACATTGCTGCTTAGCAGCCTGCTGGCCCTGTCATTTGAGGTGCAGGCAGCCTATCCAGAAAAACCAATCAAAATTATTATTGGGTTTCCAGCGGGGGGTCCACTAGATGCCCATATTCGCCTTCTTGTAGATAAATTACAGACTAGTTTAGGGCAACCCGTTATTGTCGATTACAAGGCTGGTGCTGGAGGTGCAGTAGGCGCGCAATTTGTGGCGCAATCAGCAGCAGATGGATATACAGTACTCCTGGCCAATACTGGCACGATGGTGATCAACCCTGCTATTTATGCAAATCCACCTTATGAAACACTGAGAGATTTTCAGCCTATCGCAAGAACTGCTCAACAGCCTTTAGCATTAATTGTCAATAAAGATGTACCTGCAAACTCCTTAAAGGAGTTTGTTGCCTATGCAAAGGCTAATCCTGGAAAACTAAATTATGGTTCTGCGGGGAATGGTGGTATTTCTCATTTGGTTCCAGAAATGCTAAAGAGTGAGACGGGTATTTTTATGGTGCACATTCCATTTAAAGGTAGCGCGCCAGCCTTCACTGATTTGATTGCCGGTCATGTGCAATTTATGGCAGAGTCTGTACCCCAAGCCGCAAATTATGCGAAGCAGGGCAAAGTCAAGGCCTTAGCAGTAACCAGCCTTAAGCGTAATCCTGCATTACCCAACACGCCTACTGTGATAGAGACAGGAGTTGCTAATCTTGAGGTTGTAGGATTTTATGGAATTTTGGCCCCCAGAGGTACTCCACCAGAAGTGACCAATAAATTAAGTCAGGCATTTAAAGAGACCTTAGAGTCTCCAGAAATTCAAAAAAAGATGATTGATCAAGGAGCTGACCCCGCTTATTTAAATGCCGAGCAATTTTCAAAGTTCCTAGCAGCAGAAATGCCACGCTGGGCAAAGGCAGTTAAGCAGGCTGGAGCAAAGTTGGATTAGTTATTAATTAAAGCTTCAATGGTTTGCTTGATTTCTCATCCAGTCGGCAGTGTTGAAGAAAGACTCTTCGAGCTGCTTGGCGATACCTCCTTCAATGTCGCAATCTGCGAGCGCCCGGTACATGCAAGCAAGCCACTGATCACGCTCTTTCATACCAATTTTGAATGGCAGGTGTCTAGCCCGCAGCATGGGGTGCCCATATTTGGGAGAATAAATATCTGGACCACCCATCCAGCCAGTTAGGAAGAATTTCAGCTTTTCTCTGGAGTTTGAAAGATCCTGGGGATGCATGGCTCGAAGTTCGCCAAAATTGGCTTCTAGAGCCATAAGATCGTAGAAGCGATCGACTAGCTCATCTACCTTATCAATGCCTCCAATAGCCTCATAAATGGTTTGTCTTTGACTCATAGATTAATTTTAATACTCGGGGCAGGGGAATTGGCAGTTTGGCTATTTGGGTATAGAGTGGAGATGAAGCATTTAACCAACATCTACTTTAAGGGAGCGTAAAAATGGATACAAAAGATTTGCAAAAATGGCAACGAGAGAAAGCGAAAGAGCTTTTTGATTATTCACATACCCTGTTAGAAGCTGCCAAGAAACTCAGTGAGCACCATATGGCTGAGATGGAGTGGGGTATGAAAAATGCACTTGATAGCGCTAAGTCGGCAGCTAAAAATGATCTTGAGAAGCTCAAGAGTTTGCAAGAAGAGGCTGCAAAAGAGGCTGCTAAGCGTGCTGCTATCTATCAAAAGAAAGTCAAGTCGGTGCTGAAAGAATTGGGTGATAGTGCTGCCGATGGAACTGAGAAGCATCTTGAGAAGGTCCGCGCATCCCTAGTAACTTGGTTGGAAGATGCAGAAAATAAAATGCCCTCGCATGCTGATAAGTTGTCAAAGGTTGTTCATGAGATGTCCACAACGGGTCAGAATATGTTTAAAGAAGGTCGACGCATCGTGAATGAGGTTGCTGATGCAGCAGAAAAAAATATTGATCATTTAGTGAAGAGCCCCCCCGCCTCAAAGAAGAGCCCTGATTAAGCGGGTTGATTAAACTGCATTAAAGCCAAAGCCGCCTCAAATCAAGAGGCGGTTTTTTATTTCCAG
>Ga0208496_1000198_pt1 | contig 21006 bp, 19 predicted proteins | sample CryBogmetaGMA2M_FD_184552 | JGI IMG/M metagenome (GOLD analysis project Ga0208496, IMG submission 184552) | Freshwater microbial communities from Crystal Bog, Wisconsin, USA - MA2M (SPAdes) | ecosystem: Environmental > Aquatic > Freshwater > Lake | place: Crystal Bog, Wisconsin, USA | collected... | reverse complement strand
GCTAAGTAGCCATGCCAAATAGGGCCATTGCGATGCGACATTGCAAAACGCGTTTCAACTAACTTTCCATTGACTTCATTAAATAGACATAGCTCCACGGCATCAGCGGCGTTAGACCAGAGCGCAAAATTAGTTCCACCGTCGGTAACGGTGGCGCCAAGGGTTCGGGGATCTGCTGGAAGCACGGCGCAATAATGCCCGTATTAAGAGGTATTTACCCGCTCATTCATTTGGCCTTTCCTATTACTGGCCAGTAACATTGGCCACATGAAGATCGCTGTCTGCATCAAACAAGTTCCAGATTCTTGGGCTGAAAAAAAGATGGTGGGCGGCGTACTCGATCGAGCAAATGTTGATGCAGTACTGAATGATCTCGATGAATATGCAATTGAAGAAGCGCTGCGTATTGCCGAAGCACATGGCGGAAATGAAGATGGTGGAGCTAACACCGTCACCGTTATTTCAATGGGCCCAGAACGGGCAACTGAAGCGATTCGAAAAGCGCTATCAATGGGCGCAAATGATGCAATCTTAATTAGCGATTCCACGTTGGCAGGAGCCGATGCACTGCTTACATCCAACGTTCTAGCTAGCGTGATTACCAAGGAAGGCTTTGACCTTGTTATCTGTGGAACTGAGTCAACCGATGCGCGCATGAGTGTTGTGCCTGCAATGATCAGTGAAAAACTAGGTTGGGCGCAATTAACTTTTGCTTCCAAAGTTGAAGTAGATCCGGTAGCCAGCAAAGTTTCCATTACCCGTGTTACCGAGGCCGGAGTTGATGAAATCTTTGCAACTTTCCCAACCGTGATTAGCGTTGTAGAGAAAATAAATGAACCTCGTTACCCATCCTTTAAAGGCATCATGGCAGCCAAGAAAAAAACAATTGATGTGCGCGACTGTGCAAGTACTGGTGTAAAAGTTGAGGCATCGTGGAGCACGGTAATTGATGCAGCGCCCCGTCCACCTCGCACCGCAGGATTAGTCATAATCGATGATGGTTCAGCTGGATCAAAGCTTGCCGATTTCTTAGCAGAAAAGAAGTTGATATGAGCTGCGTACTAATCCTTGCTGATTTTGTGGGTGAAAAAGCAACTAAGTCAACGGTGGAATTAGCCACGGCTGGCGCTCGCTTCGGCGAAGTTACCGCGCTTGTTTTAGCACCAGTTGGAAAGGGCGCAGCATTTGCTTCCACCATCACGCAAGGTGCTATCAATAAAGTTCTCGTTATCGAATCTGCTGATTTTGCTATGCACGGCGTTGCTGCAGCTGCTGATGCACTTGCCCACGTCATGAATGAAATTAAGCCCGTAGCAGTTCTAGTTGTTTCACATGCTTTCGGAAAAGAAGTTGCTGGACGCTTAGCTATGAAGACTCAGAATGGAATTATTACCGACGCTGTTGATATTGGCGCCGATGGCACTGCTACTCAATTGGTTTTTGGCGGATCAACAACGGTGCATTCAAAAGTTGCGACCAGCTGTGCAATTATCACAGTGCGTCCTAACACCGTGACGGCAGATTTTGTTGCCGCAACTCCGGCAATTGAAAACACCACTGCACCAATTTCAGATAGTGCTAAAAAATCAACGATCACTTCAACTCAACCTCCAGTTAAAGGTGGTCGACCTGAGTTAACTGAGGCCAACATTGTTGTATCCGGTGGTCGTGGGACTAGTGGTGACTTCTCGGCAGTAGAAAATTTTGCTGATTCCCTCGGCGCAGCCGTTGGTGCATCACGTGCAGCAACTGATGCTGGTTGGTATCCACATTCGCATCAAGTGGGGCAGACTGGAAAAACCGTGAGTCCTGCACTCTATGTTGCCTGTGGAATTTCAGGTGCAATTCAGCATCGTGCTGGAATGCAGACCAGTAAAACCATCGTGGTCGTCAATAAAGATGCCGAGGCACCACTGTTTGAATTAGCTGATTTTGGTGTCGTAGGAGATCTCTTTGCCGTTCTGCCTCCGGCAACGGAAGGCGTCAAAGCGCGCAAACCCTAAGATTGACCCATGTCATCTATCTATCTAGACCATGCGGCAACCACGCCAATGGTTGAAGAGGCTTTGATGGCAATGACTGCGCAATTGGCCCAACTTGGAAATCCATCTAGTTTGCACACGCATGGCCGCGCAACACGGAAAACTTTAGAAGATGCACGCGAAGTAATTGCTCAAGGTGTTGGTTGTTTACCTAGCGAAGTAATTTTTACCGCTTCGGGTACTGAAGCAAATAACACCGCACTCAAAGGTTTGTATTGGCAAGGGCGCGATAATGGCCGCCATGTTGTTGTCATAAGTGCTATCGAGCACCACGCAATTTTGGATCCGGCGCACTGGTTAGAAGAACATGAAGGTGCTGAAGTTATTCAGATCCCTGTTAATAATGATGGAGTTGTAGATCTAGATTTTCTGAAATCCCTTATTGCTTCTCGTGGTCATGAGATCGCTGTTATTTCAGTCATGCATGCCAATAATGAAACTGGTGTCATTCAACCTTTGCGTGAAGTTGTAGAAATCGCTGGAGAAATTCCGGTGCATAGTGATGCAGTTCAAAGTTTTAAGAAGATTCCGCTTTCATTTAAAGATTTAGGTCTGTATGCGATGTCATTGAGCGCCCACAAAATTGGTGGACCATTAGGAGTGGGTGCATTAATTTTGCGACGTACCGTTGAAATCCCAGCGCTGTTACATGGCGGGGGACAGGAACGTGAAATTAGAAGTGGAACCTTTAATGCACCAAGCATCGTTGGTTTTGCAGCTGCAGCAAAAAGTGCGTACTACGATGCTCAACACGTACAAACTTTGCGCGACGCTTTCATTTCAGGTGTGAAGTCAGCAATTCCAGATGCATCGATTAATGGTTTGAGTTCGCAACGCTTGCCCGGAATAGTGAATGTAACTTTTCCTGGTACACAGAGTGATTCACTTCTTTTGCTCATGGATGGCCAACATATTTCATGTTCCACCGGATCGGCCTGCAGTGCGGGAGTTCATGAAGCTAGTCACGTTTTGCTGGCAATGGGCCACAGCCAGTTGACTGCGCAATCTTCATTACGCTTTTCTTTTGGCGCAGTAAGCACACAAGCCGATGTCGACCACGTTCTGTCAGCTCTGCCTGATGTAATTACCCGAGGACGGGCGGCTAATCTTTCATGAAGTTAATTGCAGCAATGAGCGGTGGAGTGGATTCGGCGGTGGCCGCAGCCCGCGCAGTAGAAGCTGGGCATGAAGTTATTGGTGTGCACTTAGCGCTTTCTGCTAATCCTCAAAAATATCGTTCAGGTGCACGTGGCTGTTGCACAATTGAAGATTCGCATGATGCCCGCCGCGCTGCAGACGTCATCGGCATCCCCTTTTATATCTGGGACATGGCTGAAGAATTTCATGATGGTGTTGTTGAAGATTTCTTAGCTGAATATTCTGCAGGGCGAACCCCGAACCCATGTTTGCGTTGTAATGAAAAAATTAAATTTGCCGCAGTTTTAGATCGCGCACGTGCAATGGGCTTTGATGGAGTTGTAACTGGTCACTACGCACGAACCCAAGAAAGCGCTGAAGGTAAAACGCTTCATCGCGCCGTTGATCACTCTAAAGATCAGTCTTATGTTTTATCTGTGCTAACCGTTGAGCAAATTGCAGGAGCAATTTTTCCATTAGGTGACACAACTAAAGTTGATATTCGCAAAGAAGCCGAAGCACGTGGTTTAGCAGTTGCGCAAAAGCCTGATAGTCACGACATTTGTTTTGTCCCTTCAGGAGATAACGCCGGTTGGTTGCGCGATCGTTTAGGCAGTGAAGTTGGCCCAATTGTTGATCAAGACGGCGTGAAGATTGGTGAACATAAAGGTGCGTACACATACACAATCGGACAACGTAAAGGTTTAGGTCTGACCGTTCCAACTGCTGATGGTTCACCACGTTTTGTTTTAAAAATTGAACCAGTCTCAAATACCGTTGTTGTTGGCGCACGCGAAGATTTAGCTGTTACAACAATGCGTGGAGAACGCCCAGTGTTTTGTGGAAGCGCAGTAACCGCCACAAAAGAACGTGGATTTGTTCAAGTACGCGCACATGGTGCCGCGCTTCCATGCACATATTTCCTTGACGGCCCTCTTTTAGTTGCCGAACTTGATGAACCACTGTTAGGTCTTGCTACCGGTCAAGCGATGGTTATTTATGATGGTGATCGCGTAGTTGGTTCAGCCACAATTTGCGAGACTGAGTAATGAGCAACACCGCCCGCCACCGAATGAGCGAATTAATTAACGAGATTCGTGATCACCAATTTAAATACTATGTTTTAGATGCTCCAACGCTGACCGATGCCGAATTTGATGGATTATTAATTGAATTAACCCAGTTAGAGGCTCAATACCCAGAACTTCGTGAAGCTGATTCACCTACGCAAAATGTTGGTGGCGGCTTTGCTACACATTTTGAACAGCGTGATCACATCGAAAAAATGATGAGTCTGGATAACGTATTTGATCTCGATGAACTCAAGCTTTGGTTTGAACGCGTTGAGAAAGAAGTTCCGAACCCAACGTTTATCTGCGAACTAAAAGTCGATGGTCTAGCCATCAACTTAACGTATGAAAATGGGCAGTTAGTGCGGGGTCTAACGCGTGGTAACGGCGTAACTGGCGAAGATGTCACGCTGAATGTGAAAACAATTAAGAATTTGCCACATGCACTAAAAGGGAAAAATCTTCCTTCGCTCATCGAAATTCGCGGCGAAGTCTTCTTTCCACTGGCAGCTTTTAATGAACTCAATGAGGGCTTAGAGGAATCGGGTAAAACTCTTTTCGCTAATCCACGCAATGCCGCAGCCGGTTCACTTCGCCAGAAAGATCCACGTGTTACCGCGCAACGGCCATTGTCCGTTGTTGTGCACGGAATTGGTGCACGCCAAGGAATCGCTTTTGATTCGCAAAGTTCTGCCTATGAGGCCCTGGCCGAACTTGGTTTACCCACAAGTGATCGCGTCAAAGTATGTAAATCTAAATCTGAAGTTCAGAAATTCATTGCTTATTTTGAAGAACACCGCCACGATGTTGAACATGAGATAGATGGCGTAGTTATTAAAGTGGACTCACTTGTTGAGCAACAGCAACTTGGCTTTACTTCGCGGGCACCAAAATGGGCAATTGCTTTTAAATATCCACCCGAAGAAGTAACGACAAAACTTTTAGATATCAAAGTCAGTATTGGACGTACCGGTCGGGTAACGCCATTTGCATTTATGGAGCCCGTAAAAGTTGCTGGGTCCACGGTTACTAATGCAACGCTGCATAACGCCGAAGAAATTGTGCGCAAAGGGGTTTTGATTGGTGATGTTGTGGTTATTCGTAAAGCTGGCGATGTAATCCCAGAAGTTTTAGGTCCAGTTGTTGAACGACGCACCGGTAAGGAACGTGTATTCGTGATGCCAACGCACTGTCCCGAATGTGGCTTCGAACTTCGCGCAATGTCAGCTGGTGATGTAGATATTCGTTGTCCAAATACCCAAAGTTGTCCGGCGCAGTTGCGAGAGCGTATTTATTACATTGGTTCTCGCGCAGCCCTAGATATCGATGTCTTGGGTTATGAAGCAGCAGTGGCTTTACTTGAAGCCAAAATCATCACCGATGAATCCGATCTATTTAATTTAACTGCGCAGAAGTTGGCAACAAGTGATTTCTTTATGAAAAAAGATGGCACCGCTGGCGCCAACGTCTCAAAATTGTTAGCAGCTTTAGAAGAAGCTAAAGCTCGGCCTTTATGGAGAACTTTAGTCGCGCTTTCAATTCGCCATGTTGGACCAACGGCTGCTCAAGCCCTAGCAACCCATTTTGGTTCCATAGAGAAAATCTCAAAATCAAGTGCCGAAGAGTTAGCTGATATTGATGGAGTCGGCGCAACAATTGCGCAATCTATTGTTGAGTGGTTTTCGATTGGTTGGCATCAAGAAATTATTAGTAAGTGGAGTAAAGCCGGAGTGCGCGTTGTTGCCGAAGTAGAAGTTCAAGCACCGCAAACACTCAGTGGTCTTACATTTGTTGTAACTGGCGGTTTAGAAAGTTATTCACGCGATAGCATCGCTGAAACTATTGCTGCACATGGAGGTAAATCTTCGAGCTCGGTTTCTAAGAAGACTAATTACGTATTGGTGGGTACTGACCCAGGTTCAAAGTTAGCTAAAGCACAAGAACTAGGTGTTCCGGTCATCGATGAAGCCACGTTTAAGCAATTACTTAATGGGCAGGCATAGTAAGATTCTGACCATGATCAACTTAGCTGCCGAAGCCGCCCGTAAACTTCCGATGCCTCCTTACGCATATGGAATTATTGGATTTTCTGTTCTCGCACTATTTCTTTATTTAGCCCTTCGCTTAGACCGGGATTAATTTGTCCCGAGTTGGAATTTACGGCGGAACTTTTGACCCCATTCATTTAGGTCATTTGCACGTAATCGCTCAACTTTTTGAAAAAAATCTGATTGATGAATTATTAGTTATACCTGCGGGTGAACCTTTGCTTCGCGAGCATGCACCTCAAGCATCAGGTGCCCAACGGCGCAGAATGTGTGAACTTGCCATCGCCACACTCGCCCCAGAAATCGGCAAAAAAATCAGCGTTAATCCGATTGAGGTTTTACGTGAAGGCCCAAGTTATGCAATCGACACCGTGGAAGCCGTTGCGCACAGCCACCCGGGGGATCAAATATTTCTGATTATGGGCGCCGATGCATTTGCCAAGCTAGATCAATGGCATCGCAGTGATGATTTAAAGAAAATGGTTTCAATTATCTGTATCGATCGACCTGGATATCCCTCCCACGGCATTGATATCGCCGCCTTAGAAGTTGCCGCAACCACGATTCGCCAAGGTTCCAGCGCCGAAGTAACGGAAAATGTTGCGGCATTTATACGAGAGAATGCGCTCTATGACAATCAGTAGCAAAACCCACGAGATTACCCAAGTTGCCGCCCATGCAATAATCGACAAGATTGGTACCGATTTAATTGCTATCGATTTATCTGAGCAATTAGTTCTGAGCGAAGTTTTTTTAATCGCAACGGGACAAAATTCAGCCCAAGTTGATGCCATTGCCGATGAAGTCGAACGTAAATTACAAGCTATCGGCGAAAAGCCAGCACGCCGCGAAAAAGGCGCCGAATGGATTCTGCTTGATTATTCAGATTTAGTCGTGCATATACAAAGCACTGATCTGCGTCGCTATTACATGTTAGATCGTTTGTGGAATGACTGCCCAACAATTGAACTTGATGCAGTAAAGGATGCCGCGTTACATGGTCGGTAATCGCATTGTTTTATGGCGCCACGGTCAAACTGACTGGAATAAAATCAATAGATTTCAAGGCCACTCTGATATTCCCTTAAATGAAGTGGGTAAGTTACAAATTAAACATGCTGCCCAAATTCTTGCCGGAATGAATCCCACTCAGATTATTTCCAGTGATTTAGGTCGGGCAGTAGAAACTGCGCAAGCCCTTGCTGATTTAACTGGATTAACTGTTAGCACCCATGAATCTCTTCGCGAAACAAATGGTGGGTTATGGGAAGGTAAAACTGGTTCACAAAATCGCACCGAAGATTTTCATAATTTTATTCGCTGGATAGATGGTGACGATAATCCTGCTGGAACAACGGGAGAGCGACGCAGTGAAGTTGCTTCACGTTCAGTTGGCCAAATTCTAAAAACTCTTGAAGGTAAAACTGATCAACTCTTAGTTGTGGCAACACATGGCGGTACGGCTAGATGTGCACTCGGTGAATTACTTCAGCTGCCACTTTCGCATTGGGGAGTTCTCGGCGGACTTTCGAATGCATCATGGTCAGTTTTGCAACGCAATCCCCGCCAATGGAATTTAGTTGAACATAACGCTGGATCTATTCCAGAACCTGTTTACGGCGAAGAAAGCGGAGCAACTTTCGTTTAATGCCCTCGCGCATGAATGCGGTAAGGTCGGGCACTAACGACGGGGCTATAGCGCAGCTGGTAGCGCACCTGCATGGCATGCAGGGGGTCAGGGGTTCAAATCCCCTTAGCTCCACATATGAATAACAACGTGAATGACGAGCGCGAGCACGCGGCATACGACTTTGCCTACGTGCAAGAAAAATGGTTGCCAATTTGGGATCAAGTTCAACCATTTAAATCTGGTCGCGCCGATGATCCACGTGAAAAGAAATATGTCTTGGATATGTTTCCTTATCCATCGGGCGATTTACATATGGGCCATGCCGAGGCTTATGCCTTAGGTGATGTGATTGCGCGTTATTGGATTCAAAAAGGTTTTAACGTTATGCACCCCATTGGTTGGGACGCATTTGGTTTACCCGCAGAAAACGCGGCGATAAAACGCAATTCTGACCCACGCATCTGGACATATGAAAATATTGCAGTACAAAAAGCATCAATGCGACGTTATGCCTGTTCATTTGATTGGGATCGTGTTTTTAATACGTGCGATCCCGAATATTACAAATGGAATCAGTGGCTATTTCTAAAACTGCACGAGCGCGGTTTAGCTTATAGAAAAGACTCAGCAGTTAACTGGTGCCCAGGTTGCCAAACGGTATTAGCAAATGAACAAGTTGTTGCTGGACTTTGTGAACGTTGTGATTCAGTTGCCACCAAGAAAAAGTTAAATCAGTGGTATTTCAAGATCACTGACTATGCCGATCGCTTGCTCGATGACATGGCACAACTTGAAGGTAAATGGCCTGAAAAAGTTCTCATGATGCAGCGCAATTGGATTGGTCGATCAACCGGTGCCAATGTTTCCTTTGTAATCGAAGGCCGAGCTGAGCCTGTAACTATTTATACAACTCGTCCAGATACTTTGTACGGCGCAACCTTTATGGTTGTAGCAGCTGACAGTGAATTAGCTGCAGAACTTGTTGTAGGTACCGGAGTAGAGTCACAATTTAACGAGTATCTAGAAAAAATTAAAGCCGACAGCGATATCGATCGCCTTGCTACTGATAGACCAAAGAGCGGTGTGTTTTTAGAGCGCTATGCAATTAATCCAGTGAACGGCGCACAACTTCCAATTTGGGCAAGTGATTATGTTTTAGCCGATTACGGCACTGGCGCTATCATGGCCGTACCTGCCCATGATCAGCGCGACTTAGATTTTGCGAAAGCATTTGATTTGCCAGTACGCGTAGTTGTCGAAACCGGTGAAGAAGATCCAAATATCAGCGGTATAGCAACTGGCGGCGATGGGAAATTAGTTAACTCAGGCGGACTTAATGGTCTTAATAAAGCCGAAGCTATTGCAGCAATTAACGCTCAACTAGAAAAAGATGGTCTTGGAAAATCTGCCCGTAATTATCGTTTGCGCGATTGGTTAGTTTCCCGTCAACGTTATTGGGGTACGCCTATTCCAATTATTCACTGCCCAAAGTGTGGTGAAGTCGCAGTACCCGAAGATCAATTACCTCTTACTTTGCCAGATGCCGAAGGTTTAGATTTAAAACCTAAAGGCACTTCTCCACTTGGCGCAGCTACCGATTGGGTCAATGTTGCCTGTCCAAAGTGCAAAGCCCCAGCTAAGCGCGATACCGACACCATGGATACTTTCGTAGATTCATCCTGGTATTACCTTCGCTATCCATCATCAACGGTTAGTGATCAACCATTTTTGAAGAAAGATATTGAAACGTGGTTACCTGTAGATCAATATGTTGGTGGAGTAACGCATGCGATTCTTCACCTTTTGTATAGCCGTTTCTTTACTAAAGTTCTCAATGACATGGGAATGGTTGACTTCAATGAACCATTTACCCGACTTTTGAATCAAGGAATGGTTGTCATGGATGGCTCAGCCATGTCAAAGAGCCGTGGAAATTTGGTTCGGCTATCCGATGAGCTAGAACATCACGGTGTCGATGCAATCCGTTTATCAATGGTATTTGCTGGGCCTCCCGAAGATGACGTCGATTGGTCAGATGTTTCACCATCAGGTTCAGTTAAATTCTTAACGCGTGCTTGGCGTTTATCGGGTGATGTCGCAAGTGCTCCTGGAGTTGATTTCAGTTCGGGCGATATATCTCTTAGGAAAGCTACTCATAAGGCGCTGCACGATGCTGCCTTTGCCGTTGAATCATTTAGATTCAATGTTGCAGTTGCACGTGTAATGGAGTTAGTAAATGCAACACGTAAAGCAATCGATTCTGGGTGCGGTGCCAAAGATCCTGCAGTTCGTGAAGCTGTCGAGGCAACGGCAATTATGTTGTCATTAGTTGCACCATTTACCGCTGAAGAAATGTGGGAACGTTTAGGGCACAAGCCTGCAGTTGCTCTTGCAGGTTGGCCACAGGTTGATGAAAAACTCCTAGTTGCCGATTCTGTTGAAGCCGTTATTCAAATTAATGGAAAGATCAAAGAACGCATTGAAGTTTCTCCAACGATTTCTGATGCAGAACTTGAAGCCTTAGCCCTGGCGCATCCAACAATTGTTGCTGAGTTAGGCGCGAACCCACCGAAAAAGGTCATTGCGCGTGCGCCAAAGTTAGTTAATATCGTCGCTTAATACTCGCGCGAGTAGTTCCACATTGTGAAAGGCCATGTCAATGAAGACAATTCTGGATGCAATCGGTAATACCCCTTTAATTAATATCGAGGGCATCTGGTGCAAGATGGAATATATGAATCCATCGGGTTCAATTAAAGCGCGCATTGCTAAGTACATGATTGAACGTGCCGAGCAAGAAGGTTTGTTGAACCCCGGTGACACAATTGTTGAAGCCAGCAGCGGCAACACTGGAAATGCAATGAGTATGGTGGCCGCGGTTAAAGGCTACAAAATGTTGGTGATCATGCCTGATGGAATGAGTCCAGAGCGCACCGCAATTTCAGAGGCATTTGGTGCCGAAGTTCATACGATGGGTGATTTCCATGTCAATGATGCACTTGAAGAAGCACGTCGTAGAGGAGCAATGCCAGGATTTTTCGCGCCACAACAGTTTGATAATGATTGGAACGTAGAAGAAAACCGCGAATGGTTAGGTAAAGAGATTTTAGATCAGATGCCGGTTGCGCCAGATTTAGTAATTGGTGGAGTAGGAACCGGCGGAACCATTATTGGTGTTGGCCAAGCTTTCAAGGCGGCTAATCCGAACTGTAAAGTTATTGCATTAGAGCCATCAGAATCCTGCACAATTTTATGTGGCGAAGTTTCTAAGCACTTAATTGAAGGCATTGCCGATGGATTTATTCCAGGAATTGTCACGCGTCATCATCATGAACTCGATGGAGTTATAGACGTGGGTTCAGAGGAATCCATTGAAGAGATGCGCCGTTTAGCTCGCGTTCATGGCATCTTTGTTGGACCTTCTTCCGGTGCGCACATGATTGCGGCTAAGCGCCTAAAAGCGCAGTACGGTGTTGAAAACGTCGTCACTTTCTTCTGCGATGAAGGCGAGAAATACATCAACGATTATTGGATCAATAAGTAAATATCCACACGCTTAAATGCTGCGTGCTAGATCGCAGTAAAGCTCCACAAGTATTGCCGCATGGATTATTTAACTCAGAGTTTCGAAAAAATTGCCCTGTGGTGGTATGACTTAAATTTCACCCACTTACAAAAGCGGGCTTTGTTAGTCATTGCCGCCATTATTGTTGTGGGATCCTCATTATTAGTGATTCGTGGAAATACTCATCAAGTAAGTGCGCCACCCATTGTTGCAATTCAAATTGCTGCACCCGAGATTTTTGTTGATGTAACTGGAGCAGTTAATAAGCCCGGTGTCTACACGTTGCCGGCTCGTGCCAGAGTAGTAGATGCCATTAAAGCTGCAGGTGATTCTGCGCCAGGGGCTGATTTAAGCACGATCAACTTAGCTCGAGTGTTGGCCGACGGTGAGCAGATTTATGTCGATTCAAGGCTTTCATCAGCTTCACGAACATCCATAACTCGAAGTACTCAAAACAGTATTGTAAATATCAATCGTGCAACAACAAGTGAATTTGATTCACTCGATGGGATCGGGCCAGTTATTGCCGCACGAATAGTTGCGTATCGAAAAACCAATGGCCCTTTCACGACGATAGAAGATTTACAGAAAGTTAGTGGAATAGGTGCGGCAAAATTCGCACAAATAAAAGCCAAGATCCGCGTGTAACTGATTACAGAGCAGTTGCCCTAGGAGCTGCAATCTGGGGTGGGGCTCTGATTCAAAGTGCGACTGCGCCCTGGAGAATCTGCTTAGTTGCCATTGGTTTTAGTGTGCTGGCGTTACTGAGCAAACGCTTTCGTTTCATGGTCATTATTTGTGCGCTGTTACTAGGTTCGGCAATCATGTCGATTCGACAAGCATCCTTGGCGCACAGCCAGATCACTCGATTTTTTTCACAAACTGCGCAAATTACCGCTGAAGTAGTGACAGATCCCAATCAAAGTGCTTCTGGGAGTTACTCATTCATTGCTAGAGCCATCGATATTAAGAATAGTTCAATAGATTATCCATTGCGGGTACCAATCCGCGTTATCTCTACACAATCTGATGTCACGGCACTTTTACCAGGACAGCGATTTAGCGCAACGGCGCGAGTTGTATCAAGTAAAGAGGCACGTGTTGCAGCCTTAGTACTTATCAGTCAAAAGGTTATCGTTGAAACACATGCCTCACGTTGGGCACATGCGTTGGGAACTATTCGCTTTGGTTTACGCCGTTTATCTGGCGATGGAGATGCTGGTGCACTTATTCCTGGAATGGTCTTGGGTGATACATCAAAGCAAAGCGCAACTTTCAAAAATGAAATGAAACGATCTGGTTTAACGCATTTAGTTGCAGTGAGCGGGGCTAATTTTGCAATTGTTTCAGGCTTTGTTTTATGGATTATGCAGTTTCTATTTAGAAAATTATTCGTACGCTTATTTGCGACATCACTGTTTTTGATTTCATTCATTGCACTGGTGCGGCCATCACCCTCGGTCCTTCGTGCCGCAGCCATGGCGGCAGTTTTATTAGTAGCTCAAGCCAGTAAGCAAGGACGGGATTCATTACCCGCGCTGGGTTTTGCCATGGCGGCAGTTGTAGTGGTCGATCCTTGGCAGGCTCGTGATGCCGGTTTTGCATTATCGGTTTTAGCAACTGCAGGCTTACTGCTCTTTGCACCATTTTTGATTGAAAAACTTGCGCTCTTTGTACCGCACAAACTGGCCGAAGCTTTAGCACCGCCACTTGCGGCAATCATTTTCTGTTCACCAGTCATTGTGGCGTTGTGCGGATATCTAGCCCCAATGGCGGTAATCGCTAATCTTTTTGCCGCACCCTTTGTCGGACCGATAACTATTTTCGGTTTTATTGCCGCACTCTTATCGCCATTTGCCAGTTATCTTTCAATCATTCTTATTTGGGTAATCCATTTCCCGGCTGCAGCAATTGCGTTAATTGCCCACTGGGCATCGACCTTTCCAGTGTTGAATTTACGGACCGGTCGAGTGGGATTCATACTTGTCGCAACCTTCACACTTGTAGCTTGGTTTTTTAAGAAATGGTTTAAAAAGACGGTCGTTATCACTTTAATTCTTATTTTCTGTATTACGTGGTTACAACGCTGGCCAGGTGGTGATTGGCAGATTGCTAACTGCGATATCGGACAAGGTGATTCGATGGTGATCAACTTGGGACACCATCGTGGACTCGTTATTGATGTCGGAGCAGATGCAATTGCTGAAGATAAATGTCTGAAGGCGCTGGGTATTCAAGAAATTCCGCTGCTCGTCTTATCGCATTTTCATGCTGACCATGTTGCTGGATTACCTGGTGCAATTAAGAATCGTCGGATTGCTCAGTTATGGGTGAGCCACAATGCCGAACCCGTCATTGAAAGTTCAATGGTGAATCGATTATTAGTTGGCGTGCCCGTTATGACGCCAGTGCGCGGCACAAGTGTTCAACTTGGCGCGATCACATTAGAAGTTTTATGGCCAACAGCAAACGTTTTGAGCTTTGCGCAGTTACCAGGGGAGGGTTCGCAAATAAATAATTCAAGTATCGCCCTCATAATCCGTAGTAAAGATTTCTCAATCTTTGCAGGTGGTGATTTAGAACCTCCCGTGCAACAACTTCTCATTAAGGATGTAAGCCGAGTAGACATCTATAAGGTCTGCCACCATGGTTCTAAATATCAGGACGCAGGCTTTATGGCCGCACTTCACCCCAAGCTATCGATAATTTCCGTAGGAGCCGGAAATACCTATGGACATCCAGCAGTGCAAACCATCGATGCGCTGGCTAGACTCGGCTCAGAAGTTGTACGAACAGATAGTGATGGCGCCATTGCAGTGCGGGCACAAAACCATCGTTTTTCGGTGCGTAAAGCTAAAGGGCGTTTGAATCTAATTAGATGGGGGTAAAACATGAATAGTTTTTACCTTGTCTTGGGCTCAGAAGCAGCTCTTGCCGATCGCGCACTTGCAAAGTTAAGCGAGCAGTTAAAAGAAGAAAAATGTGAAGTTACCAATCTTTTTTCTGCAGATGTGATTGTTGGGGATATTGCCGATGCACTGGCACCTTCTTTATTTTCTGAACGCCGTGCATTAATTATTCGTGATTTACAGGACTTACCGGAAGAAAGCCGCGATGAAGTAACTAGATACTTGGATTCACCTGATGCAACAACTACCGTGATTTTTGTTCACAAAGGTGGAGTTAAAGGTAAGGCATTACTAGATGCTATTAAGAAAGTTAAGCCCGAGATCATTGCTTGTGAGCCAATCAAGAAAGAGACCGAAAAGGAAGAGTTTGTTAGAAACCTTTTCTTAGATCAAAAACGCAAAGCAACACCGGGGGCAGTAGCCGCATTAGTCGGGGCCCTAGGAAATGATCTACGAGAATTGCAATCAGCTGTTAGCCAGATTGCTGCCGATGCACCGGCTGGTGCGATAGATGAATTAATTATTGATAAATTTCATCAAGGCAGAGTTGAAACAACTGGTTTCGATGTAGCCGATGCAACGTTAGATGGAAATTTATCGGGTGCGTTAATCGCATTACGTAGCGCCATTGAAACTGGCACAGATCCAGTCATGATTACGAGCGCGATTGCTTCTTCGCTTCGTTCATTAGCTAAAGTTTCTGGAGTAAATCGCGGAGCTAAATCATTTGAGTTAGCTGGGCAGTTAGGAATGGCGCCTTGGCAAATCGATAAGGCACGTCGCCAATTAAATCGTTGGTCTCCGGCTCAAATCGCCGATGCTGTCGGGGCTATCGCCCAGGCCGATGCCGAGGTTAAAGGTGCGGCCAGTGATCCGATTTATGCGCTAGAAAAGGCTTTAACCCGCATCGCTACATCCCAGGGGAGCCAATAATCCTAATTTGACCGTAGGGGTGCATCATCCGTACCCTTAGCGTCTGCCCGAAGGAGCCATTTGCTCTGTAATGGGCTAAAAATGAACTGGAGTTACACGTGTACGCAATCGTTAAAGCTGGCGGCCATCAGGAGAAAGTGGCAGTTGGAGATACAGTAATTGTCGATCGCATCGACGCTGCTGTTGGCGCAACTGTTTCATTTCCTGCAGTGCTCGTAGTAGATGGTGCATCTGTTACTTCAGATCCAAAGCTTCTCTCTGGCGTCAAGGTCACTGGCGAAGTTCTTGAAGAGACTAAGGGTCCAAAGATCGACATCCTTCGTTACAAGAACAAGACAGGTCACCGTCGTCGTCAAGGTTTCCGCGCAAAGCAAACTCTTGTAAAAATTACAGCCATTAACGGCGCGAAGTAAGGGATAAATAAATGGCAAGTAAAAAGGGTGTCTCCTCGACACGAAACGGTCGCGATTCAAATGCGCAGTACCTCGGTATCAAGCGCTTTGGTGGACAAGAAGTAAATGCTGGCGAGATTTTGGTCCGTCAACGTGGAACACATTTTCACCCAGGCAAGAACGTAGGACGCGGTAAGGACGACACTCTATTTGCTTTAGCAGCTGGTGCAGTTGAATATGGTCGCGCTCGCGGACGTCGCGTAGTGAATGTTGTGGTTCCGGTAGCTCTATAAAAGGTTTCTCTATAAAGGGCGAGCCGTATTCACACGGCTCGCTTTTTTATTTTCTAGGAAGAAGGGAGTTAATGACATGACAACTTTTGTTGATCGTGTAACTCTCTATGCCATTGCTGGAAAAGGTGGCGATGGTTGCGTATCTGTAAAGCGCGAGAAATTTAAGCCACTGGGTGGACCAGATGGCGGTAATGGTGGACGCGGCGGAGATGTAATTTTAATTGTAGATCCAAGCGTTACAACGTTGCTTGATTTTCATCATTCACCACATCGCAAAGCAACATCAGGTCATCAAGGTTATGGCGATCGTAAAGATGGCCAATCGGGTGAAGATTTAATTCTAGGTGTACCTAACGGAACGGTAATTTTTGATAGTAACGGTGAACAAATTGCGGACCTTGTTGGTACTGGCACGGTTTTTGTAGCTGCACAAGGTGGCTTTGGTGGTCTTGGAAATATGGCGTTGTCATCATCCAAGCGACGTGCACCTGGCTTTGCATTATTAGGTGAACCAGGTGAAGAACGCACTCTTTCATTAGAACTTAAATCAGTTGCCGATATTGCTTTAGTTGGTTACCCAAGTGCTGGAAAATCATCACTGATTGCCGCTATTTCTGCCGCCCGTCCAAAGATTGCGGATTACCCATTTACAACGTTGGTACCAAACCTTGGAGTAGTACAAGCGGGAGAAACACGTTTTACTGTTGCCGATGTTCCAGGTTTAATTCCAGGAGCAAGTCAAGGAAAAGGTTTGGGTCTTGAATTTCTTCGCCATGTTGAACGCTGCGTTGCACTTGTCCATGTTTTAGATTGCGGAACTTTGGAGACCGATCGAAACCCAGTTCAAGATTTAGAGATTATTGAAAATGAACTTGCAATTTATGGTGGGCTAGAAGATCGAGTTCGAATCATTGCACTTAATAAAACCGACCTGCCTGATGGCAAAGCGATGGCCGACATGGTTGAAGGGGAATTACGCGAACGTGGGTATGAGGTTTACCAAGTATCTGCGGCATCACGTGCTGGTTTACAAGATTTAACGTATGCAATGGCGCGTTTGATTCAGAAAGATCGTGCCGATGCGGCCGTTGAAGTTCGCACGCGAATAGTTCTGCGCCCAGTTGCCGTGGATGATTCAGGCTTTGAAGTTAAAGCTAATGCCGATGGTTCATTTAATGTGCGCGGTAAGAAAGTTGAACGTTGGGTTCGCCAGACTAACTTTAAAAATGCCGAAGCAATTGGCTACCTAGCTGATCGCTTAGCTCAACTTGGCGTTGAAAAAGATTTATTTAAAAAAGGCGCAGTTGCCGGAAGTGAAGTTCGTATTGGAGATGGTGAGACTCAAGTTGTATTTGATTGGGAGCCAACCATTGAAGCTGGAGCTGAGCAATTAGCCGGTCACTTGCACCGTCGCGGTGAAGATTCACGTCTTGAATCAACGTGGCAACAAACCGAGCGTGTTGATGATGTATTAAGTGATGATGAAATCGCCAAGCAGTGGGAATACAACGTTGTTGACCCTCGCACGCCTAAGATTTCTCCAGTTCTTGTGAATGAATCAGAGGATGGAGATGACAAGTGAGCCGAGCGCAGATCACTTCTGCACAGCGAATCGTCATCAAGATCGGTTCCTCTTCTCTCACCGGTAAAGCCGGTTCAGCTTTAGATACCTCAGCTGTAAATACACTTGTTGATGTAGTTGCTGCCTGCAAAGCACGTGGTGCTGAAGTTGTAGTTGTTTCTTCAGGCGCAATCGCCGCCGGCTTAGCCCCATTAGGTTTAACTACACGGCCAAAGGATTTAGCAACTCAACAAGCTGCAGCATCAGTTGGACAAGGCTTACTTATCGCCCAGTACACACAAAGCTTTAATCGCCATTCAATTACAGCATCACAAGTGTTGCTAACAACTGAAGATGTTGTGCGTCGATCTCATTATCAAAATGCTCAGCGTACGTTGTATCGCCTTTTGCAATTGGGTGTTGTCCCAATAATTAATGAAAATGACACGGTCGGTACAGGCGAAATTCGTTTCGGAGACAATGATCGACTCGCAGCTTTAGTTGCACTATTAATTAATGCAGATTTGCTTGTATTAGTTTCAGATATCGACGCCCTTTACGATGCACCTCCAACACAAGCCGGCGCACAGCGCATTCAAGAAGTTTCAACTATTGCCCAAATTGATGCAGTAACTCTTGGTGGCGCAGGTTCATCTGGAGTTGGCAGCGGGGGAATGGTTACTAAAGTTGAAGCGGCAAGAATTGCAACTTCGGCCGGAATTCCAATGCTTCTTACATCATTAACAAATGTAGGCAAATCTTTAGCAGGAGAAGATTTTGGAACGCATTTTCATGCACAAGCAAGTAAAACGACTTCACGCCTACTGTGGCTGGCACATGCCACAAAACCACATGGGAAATTAATTCTGGATGCTGGCGCAGTAACTGCAATTTTAGAACGTGGAGTTTCATTGCTGCCTGCTGGCGTAACTGGTGTGGAAGGTGAGTTCATTGCCGGTGATGCAATTGAATTGGTAGGACCTACTGGAATAGTGATTGCTCGTGGCTTAGTCGCATTTGATTCAGAGGATTTACCTAAAATGCTAGGTCGCTCAACTAAAGAACTTGCCGCATCATTAGGCCCAGAATACGAACGTGAATTAGTACATCGCGATGATTTGGTGTTGATTTAAATATAAAACGAATCTGAAGCGTTTTCACTATTGCTTTTCGTCCCGACCGACTAATAACCTTGCCCGCATGAATCCAGTAAAGATTGCTGATTATGGAATTTCCGAAGAATTTGGTTACTTACCTCATTCTGACCCGGCACAAAAACTGTCGCCAGGAAATGAATCATGGGATCTATTTGCGCTAGATATTCCCAAGTTATTAATGGGCAAGGATTTTCGCAAACGCGTTGAAGCTCTGCCAGATTTTAACGTCAGTGCTCTAGTAACTCAGGCTGATATACAGCGGGCAATGATGATCTTGAGTTACATCGGCCAGTCATATCAGTGGAGTGAAAATTCCGCTGCAACAACTTTCCCAAAAAAACTTGCGCTGCCTTGGTATGAAGTAGGTCTTTTAGTTGGCCGACCTCCGATTCTTTCTTATGAAAGTTATGCATCCGATAATTGGCGCCGCTTAGATCCGAATGGGCCAATTGAGTGCGGAAATATCGCCCTGATGCAATGTTTCCTTGGCGGTCAGGATGAAGAGTGGTTTATTTTGATTCATATTGATATTGAAAAGAAAGCTGGAAAAGCTCTCAAAGCAATCGAGCTCGCACAAGCAAGCGTTGTAGAAAATAATCTTGATGCACTAGAGAAAGCATTGCTGCAGCTTCGAGATTCATTGCAAGCCATGTACAAAGTTTTATGCAGAATGCCAGAGCGTTGTGATCCCTACGTTTATTTCCACCGAGTTCGTCCATATATTTTCGGTTGGCGCAACAATCCGTCACTGCCAAATGGAGTAATTTATGATGGAGTCACTGCATATGAAGGTAAAGGTCAAAGCTTCCGCGGGGAAACTGGTGCACAAAGTGCAATTATTCCTGCAATGGATGCTGTCCTTGGCATTACCCATGAAAAGGATGAGTTACGTGATTATTTGATGGAGATGCGAAGTTATATGCCACCAATGCACGTGAAATTTATTGAGGCAGTTGAAGCCGGTCCTTCTGTTCGAAACTTAGTTGTTTCAACTGGCTCTTCTCAATTAAAAAGTATTTTTAATGAATGCGTGAGCATTGTCGGCGATTTTAGAGCCAAGCATTTGGAATATGCCGGTACCTATATCCATGCACAGGCCCAAGTTACCCCTGGAAATCCTTCAGCAGTTGGTACCGGCGGTACGCCATTCATGGTCTATTTACGCAAGCACCGTGATGAATCTAAGGAACAACTAATCAAATAATTTAGATTTCGAATCTAAAATATTGAATGCGAAGTGCCGCTACCTCCCGATAGGCTTAGACACATGAGTGCAACGCAGATTGTTAACGAGCTGGCCGATTCTGCCCGCTCCGCTGCTCGAACTTTGAGCGTTGCCACAGGTGCCGAGCGCAGCGCAGCCCTGAATGCAATTGCCGATGCCATCGAAGCTAGAAGCGCCGAAATTATCGCTGCAAATGAAGAAGATATGGTGCGTGCTCGAGCCAGTGATATGAATGTTTCACTTCTTGATCGTTTGTTATTAACACCTGAACGAATTACCGGAATCGCGCGAGGAGCACGTCAAGTGAGCCAATTGCCAGATCCGCTTGGCATAACGCTCCGACATTCAACTTTGCCAAATGGAATTGATTTGCAACAAATCACTGTTCCTTTTGGTGTGATTGGGATGGTGTACGAAGCTCGACCAAATGTGACGGTTGATGCCGCAGTTATTTTATTAATGTCAGGTAATGCCGCATTACTCCGCGGTTCTTCTAGTGCAGCTGCCAGTAACCAGATTTTAGTGACAGTGATGCGTGATGCGTTGGCCACAACGCAAATTTCACCCGATGTAATTCAATTAGTTCCATCGCAAGATCGCGATACGGTTAAAGCTTTGCTTAATGCACGTGGAAAAGTTGATTTAGTAATTCCAAGAGGTAGCGCAGCACTTATTCGTATGGTCGTGGATGAATCCACCGTACCAACTATTGAAACTGGTGCCGGTGTTTGTCATGTATATATCGATGAATTTGCTGATTTAGCAAAAGCGGTTCCAATTATTATTAACTCTAAAGTCCAACGCCCAAGTGTGTGTAATGCAGCTGAGACGCTTTTGATTCATTCATCAATTGCTAAAGATTTTGCTCCGATTGCATTAAAGGCACTTCATGAAGCTGGTGTAGTCCTGCATGGCGATTCACAAACTTTGGCACTTGCCGGAACTATCCCCATGACTTTAGCTAGCGAAGAGAATTTCTGTACCGAGTATGGAACTCTTGAAATGAATGTAGCAATTGTTGATTCAGTTGATGATGCCAGTGCG
>Ga0208496_1000195_pt1 | contig 21084 bp, 24 predicted proteins | sample CryBogmetaGMA2M_FD_184552 | JGI IMG/M metagenome (GOLD analysis project Ga0208496, IMG submission 184552) | Freshwater microbial communities from Crystal Bog, Wisconsin, USA - MA2M (SPAdes) | ecosystem: Environmental > Aquatic > Freshwater > Lake | place: Crystal Bog, Wisconsin, USA | collected... | reverse complement strand
GTTTCCAACCGCATCGAGAATGAAAGCAAATGGTCGTTTTGGTCATTGGTGGAGTTGGCTATCACCGCGTTGACCTCGTTCACTAGCGCACCCTTGCGCATTGTCACTTTTCTGGGGTTGATGACGCTAGTTTTGGGTTTTGCTGTGGCAAGCGAAGCGCTTTGGTCTTGGCATCAGGGACAGGCAGTTTCCGGTTTCGCCACCATCATCATCACGCTGTTGCTGATTGGCAGTTTCATCATGATTAGCCTAGGCATCATTGGCGAGTATATCGCCAAGATTTACGAGGAGATCAAATCCCGACCGCCTTATTTAATCAAGTCAACGGTAGGGATAGCCGGGTCTGAAAGTCGGGGTTAATACCTGATACGCAACCGTGCAAGTTAAACCGGGCGTAAGGGCGCAATAGGCGAAGCCGTATTGCTCCGAATGGGAAGACATCCGGCGCAATTCGCGGAGAGCCGCTATTGCGCCCTTGCAGCACTGATGGGTGTAGCCCGAATGGGGCAGCTTGGTGAGCGAAAATCCTTAGTTTTCAGAAACTCTACTACGACCTCGCCTACAAGCCCACAGGCACAGCTTTATGGGACGGGGTTATCGGTAAATCTCTTTTCTGTTCCCAAGATTTACTACGAGGACGCACAAAGCGTCATTTTGAATATCGCAAATTACCCGGCAACTCCCGACACGGTAACGCCAGAGGCCACCCAGTGGGCTGGTCAATGATTTTCCGGTACTGCGTGGGTCATCTAATGGGGCTATGCGCTCGTCCATGTAATCGACAATCCGGCGAGCCGTCTGCTTGTCAAGTTTCCCTAACAAGCTCTTTGCTGTGTCGGTGTACTCAATCGTCCAGGCCAAGGTAATTCCTTACGTCAGCGGCGGAATGCACCGATTCTTGCCCTTTACGGACACGTTCAAGCACCTCGGAGGCGAGATAGTAGTCCTCCATGTCCTCAAGCCCTTGTTCGATGAGTTCACGCAGATAGTAAGCCTTGGTGCGTCCTGTCTGGGAGGCTAGAAAGTCAAGGCGTTGCTCGGTTTCTGGTGCAAGGCGAATCGAAGTAGCCATATTTTGATCCTATGTGAATGCTTGTATTCAATATATCACAAAAGGCAATAGAGAAGGGGGAGGTTTTAAGTCCAGCCCGTAGCCCGTAAGAGCACAATAGGCGAAGCCGTATTGCGCCGAAAGGGAAGACATCCGGCGCAATACGCGGAGTACCGCTATTGCGCCTTCACGGCCCTAGCCGCGACAGGGTTTGAAACCCAGTCGCTATCGTTTTGTGCAAAGCTTCGGCTTTTGGCGCGGCACAAAACATTTCGGACGGGATGACATATCCTGCCTGGCTTCAAGCCCGAAAACCCGGATTTCGCCGTAAACGGCTACATTCGGGCACTTTCCCTGTTCCTCGCCGGATGTTGGCTGTCATACACAATCCTCAAAAATATCCCAATGATTTTCGACACGTTCGAGATATGGAATTCCTCGGCATCAACCCAAACCTTTGCATCGGCCAGCCGCAAAAAAGTCCAAAGGCTACCGGTGGTCACAGTACCGTAGATGCAGGGCAAGTTGCGGCCCTTGTTTTGGTTGTAAATCTTTGCCGCCTGCATTTCCGAAATGCATTGGGCTAGGCCAGATTTAAGATTGTCGTTTTTGGCTTCGACGATGGCTATTAACGGGGCATCTAGCATGAGTTGTTCGGGTGACAGGCTGATAATATAGTCGCAAATGCCGTTTAAACCCAAACTTTTATCGACGGTGAAATCAATTCCCGAAAACAGGCTGATAACTTGTTTGCATTGCTTGAGGATTTCGACCAGAACCGGTGTGACTATCAATTCGGAGCGTGCTTTTTCGGTGTTGATCGCGGTCGCCAATGGCAGGTTGAAACGGAGGGTTTCCCGTAGATGCTCGCTGTAGGGTGCGTTTTCCACATCGGCAAACAAGCTCTCCTTTTCAACCAAGGACAATCCGAGCTTTTCTTTGATATCCGGTAATAGAAAGTCACTGTATGACATGTTAACCCGCAAAATTATATGGCGGCCAAGGGCCGCTGATGATGCCCTTATGGGTTCCCTTCTCGAAAAGCCCGTCTAGCGTTGCGCGGAATGCATCCAGTTTGTCCCTAGGCACCAGATAGCTGACCAAATAAGTGTGCTGTCCGGCAAACAGGCCCGTTTCGCCGCAGCGTTTGCTGAATAACCCCGCCAATGCGATATCCAATTCGGTGGCTTCCTTTTCTGCCTGTTCTGTCGCCGAGTATTTGCGCTTGATCGCCTGCAAATAGTCATGGCCGCTGATGGCTTTTGAGTTTGGTTGTGGGTTCGCTTCGGGTGTCGCTGTAGCCAAGCGTATGCCCATTTCCTCGCAGCCTTGCAGTTCTGACAAACGCTGACGATAATGGGCGGCCTTCTCCTTCAAGTGCCCGACCACGGCGGCTTCGTCCGGCAACAAACTACCGTAGCGAATGGGGATGATGGTGGTGTGTTGGTGGATGCGACCCACCACGTTGCCGAAGGCAAGCACCGTTTCGACATCTTGGTCTGCCTGTTCGCAACTAGCGGTCACTGCCGTCAAGCCATCCACATTAATTAATAGCAGGGATGCGTCGAAATCGACAGGCAATGCGTATTCCGCGACTATGCCATAGAGCAGCAGGCTCATTGCGCAGACTGGCTGAAGGTATAGGGCGGCCAAGGCCCGGTTAAGCGGAGAGCCAGACCAAATGCTTCCTGTTCACGGGTCATTTGCCCCAGTTTGATTTGAAAAGCCTCGACTTGGCCTTCGGGGACAAGAAAGGCCCAATGGGAAACTTTATTTTCAGTCAACCGCCTCTGGCGGAAATCGCGGGCGAAACCTGCCAATTCTTGCTGTAACGATTCCAAGCGTTCGCTAAGCCAGTCGTCCAAATCCGATGCCAATTGCCGTCGTATTTTTTGTTCTTCAAGATGGCGGCGTCCAATGGCATCAGGGAGCTTAAGCCGGCCCGATTGCAAACCGTCGACTAGCCTGTAATCGACGGCTGCATTACGATCCAAACTGCCTTGCACAGACCATTCCTGGCAACCAGCCACTTTTTCCAACACTGCGGAAATTTCGCCCGACCTGCGGTTGATTTCTTGCTCAAGCACGGTCAGGCTGGAAAACAAGGTGCCGAAGGGAAGGGGGAACACCGGAGCCACCGCCATCACTTGTTCGACTACGACGGCGTGGCGGCAGGCGCGTGGACCGAGCCAAGCAATATCTTGAAGATTGGCTTCGCCGGCTGCGCCGGTAAAATCCTCCAAAGCCACCCAACTGACTACAGCGGACAGCCCACCCATGGTATGCACATGCACCTGGGTGGGACGGTTTTCATCCACCCCTGGGCCTACGGGTGGGGATATTCCAGCTAGGGAAAAACAGTAGACGTAAGTGGCTACGCTACCCTCTGGTTGGGTTGTCGATATCTGCTCCATTATGCCTCTGGCCCGAACATCTCCATGATCACCGCGTCAAAATCTTCCTTTTCAACCAAAACACTAACCGCTGTTTCGGGGCCGGCTTGACTTTGTTCGACAGCTCGGCGGAGTGCGCACAAGGCTGCACGGTTGCATACCGCCGCCAACTCCGCACCGCTTGCCCCTTCACAACGGGCAGCCAAGGTTTCGGCATCAATATCCGAACCTAGCGGTTTACTGCGCAAATGCACGGTTAGAATCTCGCGGCGGGCTTCTTCATCAGGCAAGGATAGTTCGACAATTTCGTCAAAACGCCCTGGGCGAAGCATGGCGGGGTCTATCATATCCGCCCGGTTGGTTGCCCCCATGACAAACACGCCCTTCAACTCTTCCAGACCGTCCATTTCGGATAAAAACTGGCTAAGCACCCGTTCTGCAACATGGGAGTCGCCCGAGCTTTCACCTCTAATTGGTATGATCGAATCAACCTCATCCAAGAAGATGATGCAAGGCGATGCCAATCGCGCTTTATGGAACAGTTCGCGCACGCCTTGTTCTGATTCGCCCACATATTTGGACATCAGCGCAGGCCCTTTGACAGAAATGACGTTGACACCGCTTTCATTGGCGACGGCTTTGGCAATCAGTGTCTTACCTACGCCGGGAGGGCCTGCCAACAATAATCCCTTGGGTGGCCGGACGCCTGCTTGCTTGTAAAGTTCGGGGTATTTGATGGGCCATTCGACTGCTTCCACCAGCCTCCTGCGCACATCGCCCAACCCACCCACGTCTTCCCAACGCACATCGGGTATGTCCACAAACATTTCACGGATTGCTGAAGGGGACACTTCGCACAACGCCGAACGGAAATCGTCCATGGTCACGGTCAGCGCAGCCAAACGGTCATAGGGGAGGTCAGCACTAAAATCAATTTCAGGCAGCAAGCGGCGCAACGCACTCATTGCCGCTTCCCGGCACAATGCCTCCAAATCTGCGCCGACAAATCCATGGGTGACATCCGCCAAATGATTTAGCTTAACGTCGATATCCAAGGGCATTCCTGTGCTATGGATTTCAAGAATTTCCCGTCGGCCTTCACGGTCAGGAATGGGGATGGTAATTTCCCGGTCAAACCGGCCAGGACGCCGCAAAGCCGGGTCCATGGAGTTTGGCAAGTTGGTTGCCGCGATCACAATGACTTTCCCGCGCCCCTTGAGTCCGTCCATTAACGCCAGCAATTGCGCAACGATGCGCTTTTCAACATCGCCGAGCACTTTGTCACGGCGCGGTGCGATGGAGTCAATCTCGTCAAGGAAAATTATGCTAGGCCCTTTGCTGCTGGCTTCTTCAAATATTTTCCGCAGATGGGCTTCGCTTTCGCCGTAAAACTTATGCACCACCTCCGGCCCACTGATGGAGAAGAAGTTAGCATCGGTTTCTTGGGCGATAATCCGGGCGATGAGGGTCTTGCCGCAACCGGGCGGACCATTTAACAGCACACCTTTGGGTGCGTCTATCCCCAAACGTTCAAAAACCTCGGGATAGCGCAAGGGTAGTTCGATCATCTCGCGAATCCGTCGCACTTGGTTCTTGAGACCCCCCACGTCTTCATAGGAAAGTCGCTGAGTGGCGGATGCGCTATTTTGTTGTCCGGTTTTGCCGATGGTTAGCGCGGTGGCGGAGTTGATCAGCACCGGCCCTGCTGGCGAGCAATCTTCAACTTTAAAATCCGCCGAACGGCTCCCGAACAAATGCGCACGCAAAATATCCCCTTTAACAACCGGCAAGCCATCCAACAAACTGCCAATATATTTCAAATCGCGTTGACCCGGTACGATGGTGGTCGGGGTTAGCACAATTCTTGTGGCATGCTTCCATGTTGTAGGTTCTATCTGAACCTTGTCATCCAAGCTTAGCCCCGCGTTGCGTCTCGTCAGCCCATCCAGATGGACACTATCCTTGCCGCGCATGTCCGGGTAGGTTGGCATGAGCTTGGCTACGCTCATACTTTTACCGCGCAATTGGACAATTTCCCCAACCGCTAAGCCCAGCTTGCTTATTTCGGATGGATCCATACGGGCGTATCCCCGCCCCGTATCTTTGGGAAGACCTTCAACAACCTTTAGTTTTAATACTTCGGACATGGCATTGTTCAATCTTTTAGTTTAATTTCACATATGCCGTTGCGACAGGTGCGTTCCATTTGCTCGGTTTTGAACTCACGCGGTAAGACAATTTCCTTATGGTATTTCTTGCCTCCCCGCTCAGCATGTAGAGTGAGAATATCCCCAACTAAATCTAGGGTAAGATCTTCATCACCAACTCCTGGCATTTCAGCCAAAACCAACACATGGTCTTTTTCATCCAAAACATCCACTAATGGTTCGGAGACTTCATGCACCACGGTTTCGCCAGTTTGCTCGTTACGCCGGACATTGCCAAAGGGTTCAATTTTGGTTTCATCCCCACCCAAGCCCATTTTGACTGAAAATCCATAAACCGCTTTAGCATCCTTTCCGCCAGTATTAATGTCGAAGACACCACTTTGCTTCAACTCTTCACTCTTTTCGGCCAATGCACCGAGCCTTTCGACCAGGTCACCAAGACCTCGAAGAATCCCCTCCACATTCCCGCCTACGTTGCCTTTCTTGATGCCAGTCATGTTTTATTTCTCCACAGTAGAATTGATTTTTTTGAGCTTGGAATACAGTGTTTTATAATCAATATTTAAACGGCGTGCAGCCTCCGCTTTGTTATTGCCAGTTTTTTTCAAAGTGTCTAAGATGACGATACGCTCTATCTCGTCTATATTCAATTGTGTGATTTCTTTGAGCGAGGATCCATCAAGGTAAAGGTTTTGTATCGAATCAGTGCTAGAACTTTTCATCCCCGGAATCGGATTTCCAGATTTTAGTGAACTTGCTTGTGCCGGTTTTTGTAAGTTTAATCCTAGATCTTCGGGTTTGATTTCACCTTCTGAGATCAGCGAAGAACGGCGAGTCACAGCCCGCAACTCTCGCACATTCCCGGGCCACTGATATCGGAGCATAGTTTCCTTGGCAGAAACCGAGAAGTCGATTTTGGGCTTGTCCAATTCGGCACTTGTTTCTTCTATGAAACGATCGGCTAGGGTTAGAATATCTTCTGGTCGTTCCCTTAACGGTGGTATTCTAATCACATATTCGTTCAAGCGATAATATAAATCTTCGCGAAACTTTCCTTTAACAACTGCGTCCAAAAGATTTTCATTGCTTGCAGCCAATACACGGACGTTGACAGGAATGGGCTTGGTTCCACCTATCCGATAAATTATCCGTTCTTGCAATGCACGCAAAAGTTTGGATTGAGCGGAGAGTGTCATATTGGCAATTTCATCCAAGAATAAGGTTCCACCCTCCGCTGCTTCAAATTTACCAGGCTGACCATGGTCGGCCCCTGTATATGAACCCTTTTCATGACCAAATAGTTCATTTTCTATTAATGAGTCAGGTATTGCTCCGCAATCTATCGGTACGAATGGGCCATCTTTTCTAGGGCTGGAACGATGGATATTTTTCGCTACCAGTTCTTTGCCTGTTCCTGTTTCACCTTGGATGATTACGGAAAAGTCGGTATGTGCAACTCGAATAAGATCATTGGCAAGACACTGTATCTTATGACTATTTCCCATGAGGGAAGCAATTCGTTCTTTTGTGCCAATAATCGAGTTGCTGTCTGTTTGCTTACCCCAGCGCGTTTTCATCGCACGGTCAACAAGTTTTAAGACACTGGAGTTATCGAATGGTTTAGGAATGTAATCCCATGCACCCCCTTTAATTGCACAAACTGCACTTAAAATCCCGGCATTTCCGGTTATAATTACTACAGGAAGCTGTGGGTAAAGAGTATGAGCATGGGCTAGTACCACCATACCATTAGGTTCAGGAATTATACTATCAAGCAATAGCACATCGGGTTCTCTTTGTGCCAGTAGTTGCATGGCTGTCGTTCCATCGTAGCCTTGCTTGGTCTCATAACCTGCATTTTCTAAAAGAAAAGCAAGCAACTGACATATATCTTTATCATCATCTATTATTACAACATATCCATGGTTATTAGCTGATGTTTTCATGGTTCTCTAGCGATCATATTCATTAGAAGTGATGCAGCGTTTTCAACATCAAATGGTTACTTGACGAGGCGTAAGGCTGTGCTAGATGTTTGTTTAAATCTGAGATTGTTTGAATATTCATTATTTGTTAGATTTTAAACATGAAAACGCTTTAAATGAAGACTCTCACGGAGATTAAAAAATAACAACAATTATTTACCTTGTCTTAGTTCTCCAAGAGGTTGGATTAACGTTATATCGCTAGCCAATCTACCCTCTATCCGATGGTTCAAGCCTAAAAAAAGTAGTCCCAACTCTCCTTCTACTAATGTTTCGTTTATTCTTCTAGCAATATATTCATCTCGTCGATCCAATAATAATTGCCCTAATTCCAAGCTAGGCGGCCTTTGACCATCATTTGGATTATATACCTGTTGCATTAATCCGTATTCCTCCAATAGCAAAGCTGGCGATTCAGTTCCCATTATTGTTGCTCCTTTGTTCCGTAGTGATTGCAATAAAAGGTAATTCTGGCTACCAGTTTTCGCAGTGTCATCTACAATTTCAACTTCTTTGCCACAAATTGGGAGACTATCCTGATATATTTTCACTTTAGAAAAATCAAGCCCAAAACTTTTGATTGCATCCTCTATTGTATTCCAAAAATATTTTACGACTGCCTGATGTTTTAGGGCATCCTCCTCTGTCCGGGTTTTACTTACAGCCCCATCAAGCTTGCCCATATCTTCATTACCATGAATAATGGGAAAACGAACCAATGTACGCATTATAAGTAATTCTCGTAGTCAAGCAATTTCTTCGGGTATCCGCTCGGGGATTTCTAGGCGGGCTTCAAGTCGCTTCAAACGCTCTTCCATATCCGGGGCAACAAGGGCAGGAACCCTTGCCCTTGAATCGAACGCCGGGTTTCCGCTCCACCAATCCAGACCCATTTCCACTGCTTTGTCTACAGAGCAAATCAACAGCCGAATTTCAAGGGTTAACAATTCTACCTCAACCAGCCTGATGCGGATATCGCCACTTATAACGATCCCCTTGTCTAACAGACGTTCAAGTAAATCCGCAACAGTTGTTGAGTTTGTGGAATGAGTTAATGATTTTTTGTCGTTCATAGGGGTAACCCTTAAAGTAATCGGCCTAATGGGCCTAAATCCAAATTCAAATCTTCTACCTTCAGATCGAAAAGCTCCCTCAACCTATCGAGTTCCTCGGCCTGTCTCATCAAAGCTAATCCGAGCCTCTCAATCTCTTCGTCTGTCAATGAACCTGAGTCCATACGCTGTATTGCCTGTCTTTCAAGCAGTTCATGTAACAACTTTACCAGAGTCAGCACTAATTGCGCCAAACCATTACGCACCCTGTCCCCATCAATTTCCAATCTGGAACGTGTGCCTGTTAAATCGGCACTATTACTCAATTGTGGCAGGGTAGCCGCGTGCGCATTGTTAATGTATTGAGGCGAATCTTCAATTTTCATAGCTCAAATTATTTTATCCTCTTAACTTTTTACCCGTTTCCACAGAGGATAGCAAGGCTTGCAAGCTCAAATACACCAAATCTATGTCAGCAACTGAAATTGTAATGTCTGCGGCAATCACTGCACCTTTATTAAGAATCCGGTCCAAAGCTTCACACAAGGAAACCTGTTGATTATCTTCTCTTTTATTTATTGATAGGTTCATAATAATTTCTGTTGTATTTTAACCCTTCCTGTCAGGCAACCTTTTGATGTTGATAAAGGTGTATTGTATTTATCAGCTCAAGAAAAGTTTTGACCCAAGCGTCCTTAACCTAGCCAACCCCCCTGTATTAGAGTGAAGATAAATTCGCGTTTTTGGCAAATCAACAAAAAGGTCTTCCCTCGCTTTCTTGATCTGCTGGTCTTCACGTTGATTTAAAGCTCGGCACAATTCACAATCACTTTCCGGTGTGATTTGATTAATAAGCATAGCTTTCGTGCTTATTCCTAGTTGATGCAAACTAAGCAGCATTTCCGAAGTTTTTTCCAATGCCAAGTTGGTTGGGATTGTCACTGCGTACAGCGATGTTTTGTCCTGGTCGCTGAGCAAAATCCGAAGTGCTTTGAGCTTTCGAGACAAATCCACCAATCGTTCCGATAGTTTAGGCAGTCGCATTACGTGTCTATATTTAAGCAGCAAGGAAAAAAATTGTTTTAGCCAGCCGCCAATGATTCCCGGCATTTCCAGTAATCGGATTAGATGCCCACTTGGGGCCGAATCCATCACCACAACATCATAACAGTCGGCAGTGAGATATTCCACAACTGCTGTCAATGCCATGATCTCATCCAGCCCCGGCGGTGCTAGATCAAGAAGATGCTCCATCACCTCCCGGTCAAATGTTATATCAACATGGGGGAGGGCATCTGCCAAAAAATCCTCGAGTTCAGAACGATATTCCCGCCGAACTTCATCAAAGGCTATTTCGGCGTTGATTTCTTGTGCGTCCAATCCTGGCAATATTGAAGTTGGTGTGTTTTTGACGGCAATACCAAGGCAATCAGCAAGTGAGTGTGCCGGATCAGTGGAAAAAAGAATTATTCGCAAATCTGGGTACTGCTCATGCATACGTAACGCAGCCGCACAAGCCATTGTGGTCTTGCCTACACCACCCTTTCCCGAGAATATCAATAACTTACTTGAGCGATTAGGCAACGGACTTGGATCTTCCACCCTTATTGGCAACTCAAATGCAGATTTGTTTGGCTGGTCGGTTTGCTCAATTGAGCGCACTTGGGACCACAAAGTAGATAAAGCCCCACCACTAGGCTCTACCGGCAGTAACGGCAATGTCCAGAATTGTTGTTCACGCAAACGATTCAAGGCCAAAGATAGCGAGGTCATCTGCCTTTTTCGCCTAGTTGAACAAACTGGACAGTTATTAGCTGGAAGCAGTTGATTAACTATTAATTCTGGTGTTGGAATTTTTCTCCCACTAAGCGTGCTAGCCAAGTCAGCGCTTTCTTCAACACTCATCATCTCGGCCAACATTACTATCACAAATCGGCAGTTAGCAGGGTCAATCATCAGCTTTTCCATTGCTTTGAGTGAATCATCCATTTCGAGAAGAAAGCGATCCAGATGATCAAGCCGACTATCACCGGTAAAATGGCGACGAATATAGCGATGTTTAGCAAGTAATGTGTCTAGACCTACGAGCCATCGACGCACTAAATCAGGCATTTCAAGTAGGCGAAGGGTGTGTCCAGTAGGCGCAGTGTCGATAACAATACAATGGTAGCGTTCTTGTTGCAACCACTCGGCAATTTCTAGGTAAGCCGATAATTCATCCATGCCAGGCATCGAAAGGTCCATAAGGCTATGCAGATCCTCCTCGTCCAAAAAAGTTCCACGTTCCGCGATTTCTTCAAGAACTTTCTCATGCCTACACTTAAAGTTATTTAACGAGGCTACTGCATCCAGCTCTAAAACCTCTAAATTTTTTGGCAATATTAGACCGGCCAGACTATCACAAAGTGAGTGGGCGGGGTCCGTTGAAACTAATAAATAGGGCTTATCGGGTTGGCTCAAAGACAATTTCAAGGCAGTTGCGCAAGCGCATGTGGTTTTGCCTACCCCACCCTTACCACCGAAAAAAATAAGTTTCAGCGATAAATCATCCTTAAGGAAGGCTGGAAGTTCATTATCCATCATTCCTCATTCCTTGAGATAATATCCTTGCTAATGTCTTCCTCTTCCTCTTCCTCTTCCTCTTCCTCTTCCTCTTCCTCTTCCTCTTCCTCTTCCTCTTCCTCTTCCTCTTCCTCTTCCTCTTCCTCTTCCTCATTATCTATTATGTCGTCATCCTCTTGCAATGTATCAAGACGATCCAATAAAACCTTTTCTTGTTGATCAAATTCTTCTTCCGTAATCTGACCAGTTTCCAACATCATATAAAGCTCAGTAAGGCTGCTCCTGATGCGGTCACCCTCGCCGGCTAACTCCTCTTCGGCTATTTCATGGATTTGTTTAAATATCCAATTGATTCCCTTTACAGGAAAAAACAATATATCATCTACAATCAACATGCTAAAAACCTAATCCTCACCATCACTTTCACTTTCATTGACTTTAGTTTTGGAAGAAGGCGCATGCAAATCCAATGTTACAAAATTATGCGGTGCCCAAGGTCCTGTGTAATCAAATAAATAGACGTTATCGAATAACTTGGATGCCTTAAATACGCCCTTTGTGAATTCATCCAAGCGATTTCTTTCGACTAAACAAGCTAAGTTCATAACTTCCTTTTCTTTTTTGATTGGATTTTCAATTATGTCTTCACAATAATCTACCAATACATCCCTTACTTTTTCTGCGCTTTCTTTACGGTCAGATTCCCGCAAAGACTCATAAAGTCTGCCTAACTCGACTTTTTGGTCTCTATTGATGTTTTCTGATTTTCTATATATTTCATCACGTGCTTCACGCAATACCGGGTGAGTTGCTACAAAGTATTCATAGATATTGGAAGTGTCCCAACTGACCCTCAAACCCATTTCAACTCGGTCTTTAAGACGATGAATATGCTCTTTAATGCTTTTATGATTGGTTTGAAGCAGCTTTTTCACTGCTTCTGCATTGCGTGCAATCACCCCAAAACGCATTGGCAATACGGTACCCTGCTCCATTAAAGAATGCAAAACAGTTTGATGGGCCGTAATATTGCGTCTTTCGGGGCGTACGCGTGGGCTTAAGGTATCGCTAACGACAGCCCTTAACCCTTCATTGTCTATAGCATAAACATTGGCTGCTTCCAATCCTTTTACTTTGTAACTAGGTGCTTCACCCTCTGCGGCAGTGAGGGCGTAGAGTATTTTTGGATGTCCACTATTTGTCTTGATAGAACTCACTACTACACTCCTTAAGGGATTCTTCTGGGTTTAATCTTGAAATTAGCCTGCAATACTTTATTCAAGCGACGGTATTCCTCAAGTTTAATACGACCAAGATCAGGAAGAATTTGTGCTATCCCTGTCGCATTGACGCATGAACGAAAGCTTTTCAATCCTCGATGGGTGCGTATTTGTGAACTTGTGCGAATATTGCTTATGGAACTCATTGAACTCACCCTAATATTTAATTTTTAAACCAGTAGATTTCTTTTCAGCAATCTCTTCGGTAGCCGCACTTTTGCCTTGTGCCAAGTCTGCTTCTTCAAGCAACTTCTTTTTTTCGTAGTCAATATCGGAAATTCGATTGTCAATCTCGGCGATGCGCAGTGCGGCAGCTTCACGCTCACGTTCCCTGCGCCAACGTTCCAATTCCAGAGCACCAACTTGGAAATAATTCCGATAAGTCTCATGATTATTTTTTGTACTTCCAGAGTGCGTCTTAATATCCGAGACTGAACGTGGGGGCCTAGAGCGAATTGCCATTAATACTTCTCCACTGCCTTTATCTTTCGAGCCTGTCGTTGCTTGGCTGTCTCAGTGCCCAAAGGTGGACAAACATTCCGAATGACATCGTCTATCATTTCATAGAAAATTGATCGGCCTGCATGTTGTATTTTGGCCGTTTCCATGCTGAGGGTGTCATAACAGATGGCTTGAAATAATTTATCGCCATATCTTGGTTTAATGCCTTGCTGGTTAATTATTTTCGCTATAGCTATTCCTGCTCGCAGACTAGTTTTTGATTTATGCTCATCACCACGTAGCTCCCTGATAAGATCAACAATGTATGCAGATTCCACTTCGTCCAACCCAGAGCGGGAATGTAAGATTTCAATTTCAGTACTCCTATCCGGGTGATCCAGCTTGATAGTTATCATACGATCAATCAATGCGTCCTGCGTTTTATGAGTACCTGCGTACTCCTCAGGATTTGAAGTAAAAATTGCTCTAAAACTAGGATGAACGTCCATGTATCCTTCACCTGAACCACGAAGCCCTGGTAAATTCAATATGCCTTCGGCGAGCACTGAAAGCAAGACATTATTCGTTTCGGCTTTTGACCGGTTGAATTCATCATAGATAAGCATATCGCCTTTTCGGCAAGCGGTCGTCAGCCTATTGTCCACCCAGACCCGGCTCATTTGTTCCTCAGTTTTGACCACCGAATGGATGTAATTGTCTATCAGTTTACTTTTCCGGTAACCAATGTCCTTGCCAGTCAAATCAGAGGTGACAAGCTCTTCATTTCCTTGCAAAAGCGTTACAGCCCTTCCCCATTGGGCTGCCAAATGAAAGGCGAGAGTCGTTTTGCCAGTTCCAGAGGGTCCAGCGAAATGCACCGGGTATCCAGCATTTAGATAAAGCATCGCCCGATCAATAACATCTTTAATAAAAGGTGTGACAACAAATCCATCGCTCGCTTCTGGAACAATGTTGTTCTCCCCCGCAGGGTGGTTTAAGTCAGATATTATATTTTCATTGATCATCTAGAGTTGTCCTGTTTAGAACTGTATTGTCCTTGTCTTTTAGACAAGAGTGTGAAGGTTTTCGGGATGGGGGGAAAACGAGGCGTACTAATTGTATAATACCCTACCATTGCTTTTGTGAAATTGCAGTTTTGTTGCACCTGCAAAGAATTAATTCTCTTTAACCTGATCCCGCTTTCAGTCATAGACCAGTGCGTAACATGCAATTTCGCCTACTATCTCTACCTAACTGCGATTGCATACAACATTTACAGCTACACCGCGCTATGCCCTACGAACAATTAAAATGGATAGCTAAAAATGCCATCCTTGCATTATAAAAATAATTGTATCTAGCTTAATGATTTCAACTGTTCGGTACGCACTTGCATAGCGCGGTCAATCCAACATGAAAATGCTGGGAAGATGGGCATTCACTTATCCATCTGAATTAGCTTTCATCGGGTTTTTTTTCAGGCTTGTCTTCGAAAGAAGATCCTTGGTGTTTCTTTTTTGGTTTATCATGGTTTCCCTTTTTCACTACCAGACTGTCCCACAAAGTAACTGCTTCCGGCCCCTCTTTAACTGTTTCAATTACCTGCTCCTGTGGCTCTGTAACTTGTAGCTGAACAATTTCCTGTTCGTTACTTGCTTCTGCACTAACCTCAGCCTTAATTTGTTCTTCAGGCTCAGGTTCGATCACCTCAGCTTTAGGCACGACTATTCTTTGGGTATCTTTTTTTTTTTCGGCTTTTGCTTCTTCAAAAAAAGCAGCACTTGCACCCGCCCGATCACTAGCAACCTCATGAATCAGGTCTGCCACACTACTCGCCAAATTCGAGACAAAAGCAGCACGCTCTTCGCTTGTAATCTTGCCCATTTCATTTCGGGCTTGATTTATAGAGTCAAGCTGACTAGCCACTTGCCCTGCGAGTGATGTCACGAACTGATTCCTTTCCTCCGCCGATAGTTTAGCATTATTTGCGCGGTTTGTTTTTGTTTCCTCCAAGAAACGACTGATCGAACGTGCTAGATCGCTAAAGAATTCAGATCTTTCGTGCGCGGATTCGCTTGCTTGTGCGTTCCGTGTGGTATTGAACTGATCTATCAGGCTAGATACCTCATGCCCAAGATTGGATATGAAATCTGATCTCTCCTTGGCTGCCTTTTCAGATGTATCTTTATGTTTGAAATCGAATTCAGCAATCAGGTCAGCGGTACTTTTTGCCAAATCGGCTACAAACGATGCGCGTTCTTCCCTGCTCTGCTGCGCAATAGCTTGGTGCTGTTTGCTCAACTGACCAAGAAAATCGACTACGCTGCGGGTATTTTCAGCGGCAAAAGCTTCCAAAGATTGTTTATCAACTTTGGCTTGGTTAGCGTGGGCGGAAGCAAACCCGGCTATCGTTGCATTGACACTAGTTGCCCGGACGATCTCTTGAGCGGAGCGAGCAGCGTTGTCTTTTAACCGGTTTTCCCGGCTTTCATTAATGTTTTGGCGCAAACGCGCCATATCTTCTGTTAATCGGCCCATGGTTCTTCTCCTTGTGATTTTTAATGTTCAAGTAGCTTGATTTGCTAGCTTATGCACAGAAAGCACCTCGCCGTTGTCATAGCAACGGCGGGGCATCTTCGCTCTAGCTTTAGCTTAGGCTGGGGCAGCTGCGCTAGCGGTAAGGCCGATTGCTTCGGCATACTTCAAATAGGTTTCGACGGATGCGATAACAACACGGGCTTCAATAGACAGCAATTCGATGCCTACCAACGATACCTTCACCCATGCATCAATGACGATACCCTTGTCAAGAATGCGGTCTACAACTTCGGCCAAACTGGAAGAGTCGGTTGATTTTTGTACTTTTGCCATGATAATATACTCCAAAAAATGTTTATTTTTAGTTCTTAAGACTTTTTAATGGTAGGCTTAAACTACCATTTTCTGCCTATTACTAGGCTGGTGCAGCCGCGCTTGCGGTAAGCCCGATTGCTTCGGCATACTTCAAGTAGGTTTCTACGGAAGCGATGACAACGCGGGCTTCAATAGACAACAATTCGATACCCACCAAAGATACCTTCACCCATGCGTCAATGACGATACCTTTGTCAAGAATGCGGTCTACAACTTCGGCCAAGCTGGAAGAGTCGGTTGATTTTTGTACTTTTGCCATGATGATATACTCCAAGGAATGTTGATTGATAATTCTTAGGTTTTACAACGGTAGGCTTACACTCCCGTTGACTGCCCAATAAATACTAGGCTGGCGCAGCCGCGCTTGCGGTGAGTCCGATTGCTTCGGCATATTTCAAATAGGTTTCTACGGAAGCGATGACAACGCGGGCTTCAATAGATAGTAATTCGATACCTACCAAAGATACCTTCACCCATGCGTCAATGACGATGCCCTTATCGAGAATACGGTCTACAACTTCGGCTAAGCTGGAAGAGTCGGTTGATTTTTGTACTTTTGCCATGATGACATACTCCTAAAAGTTTGTGTTGTATGAACCCCTAAGGACGTAACTGAACTTAGGCGCTTTAAATTTACAGCTTGATGCTGCATGTCACATATAAAGCAAAAGGGATGCCAGTCATTTGCCGTACTAATTCAAAACTGTAGGCTACCGCTGCCAGTTTGTTGCATTTTTGTAAAATATTGTTGTTGAACTGATATTAAAAAATTGCAATATCCTGATTTATTTGAATTCTTATGCGCGGGGTTGATTGCTTATAAAACCACTAAACGGGTCCAGCAAAAAAGAACACTCTTTGGTAAACGAAATAGATGAGTGTGCAGTCATGCAAGCCAGCATTCGTTTAGGGCCAAAAAACTATGGAATTTATTCCATAATCATGGAGTCCGTGCCATTGCCAATATGAGAATTGCTGGATTGCGAAGACCTTGGCTTCTTCATGGCAGTTGACTGTGGTATAGTTTTTACCCAATTTTTAGACCATTCCCTTTGTTGGTCATATAGAAGGCATAGAATCCACCATGCATCGGTTGTTCGCTGTAATGTTAAAAATCAGATAGGCTGCAACTACCTATCGTCCAACCCGCAAGGGTGAACCCCTGTAAATAACGATGAAGCCCATGTTAGACTACGATTCGTCACCAAACCGGTTTGAACTCCTTTACGGCATGTTGCTGGATGCCATTCCATCTTCTGTTTTGCTTGTGGACGAAAAACTGCACATAGTCTCCGTTAACCGAAATTTTCTGGTGAAAAGCCAGCGTGGCGAGGCCAGGACTGTCGGTCGTCCATTGGCTGAAGTGTTCCCCACCATTATTCTGGAAAACACGGATATAGAAAGGCGCATACGCGAGGTTTTTCGCACGGGAACATCTGTCAAAGGACAGCGGATGACCTATCGCGCACCAGGTGTTCCTATCAGAATATATTACTATTCCATTCTTCCTATTCGTACAAACCAAGTCATGCTATTGATGGAAGATGTCACTGAACAGGTTCGCCTTTCTGAAGAGGTGCGCAGAGTTGAACGGCATTTGGCATCGGTTGTAGAAAGCGCCAGCGATATTGTGCTTTCAACCGATACAGAAGGAAGGATTTTGACCTGGAATTCGGCAGCTGAGAAATTATCCGGGTTGTCCGCACAAGAAGTACGCGGACAATATTTCTTTCAGTTCTGCGATAGCAACCAGCAACAAACTGTCCGAAAAGTTTTCATGCTCATGAAGTCAGGCAATGAATCCCATACCACTGAGTTCCCTTTGGTTACGAGCAATGGGGATGGCATCTTGGTTTCCTGGGTTTTTTCGCCTATGAAAGATGACTATGGACAAACTGTGGGCGCAGTAGTCGTAGGACGTGATCTTGCCGAGAGGAGAAAACTTGAAAATCAACTGCGTCAATCGCAAAAACTAGCCGCACTAGGTGTCATGGCTGGAGGAATTGCCCACGAAATACGCAACCCACTTGCTGTTTGTTATTCAGCCGCTGAATTTCTATTGATGGATAATATTTCCACAGAGTTTAGGAATGAATGCTCTAGGAAAATTCAGGCCGGCATTCAGAAAGCATCCGCCATTATCGAAAACCTGCTACGCTTTGCCAGACCTTCACCCGACACAGAAATGGTTCAAGTCGATCTAAACACGGTTATTACAGAAACCCTTGATCTGATCACCAATCAAGCCAGGGTGCAGCAAATCCGTATTCAACTGGAATTGGAAATGAGGCCGTTACTCGTCCTTGGGGTGTCTGGCCTGTTGCAACAAGTCTTTATGAATATTTTTCTCAATGCCATCAATGCCATGCCTGACGGTGGTGTACTAACCATTGCGGAAGAGATTTACGAAGCCGAGGTGGCGGTTCACATTTCAGACACTGGAATGGGGATAGAAGAATCGGATTTAGACAAAATATTTGATCCATTTCATACCACATCCCCGATTGGGAAAGGCACAGGACTAGGATTGTCTATCTGCTATTCGATTGTCCAGCAGCATTTAGGCTCAATTCATGTGCAGAGTTCCCCTGGTAAGGGGGCTACATTGACCGTTCGACTGCCACTGTTATAAGTTATGATCGGACCCATACTTGTTGTTGATGACGAACCGGATATGTGTTGGGTAATAGAATGTATCTTACGCTCACAAGGTTATGAGGTGGTTACAGTTCTTAGTGGCGAAGAGGCGTGCTATCAACTAGCCAACCGGGATTTTTTCTTCGTTTTCATGGATGCCAAGCTTCCCGACATGGATGGCTTGGATGTGGTACGGCATGCTCATGCCATAAAGCCAGGTTCCGTGCGCGCCGTGCTAGTTTCAGGCTACCACTATCATGATGATCCGGTTATCCGTCAAGCGTTCGATGACGGGCTAATTTGCGGCTTTTTGGCGAAACCGTTCACTCACAGCGATTTGTTGAATGCGCTTCCAATCGCTTAATTCATTTTAAGCGTTTGTAGTCATTAAATTCATGCGTATGACTGGCTCACAGCCACCAATTCCAGCAATTTCTTTTTGCCTTCCCCTGTGACCAGAATTTGCTGTGCCTTCTCCACCCCAGCCTCCAAACTTCCAGCCAAATTTGCCGCATAAATTGCCGCACCGGCATTCAGCGCAACTATCTCCGCAGCTGGCCCTGGCAAGCCTTCCAGCACTGATAATATTATTTTGAGGCTTTCTTGCGCCGAAGCCACACCCAAACTATTCAATGACGAGTGCCGAAAGCCGAATTGTTCCGGCGAAATAGTATAAGTTGAAATTTCACCGTCTTTCAGTTCGGCCACGAAAGTGGGCGAGGCGATGCTGATTTCATCCAAACCGTCTTCACCGTTCACCACCAATACATGCTGACTTCCCAGCATTTGCAGCACTCGCGCCATCGGCTCCACCCAGCGCTTGGCATAGACACCCAGTAATTGGTTGGGTGCATTGGCCGGGTTGCTTAGGGGGCCCAACAGGTTGAACAAGGTGCGGATGCCGATTTCCTTACGCGGTCCTGCCGCATGTTTCATCGCGTTATGATGACGCTGGGCGAACAGAAAGCCAATGCCAGTCTGCGCTATGCAAGCCTGGACCTGTTCCGGGGTCAGGTCAATTTTGACCCCCGCTGCTTCCAATACATCGGCGCTACCACACGAACTGGAAACCGAACGGCTTCCATGCTTGGCAACCTTGCCGCCAGCCGCCGCAACCACGAAAGCGGCGGCGGTCGAGATGTTAAAGGTTTGCGCCCCGTCGCCGCCAGTGCCGCAGGTGTCGATAACATGCCCACCGCTAACCTCAATTTTAGCCGCCATTTCCCGAAGCACTTGGGCGGCAGCAGCAACCTCATCCACGGTTTCACCCTTGGCGCGTAGCGCGACCAAGAATGCGCCGATCTGTGCCGGTGTTGCCAAGCCAGTCATGATGGTACGCATGATTACACGCATGTCGTCAGCTGCGAGGTTCTGGTTTGCAAGTAGGTATTCAAGAGATCGGGGTATGTTCATTGATTGGCTGTCGCTGGGGAAAGTGGCATCATCAAAGCTTCTTCTCCCTTCGCACTGACTGATGAGAAAAAGAGGAATCAGTGTTCATTATACGACTTGGGCTCAAGAATGGGAAAAAACCTTGACATCTAAATTACATTCGTAATACATTAAGCATTCATTATCAGGTCTCAGAAGTTTCATGGCGCTCAAGCCCGTCCCACTGAGGCTGGATGAAAAAAGTGTAAGATAAGCCTTTTAGAAGCCAAAAGGCAATTCAAGGCAAGCAGCTAATTTAGTTGGCTCCATCACACTATTACAAACCCTGTACACCCACACGAGGACACGACAATGGATAAAGGTTTAGAGTTCTTTGACGCTTGGGCCAAAACCCAGAAGGAATTCCTTGAAACTTCACTCAAGACACAGGAGGCATTTCGAGCGCACTGGCTGGATTCAATGAAAAAATCGCAAGCATCGTTTTTCAGCAACGCCGATACGCTAGACAACCCGCAGGCAAAGGAAATGCTCAAGCTCTTCAACTCATGGATTGACACAATGATCAACACTTCAGAACTGTTCAACGGAGAAGTTGTTAAGTTGCAGCAATCTTGGGGCAAGACGCTGGAAAACCAAATTGAGCAAAGTAAGGAATTGGTCAGGGTATTTTCAGAGTACCTGCAAAAAGCCGGAACTAGTTAGCTTCATGCTTGCATAACCCAAAAAAGGCCGGGAGCAATGACCTCAACTGTGCCATTCGGGGTACAGCGTTTTAATACCGATGAGTTACTTTGTAGTGTTGTAGGAGTGGGCCATGCCCGCGATAAACTGACCACTATTGCGGTGGTCCAATATTTCGCGGGCATGGTCCGCTCCTACGCATAGCAGGAGTCATTTTTTAAGTAACTTATAGACTTTTTATCGTTCCCACGCTCCCGTGTGGGAATGCAGCCTTTACCGCTCCTGCGGTTCGTCGATACCTCCGACGCTGGAGCGTCGCCGGAGGCATTCCCACGCAGAGCGTCACTGCCATTAAGTTAAGATCTGATGTTACGCACGGTTGCAGAAACCCAAGGTGGTTAAGGGTTGCCGTCCTACGGCTCCGGCTTTCTGGTTGGGAAGCAGAGCTTCGCGTACCGCATTCCCAAGCTGAGCTTGGGAACGAGCGTAAGCTCCGGGTTTTATGCTGGTTCCCAAGCTCAGCTTGGGA
>Ga0208496_1000193_pt1 | contig 21149 bp, 19 predicted proteins | sample CryBogmetaGMA2M_FD_184552 | JGI IMG/M metagenome (GOLD analysis project Ga0208496, IMG submission 184552) | Freshwater microbial communities from Crystal Bog, Wisconsin, USA - MA2M (SPAdes) | ecosystem: Environmental > Aquatic > Freshwater > Lake | place: Crystal Bog, Wisconsin, USA | collected... | reverse complement strand
ATCCAAATACTCATGACGGATTTCCGCCACGCGTTCTTGAGCGAGGTAGTCGTCAAGCGTACAAGCTCTCAAAAGCGCTTGGTTTTTGGTTTCCATTTAAGTGCTATTTCTTACTATTGCTAGGTTGTAGTAAAGGGTCGATAAATTCCATATCCTTTTTATCTTTCATTAATACGGTGACAAAAGGTGCATACCAAAACCAAGTATTGTAATACATTTCTAAAGGACACATAACGCAGAAAAATAATAAGCCGAAAACCAGGTCGCCTTTATCGAAGTTGGTTGGCACCAGCTCTTTGCCAACTTGCGTGGTGTTGACGCATTGCACTTCCAAGGCGTTTTCATCCCGAAGGATCAGTGCCTTAGTGTTTGGCATCACTTTCCAAACACCTTCCTCATTTTTCAACAAACAGCGCGTTTTCCCTGGCATTTTGTCATCAATAGCAGTTATAGTGATCTCCTGTTTTTGCCATCTGGAAACAATGTTGCAGCTTGCAATCAGGGCAGAACAAATAATAATACCGGCTATCCTTAAGGCTTTACCAAGCATCGAAGATTTTCCTTTTACTGTTTCCAACAAATCAAGTTTGCTTCGCCAAGCTATTCGCATAACCAATATAATCCCGCGGGGTCAAAGCCAGCAAGTTTTGTCTAACCTCTTCCGGTATGTCCAGGCTTGTGATGAAACGGCGCAAGTCTTCCCTGCCGATGCGCTGGCCCCTCGTTAATTCCTTTAATTTCTCGTAGGGCTTCTCCACCCCGTAACGCCGCATCACAGTTTGGATGGGTTCAGCTAGCACCTCCCAGTTGGCGTCCAGGTCGGCTTCAAGCAGGGATGGATTCAACTCAAGCTTGGAAAGACCCTTCAAGCTGGATTGGACAGCGATAAGGGTATGGGCAATGCCCACTCCGATGTTACGCAACACGGTGGAATCGGTCAAATCGCGCTGCCAGCGGGAAATCGGCAGTTTTTCCGCAAAATGGCTAAACATCGCATTGGCAATGCCAAGATTGCCTTCGGAGTTTTCAAAGTCGATAGGGTTGACTTTATGTGGCATGGTGGAGGAACCGACTTCCCCCGCCACCGTCTTCTGGATAAAATAACCTAGGCTGATATAACCCCAAACATCGCGGTTAAAGCCAATCAATACAGTGTTGAAACGCGCCAAGGCATGGAACAGTTCTGCAATATAATCATGCGGTTCGATCTGCGTGGTATGCGAATTGAAAGTCAGGCCGAGCGATTCGACAAAGCTCTTTGCGAACAACGGCCAATCCACCTCTGGATAAGCGACCGCATGGGCGTTGTAATTGCCCACTGCGCCGTTGATTTTCCCCAATAATTCAACTTTTTCGAAAAAATCGGACTGCCGCTGCAAGCGCACCGCAACATTGGCAAACTCCTTGCCCATCGTGGTTGGGGTAGCGGGTTGTCCGTGGGTGCGCGACAGCATGGGTTGTGCTGAAAAATCCTTGGCAAAATTGCGAATCCGGGTGACAAGTTCCGCCATGGCGGGTTGCAACACTTGTTCCCTAGCTTGTTTCAACATTAAGGCATAGGACAGGTTATTGATATCCTCCGAAGTGCAGGCGAAATGGATAAACTCGCTGACCTTCAAGAGTTCCGGCACACCGGCGATGCGCTCTTTTAGGAAATACTCCACAGCCTTGACATCGTGGTTAGTGGTCTTTTCGATTTCCTTTACTCGGTCGGCATCGTCCAAACAGAAATCGGATAATAAACTTTCCAATTTTGCATTGGCTGCTTCGCTAAAAGTTGGAACTTCAATGATGGCAGGTTCCAAGGACAAGGCCTGCAACCAACGGATTTCGACCATTACCCGAAAGCGGATCAGGCCATATTCGCTGAGTATGGGTCTCAAGGAATCAACTTTGCCGGCATAGCGGCCATCGACGGGGGAGAGGTTGGTGAGATTCATAGGTTCTGTTTTTCTGTCAATCAGGTAGATAATCGGAGTAAATAATCTGCTGAATGGAATAAGGGCATTGCTCCGGGAAAATATTTTCAGCCATGCCGGTTTCCTTGGCCGCAGCAAGGATGGCATCACCATAAGCATCGGCAAGTGTCTGCTCTAAGGTATTTTGCAAACTTGGGTTTTTGCGGATCAATCTTTCTATCTTACGGCGCTGCTCCTTAATCGTCAGTTGCCTGCTTCGCCCACGATAATTCGGCTGATACTGCCATTTCAATAGATGCATTAGCAAAACTTCCAAACGACTTTCAAGCTGGTTGCGAATACTACCTCCCATATCGTCAACCTCATCAATCAGGTTTGATACATCCAATGCACTTAACTGCCCAGATTTCAGCAATTGCAATTGCTGACGTGTCCAGGCGTACAAATCGGTTTCATGAAGATTGGCGCTCATGGTTTGCCTTCAATTTGAGGGTGGTGAATTACAGCGTTTTCAACATCGGAATCTTAACAAAATTAACCAATTTGTACTAAAAATTTCTGTAACATTTTAATGGCTTTATCTCAGAAGCCAAGTTACTTGTGCCTCCGCTTGGGCTTTATGTCGTCATCCTGATAAGGAATCGATTCCAGATTGACTGGATTATTATAGGTATTGAAAAAATTACTAACCTCTTTCCACCTCAAAACTCCAATAATTCCAATAATCATGAATAATACGACTACAAGCTTTGTCTTCCAGTTGCTTTCCTTGATATTGTTATTGATATATCTGTTATCAATACCTCGCTTCGATTGGTTTAAGGGAAGTGATCTTGATGTGCCAACAAAGGCAGAATACTCTTTCCTTTGGCCTTTAATTCTTCTATCAATCAATGAATCTGATTGACTTTTTATCCCTTTGCTTTGGGCTTTAGGGCTGAGTTGCAAAGGAGCCGTTCTTTGTCCACCTGATAGGGAAATCTCTTTGCTTATAACTGCAAGTTCGGATAAAACAGCTTCGATTGCACACAATCCAATCGGCCAAGGACTCGCCTTCAATTTTCGGGGGTTCGACCAAGGATCGGGTAAGCCGTGGCTTTACACTCGCCCATTGCACCAAGTGAATATCATGGAAGTCTCTTACTGTTTCGGAACAAGATTCAATTTTCGCCAAAGGTCTGTCATGCGAAGTTACAACCACTGTTTTGCCTTGATTTGCCAGCCGCAAATAGTGTGATAAATTGGATTTCAGTTGCTGAATGAAAATGTTCATGCCAACATCCAGTCCAGTAGACGGATCAAGCAAATCATTGTAGCAACCGAACCGATCACTCAATAAGTATGTCGGTGGATGGCAGTTTGCAAGTTACTCTCAAATTTATCAAGTCCAATGTTCAGATTTCTGAATTGATTTTCAAGGCGCAGCTCGCTTTAGCGCAATATGGTCTTGTGTCGCTATGTCTTTGAGGTTGGGATAACACTCCTTGAACTGCTCAAAAGCCTCGGCAATTGGTTTTGCGCGGGTCTTGTCTTCCCCGGCTTCGGTCAGTTGTTCGTACAATCTCAGTGCATCACCCATCATTATCTCCTATCAGAAATTAATTCATGCTGAATGCCAATAAGTCCGTTCAATCACCCCGCCTCCTAAACATTCCTCGCCTCGATAAAACACCACCGACTGCCCAGGTGTCACAGCCCGTTGCGGTTCGTCGAAAACGACCTTACAGCGGTCATTATCCATAGGCTCGACCCGGCAAGCCTGGTCGGGTTGCCGATAACGGGTTTTGGCGGTGCAGCGCAAGGGTTCCAGCAATGGATGATCGTCGCACCAATCCAAGGTTCCAGCTTCGAGGGAATTTGTGAATAACAAGGGATGGTCATGACCCTGCCCGACTATCAATACATTATGCAGCAAATCCTTTTGCAAGACATACCATGCCTCCTGATCTGCGCCTTTCACGCCACCGATGCCAAAACCGCGCCGCTGACCCAAGGTGTAATACATCAATCCTTCGTGACTGCCGACAATTTCACCTTCGCTGGTTTGAATTTCCCCCGGACGGGCAGGTAGATAGCGTTGGAGGAATTCCTTAAACCGGCGTTCGCCGATAAAGCAAATTCCGGTGCTGTCGCGTTTGCGGGCATTGTCAAAACCTACCTTGGCGGCGATTTCACGGACCATGGGCTTTTCCATTCCCCCAATCGGAAACAGGGTGCGGGACAACTGTGGCTGGCCTAGGGTATAGATGAAATAACTTTGGTCCTTGTTGCCATCCAGCCCTTTCAATAAACGGTAACGTCCGCCCAACTCCTCGACACGGGCATAGTGGCCGGTGGCTATCAACTCGCCCCCCAAGTCTTGGGCATAGTCTAAAAAAGCCTTGAACTTGATCTCCTTGTTGCACAGGATATCGGGGTTTGGTGTGCGCCCGGCGGCGTACTCACGCAAGAAAATTTCAAAAACATGATCCCAATACTCGGCGGAGAAATTGACCGTGTGTAGAGGAATGCCCAACCTGTCGCAAACCGCCTGAGCATCCGATAAATCCTGTTTGGCTGTGCAAAATTCAGTGCCGTCGTCCTCATCCCAGTTCTTCATGAATAGGCCGGATACTTCATAGCCTTGTTCAAGCAATACCAAGGCCGTGACGGATGAATCCACGCCACCCGACATGCCGACGATGACCCGCTGGCTCATCGGCTTGAAGAGCAAAGAAACGATTTCAGCACACTGAGCGGGTAGCGTTCGCCAGCCAGATAATCGTCGATGACTCCCAAAACCAAGGGGCTGCGCAATCGTTCATTTTGAGCTTGTAATTCCCCACGGGTAAACCAGTGCGTACCTAAAATGCCTTCGTCCAATGGACTATCAGCCTGATGCCCCATAACACTCCCCGCAAGACAAACACGTAAATAGCTGCTGCTGCCACTGGGATGCGCCCAAAGGTAAACGCCGATGAGGAATTCGGGGGTAAATTGCCATGCGGTTTCCTCAAAGGTTTCACGCACCACAGCCTCTAATAAAGTTTCGCCCTGTTCGACATGGCCCGCCGGTTGGTTGATAACCACCTCGCCGCCTTCGGTACGCTCCTCGACCACCAGAAAACGACCATCCCTTTCGATTACGCTGGCAACCGTCACTCTGGGTCGGGGAAAAGCTTGGTCGGTGCTGGTTAGTTTACACATGGGCGATGATTTGGTTTATGGTTGACAAGATTGACTGCATGGCGGTATTTTAACCTGCCAACACCAAGACCCACAAAAAAATTCCCTATCACGACAGACCACAAGAACATGAAGAACTTGAAATGCGTATTCCCATTGCTGCTCGTATCTGCCCTCCTAGCACTTTCCGGTTGTGGAAATAACGACTCGGGGAAGGCGAGCGACAAACCAGTGCAACCCGCCGTGCAGGCTAGACCTTCTGATAATCTGGACCATAAGGCTTTTGAGGCCAAATATGTGGCCATGTGTGTCAATCAGGAGCTTGCCTTAAGAAAGAAGGAGCATCCAACCAGCGGTAATTCTGGCGTGGCAGATGAAGCACTGTCCACGCTCTGCACATGCATCGCCCAGGAAGAATCAAAACGGCTGACCAAACAAGAGGCAAGGAAATTTGTGCAACAAAACGAATACCCCATGTCACTGATGATCAAGGCAGGGCAGGCAGAGGAAGTTTGCTCAAAGAAGTGATTATATAGGGCTTGCATTCAATATCTTGCGGCAAACTTGTGTATAATATAAGCCTAGCCCAAAGGAGAGGTACCGAAGTGGCCATAACGGCGCCGACTCGAAATCGGATGGGGGCTTTACCGCCCCACGCGGGTTCGAATCCCGCCCTCTCCGCCAAATTATCACGTCACAACGAAGCAATATCCTGATTTCATTGTTTCGTTTTTCACCTATAGCAGCGTTCACTTGTACTCGATACCACTGCCATTAAGTTAAGCCCCGTAGGAGCGGGCCTTTAGGCCGCGAAGGGTGTCTAATCGCGGGCTAAAGCCCGTTCCTACATCATGATGAGCCGCTAACTTAATGGCAGTGAATCGATACAGCAAGAGTGAATCTCCCTTTTGGGGCGACTAAATCGCCTTTTCCATCGCTTGTTCAAGGCGAATTAGTCGCCCCTACATCCCCGCTGTGTTGAAACCAAACAGTTGTCCGAAGCTGCGAAGCGGGCCGGGATTTGCAATCCCTGCCCGGACGTTTCGTGCAAGCATCGACACGACCAGCATGGCACAAAACTTTGCGGACGGGATTGCAAATCCCGTCCGGCTCTAGTATTGCCGAGGTAGGGGCGGGCTCCAAACCCGCCCGGTTCTGCCCAATGCGAATTGCTAGATAAATTTTATGTCGCAGCTTTACTTTCGCAGCGTCTTATAATATTCTCGTGCGCTAAGGTGTAGGCATCTTAAATAATGCCGAGCACAGGCTAAACTATTTCTTAAAACTACACCCGGAGCGTTTTACATCGTCAAACGCCCACTAACTAGAGTATAATCCAACATCATTCCACAAGCGAATGTGGCGAAATTGGTAGACGCGCTGGATTTAGGTTCCAGTGGGGCAACCCTTGAGAGTTCGAGTCTCTCCATTCGCACCATAAATAAAACGCGCCTTGGCCCTGCCCTGCCCCGCTTTCCCCAACTGGCAATCCAGATTCGGGACGGGATAGGGGTGTCATGTGCGCCCGCCATTGTGAGATTTTCTCCAAAAATTTCAGTTTGAGGACTATATTGATGCAAGTTTCCGTCGAAACAACTTCTGAATTAAGCCGAAAGATGACCGTGCATGTTCCAGAGGAAAAAATCCAAGAACAAGTTAGGGAGCGGCTCAAATCCATGGCTGGAAACGTCAAAATTGATGGATTTAGGCCGGGAAAGGTACCGCAAAGCTTGATTCAAAAGAGATATGGCAAGGGGGTTAGAGAAGAGGTTGTCACGGCATTGATCCAGTCAAGCTTTAATGAAGCCCTTCGCGAAGAAAGGCTAAGGCCCGCATCGGGTCCGTTAATCACTCCCGAATTGACTGCCGAAGGTGAGGGTTTGAAATATGTGGCCGACTTCGAGATCATGCCAGAGTTTGTCCTTTTCCCCATTAAGCTGATGGAAGTTGACCGTTTCGCTTCCGAAGTTAAAGACGATGATTTGGATAATGTGTTACTCCGACTCCGCGAACAACACCGGACCGTCCAACCATCCGAAAACCTAGCGGCGCAAAGTGAATCGGCCACACCTTTGGAAAACCCTTCAGAAGAGGCGTTGCTGCCTGAATTGGACGCAGAATTTGTGCAAAAATTTGGAATCGAAAACGGCGATGTGGATGTTTTCCGCACAGAAATAAAATCCAGCATGGAAAGGGAAATGCAACGGGCGTTAAATGCCAAAACGAAAGATTCGATCATGCAGGAGTTGCTTCGAAGAAACGCAGATTTACCCTTGCCCGCATCTTTGGTCAATGAAGAATTAAGGAGCTTGATCAATGCCACTAAGGTCGAGTTTGCAAATCGTGGACAGCCCTTCGACGAAGCGGTTGCCAAGGAACATTTACAGCCTTTGGCCCTCCGCCGCGTAGCACTCGGATTGCTGATTAGTCGAATAGTCGAAACTCAAAAAGTGACAGTCAATAATGGGAGGGTGCGCCAGACCATTGAAGAATTGGCCTTGAGTTACGAAAAACCCGAAGAGGTTGTGAACTGGTATTATTCCAATCCAAATCAATTGGATCAAGTGCGGAACTTGGTCATTGAAGACCAAGTTGTCGATCTCATCCTCGAAAACGCAAAAGTCAGTGAAAAGCCAATCGGTTTCAAGGAATTGATGACACCCCATGCACAGACCGTCCAAGGATGACGTTGAATTAATACCCTACAAGGCAATAACCTATGAAACAAAACGAAATCCACGCGGCTGGCGGGCTAGTCCCCATTGTCATCGAACAGTCCGCACGGGGCGAACGGGCATTCGATATCTATTCGCGTCTATTAAAAGAGCGCGTCATTTTTCTGGTCGGCCCGGTCGAGGACTATATGGCAAATCTGGTCGTTGCCCAGATGTTGTTCCTCGAATCGGAAAATCCAGACAAAGATATCCACCTTTACATCAATTCACCCGGCGGCTTGGTGACGGCGGGGCTTGCCATCTATGACACCATGCAGTTTATCAAACCTGATGTCAGCACCTTGTGCATCGGTCAGGCGGCAAGCATGGGTGCGCTTTTGCTGGCTGGAGGGGCGGCAGGCAAACGCTTTAGCCTCCCCCATTCCAGGGTGATGATCCACCAACCCTTGGGTGGCTTCCAAGGGCAGGCCAGTGACATTGATATTCATGCGAGGGAGATTCTCGCAGTGCGTGATCGCCTGAACAAGATTTTGGCCAAGCACTGTGGTCAACCATTGGAAAAGATTCAAATCGACACTGACCGTGATAACTTTATGAGCGGTGATGATGCCGTCCAATATGGGCTTATAGACAAGGTTCTTACCAGCCGTCAACCACTTCCCGCTGGTTAATTAACCCAATGGCAATTGCAATGTGTTGGATTAATAGCTCGATAACATTGTCGGACATATGATTTAGTTTAGGGGGTTTCGATGAGTGACGATAAAATCGGCAAGGAAGGAAGCGGAAAGCTTCTGTACTGTTCTTTTTGCGGAAAAAGCCAGCATGAGGTCCGAAAACTTATTGCCGGTCCGGCTGTTTTCGTGTGTGACGAATGTGTGGAACTATGCAACGACATTATTCGCGAGGAGTTGCAGGAAAACGTCACCGGAAATTCTGACCAATTGCCTAAGCCAAAGGAGATTAAAACCGTCTTGGATGAATATGTCATTGGTCAGGAAAAGGCCAAGCGTATCTTGGCCGTGGCTGTTTACAACCACTATAAAAGGCTGCGCACCCAAGGCAGGAAGCATGAGGTCGAGTTGGCAAAGAGCAATATTCTATTGATAGGGCCAACCGGTTCAGGCAAAACCTTATTGGCGGAAACTCTGGCGCGGCTTTTGGATGTGCCTTTCACCATCGCCGATGCCACTACGTTGACCGAGGCGGGATATGTGGGCGAGGATGTGGAGAACATTATCCAGAAAATACTCCAGAAATGCGATTATGATGTGGCAAAAGCCGAATCAGGTATTGTTTATATTGACGAGATCGATAAAATCTCGCGCAAGTCTGACAATCCGTCCATCACCCGCGATGTTTCGGGCGAAGGGGTGCAACAGGCACTATTAAAGCTGATTGAGGGAACCGTCGCCTCAGTCCCGCCGCAAGGCGGTCGCAAGCATCCCCAACAGGAATTCCTGCAAGTCAACACGGCCAATATTTTATTCATTTGCGGCGGGGCATTCGCTGGACTTGACAAGATCATTAGCGCCCGCTCCGAGAAGGGAGGCATTGGTTTTTCAGCCGAGGTCAAGAGCAAAGACCAACGCCGGAATGTAGGCCAAGTTCTGGCGGACGTGGAGGCGGAGGACCTTATCCGTTACGGTTTGATTCCAGAGTTTGTAGGACGCCTCCCTGTCGTTGCCACTTTGGAGGAGTTGGATCAGGATGCTTTGGTGAAAATTTTGACCGAACCTAAAAACGCATTGGTCAAACAATACAAAAAATTGTTTGATATGGAGGGTTGCGACCTTGAAATCCGCGAGGATGCCCTCAAAATAATAGCCATACGTGCAATGGAAAGAAAGACAGGAGCAAGAGGGCTGCGCACCATACTGGAACACATTTTGCTTGACACTATGTATGAACTGCCTTCAACAGATCATATTTCCAAGGTAGTCATTGATGAAAAGGTAGTTAAAGGTGAGAACCAGCCCTACTTGATCTACAAAAGCGAAGAAAAGCAGTTTGCCACGGCAGAATAACCCCCGTAAAGTATTTGCAATTTTTCATGCATCAAACGTCCCTCATGGCTTAACATGAGGTATTATCGGCTTGGCCTTTTTTCAAAATTAAGGCCAAAGCCGCATTGATCCACGTTCGCCTCCAAGTTACTTCAAAGGTTTCCCCGATGGAAAAAAAATTGCCTGAAAATGATAGTTATGTGGACAGAATAGTACCCGTGTTGCCTTTGCGCGACGTGGTTGTCTATCCACACATGGTGATACCACTGTTTGTTGGGAGGGACAAGTCGATCCAAGCTTTGGAAAGTGCCATGCGGGAAAATAAACAGATCATGTTGGTGGCACAAAAGGATGCCGAAAACGACGACCCCGGCTTTCCTGACTTGTATGATGTAGGGACCCTGTCGAACATTCTGCAACTTTTAAAATTGCCTGATGGCACGGTTAAAGTGTTAGTTGAAGGCAACCAGCGTTGCAAGGTTGAAAAATACCGCATTGTTGGAAAGCATTATGTTGCCATAGTGACTCCACTGCATGACCGCTTGGATTTGAACGATCAAGAAATTGAAGTTTTGTCGCGGACAGCGATCAATACTTTCGACCAGTATGTGAAGTTGAATAAGCGCATCCCGCCGGAGGTTCTAAACTCCCTGTCCGGCATTGACGATCCTAGCCGCCTGGCCGACACCATAGCGGCCCATATGACCATCAAGATCGAAGATAAACAAGCGACTTTGGAAATGGACGACATTGCCGGACGCTTGGAAAAACTCATGACCCTGATGGAAAACGAAGTCGATATGCTAGAGATGGAGAAACGTATCAGGGGCCGCGTAAAACAGCAGATGGAAAAGAACCAGCGGGAGTATTACCTCAACGAACAGATGAAAGCAATCCAAAAAGAACTTGGGGAAATGGAAGATGTACCCAATGAAATTGAGGAACTTGCACGCAAAATCGAAAAGGCCGGCATGCCAGATGCAGCCCGATCCAAAGCCGATGCCGAGTTGAACAAACTGAAACTGATGTCGCCAATGTCGGCTGAGGCTACAGTGGTACGCAATTATATCGACTGGATGGTTGGTCTTCCATGGAAGAAACGCACCAAGGTAAGCTTGGATTTGAACAAAGCCGAGGATGTGCTAGAAAAGGACCACTACGGACTGGAAAAAGTAAAGGAACGCATACTTGAATATTTGGCGGTGCAAAACCGTGTCAATAAATTGAAAGGCCCCATACTCTGCCTAGTAGGACCACCCGGCGTAGGGAAAACCTCGCTTGGCCAGTCCATCGCCCGTGCCACCAACCGCAAATATGTGCGCATGGCTTTAGGGGGTGTCCGTGATGAAGCAGAAATCAGGGGGCATAGGCGCACCTACATCGGGTCTTTGCCTGGCAAGATTTTGCAAAACCTGTCTAAGGTGAAATCCCGCAACCCGATGTTTATGCTGGACGAAATCGACAAAATGGCGCAGGATTTTCGCGGAGACCCTGCCTCGGCTTTACTTGAAGTATTGGACCCTGAGCAAAACCACACTTTCAACGACCACTACTTGGAGGTGGATTTCGATTTGTCGGAAGTGATGTTCATTGCCACGGCCAATACAATGAACATACCGGCCCCGCTATTAGATCGAATGGAGGTGATACGCATCGCCGGTTACACTGAAATCGAAAAAATCAATATTGCTTTGCGTTATCTTATCCCCAAGCAAATCAAAAACAATGGATTGAAGGCGGCTGAAATAGAGATTTGCGAATCGGCTGTAAGAGGAATCATTCGGTATTATACAAGGGAAGCGGGTGTGCGAAACTTGGAACGCGACATCGCCAAGATATGCCGCAAGGTTGTCAAAGCTTTGGTTCTCAAACCATCCGACGATCTAGTGACAATCACCGAGGACAATCTCGACCAATACCTAGGAGTGCAACGGTTCCGTTACGGAAGGGCGGAAGACAATGACGAGGTAGGGCAAGTGACAGGTTTGGCTTGGACTGAAGTGGGTGGGGAATTGCTCACCATTGAAGCGGCTGTCATGACCGGAACAGGCAAGCAGACCTTCACCGGCAAACTCGGCGAAGTCATGCAGGAGTCAATCCATACCGCGATGACGGTGGTTAGAAGCCGTTCGGATGTACTTGGCATTGATCCAGCGTTCTACCAGAAGAACGATGTCCATATCCATGTGCCGGAGGGTGCCACACCGAAAGACGGCCCTAGCGCGGGCATAGGAATGTGCACGTCGTTGGTTTCAGCGCTAACCAAGATTCCCGTTCGATCCAATGTTGCCATGACAGGAGAAATAACTTTGCGCGGTGAGGTGCTGCCCATAGGTGGTCTGAAGGAAAAGCTGCTTGCAGCACACCGTGGAGGCATTGACACCGTGATAATCCCTAAGGAGAACGAAAAGGATTTGACCGAAATCCCAGACAACATCAAGCAAGATTTAAAAGTCATCAGTGTTCGCTGGATTGACGAGGTATTGGCTTTGGCACTGCAAAGGATGCCAGAACCTCTTGCGAAGCCTCCGGTGGTGGTAGACTCGGATTGCACGGCTAAACAAACGGCAGTCAATGCAATAACAGCCCATTGATCATCATTGACAGTGGCTTTACACTAATGCTTTTTGGTCTGCGCACTAAAGGCCGGTGCAGAAAAGAAGTCTGTGCGGTAACAATATAAAAAAACATATTTAACAATGATAGGCAGGTGGAGTGTATGAACAAATCGGAACTTATTGAAGCCATTGCAGAAACAGCCGACCTGACAAAAACCGATGCGGGGCGGGCATTGGATGCTGTCCTTGAGGCCATTACTGATGCTTTGAAAAATGATGATACGGTCTCTTTGGTGGGTTTTGGAAGCTTTGGCGTGAAAAAAAGGGCCGAACGGCAGGGACGCAACCCACAGACTGGTGAGCCAATAACCATTAAGGCAGCCAAAATTCCTTCATTTAAAGCTGGCAAAGCGTTAAAGGATGCGTTAAAATAGCTAAATAAGTTCACGGACAAAGATTGACTCGGGTGCTTAGCTCAGCCGGGAGAGCATCGCCCTTACAAGGCGAGGGTCGTAGGTTCGATCCCTACAGCACCCACCATCACAGTTAATGGAGCGGTAGTTCAGTTGGTTAGAATACCGGCCTGTCACGCCGGGGGTCGCGGGTTCGAGCCCCGTCCGCTCCGCCAATAACACATAAGAACCCCGGACATTGAGTCACGGGGTTTTTTATGGGCTAAAGAAAATTCACTTTATACGACACATTTAAGATAAGGTTCTGGCTTATGTTGCAAGCGATTAGAGACAAAGCACATGGAATATTTGCCTGGGTCATGTTGCTTTTCGTAGGCATTCCATTCGGATTATGGGGCATAAACAACTATTTCAATGGCGGCAAGGAAAAACCCATTGCGGTAGTTGGAGAACGGGAAATCTTGGAAAAAGATGTCAATCGGGCTTACGAAAACCTAGTTGCCCGAATGGGTTCCTCGGATTATGACGATAAACAACTCAGGCACGAGGCACTGGAACAGGTCATTAACATGGAGTTAATCAACCAAGCCTCACGCAAAGAGGGCTTGGCGGTAAGCGAGGCAGAGATTCGCGGCTATGTGCAGTCCCAGCCATATTTTCAGTCCGAAGGCAAGTTCGACAAAGACCGGCTCAAGTCGGTGTTAGCCTCGCAAGGCATGTCGCCGCCGCAGTTCGCCGCTCAGGTTAAAGAGCAAATGCTTAATGGGCAATTTGTCCGTGGCATCACCGACACGGCCATCGTAACCAAGCGCCAACTGGAAAACTTCTATCGCTTCAGAAACCAAGAGCGGCAGGTTGAATACTTCACTATTCCTTTGAAAAAGGCCGACGCAGAAATCCAAGATAAGGACATCGAGGCTTATTACCAAGAAAACAAAAGCCAATTTCAAAATCCCGAGAAGGTTTCGGTGGAATATGTCAGTCTAAGCATAGACGATATTTCAGGCGACTTTAAACCGACGGAGGAGGAATTAAAGAATCTCTATGAGGAACAAAAAGCCCAATACGGCACACCAGAGCAACGCAAGGTCAGCCATATATTGATTGCGGCAGACATGGACAAGGAAGATGAGGCCAAGGCCGCACAAACCAAGGCAGAGGCATTACGGGCGCGATTGTCCAAGGGTGAAGATTTTTCCGCGCTAGCCAAGGAAAGCTCTGATGACAAGGAATCTGCCGTGAAGGGCGGCGACTTGGGGCTAAACACCAAGGAAGCCACGCATCCTGATTTAGCCAACACAGCTTTTGCACTTGCGAAAGGGGAAGTCTCCCAACCGGTTAAGACAAAGTTCGGATACGACCTGATCAAAGTGACCGAATTGATTCCCGCCACAACGAAAAAGTTTGAAGATGTCCGCGCCGAACTTGAGAAGAATTATCGGCGTAACGCAGCAGAAAACAAATTTTACGAAGCAAAGCAAAAACTTGATGAAATGAGTTTTGAACATAAGGACAGTTTGGAACCATTGGCCAAAAACCTAAACCTGAAAATAGCCCAAACCGGGTATTTCACACGGGAAGCGGGCGATGGCGAAGCAGCCGAGCCTCTATTTAGAAATGCCGCTTTTGCCCCTGAAGTGCTTGAAGGCAACAACGGTGCGGCATTGGAAATCGGCACTGACAAGGTTTACGTTCTCCATTTGAAAGATCACCAGCCGACTTCAGACAAGCCATTGGCGGAGATAAAAGCTGAAATCAAAGCACGGCTACTCGATAAAATGGCCCAAGACGCAACTCGCAAGCAGGCGGAACAATTGCTGGCGGATGTGCGCCTGGGTAAATCGTTGGCCGATGCGGCCAAGACTATTGGGGCTGTCGTGACCAAAGCCACGGTGAAACTAGCCGGCAAAACCGATTTGCCACCTGCCTTGCTTAAAGCGGTGAACAAGTCACCCCGTCCCAGCGCTGGTAAACCAAGCGCATCTTTGGCAACGCTGGATAAGGGCGTACAGGTAGTCTTCGTATTGACCGAAGTTAAAGACGGCACGTTGGCATCGGTTGATCCAAAAGAATTGGAAATGGCCAAAGAGTATTTAGGTAAGAATGCTGGCCAGGCTGAGTTCAATGCCTATCTGGATTATCTCCGGGGTAAGATAGGGGTTGAGGTTTCGGACCAATCCAAACAATTAAATTGAACACTACCATAGTATGGTTTCGTCGCGATTTACGGCTGGCAGACAACCCCGCACTCACTAAAGCCCTGCAATCTGCGGAGCGGGTGGTGCCTTTGTTCATCCATGCGCCCAAAGAGGATGGCGAATGGGCAATGGGAGCAGCAAGCCGCTGGTGGCTTCACCATAGTCTTGTCGCTTTTGACGAATCCATAAGACGGCTTGGTTCGCGTCTAATCATACGGCAAGGCCCAAGCCTGGCAATGTTGAGGCAAGTTGTCGCCGAGACTGGGGCGCAACGGATAGTATGGAATCGCGCTTACGAACCTCGGACTATACAACGCGACAAGGAAATCAAAGAAAGTTTGCGTCAAGACGGTTTGATTGTTGAAAGTTTTAATAGCACTCTGTTTTATGAACCATGGGAAGTCAGGCGGGCCAAGGGCGAGCCTTACAAAGTATTCACTCCCTATTGGAAAGCACTGCAAAGCAAAGGACTGGAACATTCAATTTTACCCTTGCCGTTAAACTTGACCCTTGTTCCAGCCGACATGGAAAGTTTGGCCTTGGAGAATTTGGAGTTATTGCCAAAAATCCCGTGGGATGGAGGTCTACGGGATACTTGGCATCCCGGCGAGAAGGGTGCGTTGACAATACTGGATGAGTTCCTCGATTCGGAGATAGGCGGATATTCGGCGGAAAGGGACAGACCAGACCATGCGGGTACCTCGCGTCTCTCCCCTTATTTGCATTTTGGCGAAATCGGCCCACGCCAAGTCGCCTGGGCAATACAGGCTAAGCTTGGATGCGTGGACGGAAACGCCGGGGCGGAAAGTTTTGTCCGTGAATTAGGTTGGCGTGAGTTTGCCCATCACCTATTGTTTCATTTTCCACATACGCCGGAAAGCCCCTTGAATGAAAGCTTTCTGAGCTTCCGGTGGAACGAACCTCAGCCACAAACTTTGCAAGCTTGGCAAACGGGTAAGACTGGCATTCCTCTAGTGGACGCGGGCATGCGCGAATTGTGGCACACGGGCTGGATGCACAACCGCGTCCGCATGGTGGCGGCTTCGTTTCTAGTCAAGAACCTCCGCATCCACTGGCTGGAGGGCGCTCGATGGTTTTGGGATACCTTAGTCGATGCGGACTTGGCCAACAATACCTCAGGCTGGCAATGGGTTGCAGGCTGCGGCGCCGATGCCGCACCTTATTTTCGCATCTTCAATCCGGTCTTGCAGGGCCAACGCTTCGACCCGAACGGCGATTATGTACGCCGCTGGATTCCCGAACTTGCCCAGTTGCCAACCCGTTTTATTCATCAGCCATGGCAAATGCCGACTGCGGACTTGGAGTCCAGCGGTGTCCGGCTTGGCGTGGATTACCCTTACCCGATGGTAGACCTTAAATTAAGCAGAGAGCAGGCTTTGGATGCGTTCAAGCAAATGGGTAAAGCCGAACCGCGTTGCGTTACATCGTTTAATAATGGGAAATGTTAGTAAAATCACCATATACAGCGTTTTTATCTTAACAAAGAAAAATAGTAAAGAACACTCAATCAAACCATCAATTGTGTGAATAGCCTTGCAGAATAATATAACGTAACAAGTAACTATTTGATATTAAAAACGCTGTATCTACTACTTACAAAGAAAACAATGAAAATGGCAAAAGCTTTATTGGCATTAGTCTTGGTCATAGGTCTGGCTTGTGCGGCCGACCATCCCGAGTTGGATGCTGGCGACGTGGCTTATTCGGCTGAGAATTATGAAAAGGCTGCCGCCCTGTATCGCAAAGATGCCGAATTGGGCGTGATCTCCGCGCAGGTGAACTTGGCGGTCATGTACCTGGACGGCATAGGCGTTCAACAAGACTTCCAACAAGCCGCAAAATGGTTCTTGAATGCCGCCGGGCAAGGCAACGCCGAGGCTCAATACAATGTGGGAGTTCTCTATCAGGAAGGCAAAGGCTTGGACAAAAACCCGGTGGAAGCGGCAAAATGGTTTCACATAGCCAAGGCTTTTACGAGCGTGGAAAACATTGAGAAAACCATGACACCGGAACAGATCGCCGAAAGCCGGAAACTGGCGGCGGAATGGATGGAACATTACAAGAATTCCAAAGGCCATTAAGCAAAGCGACATCCATACTTACCTGCGAGGCAACCAATGACCGTCAACACTAGCCAAATCAAAACATTCATTCAAGCGGCCAGTACCGTAATTAATGCCAATGCCGATGAGGTTACCGAACTGGACCAAGCCATCGGCGACGGCGACCATGTCACCAACCTGCAACGCGGCCTTTCCACCTTGGACGGATTGGCCGACAGCTTAGCCGGACTTGACTGGTCCACCGCCTTCCAAAAAATGGGCATGAGTGTGATGAGTACGGTGGGTGGGGCATCCGGTTCACTCTACGGAACCCTGTTTATCGCAATGGGGAAAGCCATGAAAGACAAAGACATGAGCCTATGCAACATGGCCGATGCCTTTGGGCAAGGCGTGGACGCTATGAAAAAGCGGGGTAAATCTGATGTCGGCGAGAAAACCATGCTCGACGTGTTGGTGCCTGTCGCCAATGCCCTGCATGAAGCGGTGGAACAAGGGCAAGTTCTGCCGGACGTATTGACCACCCTCAACCAAGTGGCCGAACAAGGCTGCGAGTCCACCCGCGACATGCTGCCCACCAAAGGCCGTTCGTCTTTCTTGGGTGAAAGGGCCATAGGCTGCATTGATGCAGGCGCAAGGACCAGCCAGTTGATGATAGCAGCGATAACTGGCGTGCTGGGTAAAACCATAGTTTAACTAGGGCAATGTCAATGTGTACTCCGTGTAATATAGCTGGTTCGTGTCAAGAACACCGTTCTTATTGGTGTCTACGCCAAAGTACACGTAATAGGTTCCGCTCGAAATCCCGTTGGTATTGAAAAGCGTTAGATTGGTCGCGTTGGCTAACGGGCCTTGATAGGCGGGGGTGATTTGACTCAAGTCCGTGCCTATGTCTCTCCATTGGCGGGGATAGGTATAGGAATACCAGTGCCCGGAAGACGGGGCGTAGGCGACAAACCACCAGTCCCCATTCACGCCTTGGTAGGAACCGGGGTCCAGTGAGATGGCAATTTGGTTGCAATTCTGGTAAATACTGGGCACAGGTGCAGGGGTATAATTTGGAGTAGCCATGAACCCGTGCCTATTTTTTTTGGAATCAATGTAATAACCCACGACTTGACCGTTGACATTGATGCCCCCGGGTGAAGTCTGGGTAGCCCCTGGCACAGCCAGCGTGGTGTAATTCCCCCCGCTGTAGACAAAGCTGCGCATCGAACCACACGCATCGTCATACCATCCTACGACTTGACCATTGGCGTTGATGCCTTGCACAGATGTGTAGGTGGACCCGGGCATATTCAGCGTGGTGTAAGTACCTCCGCTGTAAAAAAAACTGAACAAATTGTTAGACGCATCCCAGTATGAGCCTACAACTTGACCGTTATCGTTGATCCCAATCAGATTTGTGGAACTTGCGCCAGACGGGGTCAGCGTGGTGTAAATCCCGGCATTGTAGATAAAACCGTAGGCTGCTTTCCCACTACTAGTATTAGGATCATAACTATACCCTCCCACGACTTGACCGCTGGAGCTGATGCCTAGTGCAGAAGTGTAGTTAGCACTTGGCATGTTCAATGTGGTGTAATTGCCCCCGCCGTATAAAAAGCCGTGCGTGACACCCGACGTGTCCACATAACTCCCCACAATTTGACCGTTGGAACTGATGCCGTTGGCATAGGTATAAGTAGCCCCCGGCGCAGTCAGCGTGGTGTAATTTCCCCCAATGAAACTAAAGCTACGCGTCGTACCCTTAGCATCCTGATATGTCCCCATAATTTGGCCACTGGCATTAATGCCTTGCGCTGAAGTGTAGGTAGACCCTGGCGGATCCAGAGCGGCATAGTTAGCCCCAACATAAATAAAGCCATGCGTGATACCCGATGCATCCAGATACGATCCCACAACTTGGCTGGTCTCGTTAATGCCGTTGGCGTTTGTGTTGGCTGCTCCAGGCATGTCCAGCGTGATATAGGAATACGAGACAGCAGGAGGGATATAGGGATAGATAGCAAGTGGGTAAAAGGCATTGACAACTTGCTGGTTATCCGCGTATGCGACAGAAGAAGCATCCGGGATGGTAAAAGCGACTAGAAATACAAATATTAGACTGAATTTTGATTTTAACATGGCGTTTTCCCCCTCGACACTATCACTTGCTCGGGTATGGATGCGTACAGCCAAAATCCGTAGGGTCGTATAAACACGGATCGATGACTTGATTCAGTAAAGATTGATCAAACTGGGCGAGGGGCGCATACGGAGCGTAAGGGTTGGAACTGCTCGTATCCGTGTATTTCGGAGGCATCGTTCCATTTTTCGCTCTTGAGTCAGCGATTGGCGGATACCAAGAAAAATCTGAAACAACGGCTTTTTGCTTCTGGATGCTATTTTTCGATACGGTGATAACCATTAAATCGGTGGCTACGGTCACGTCTCCTGAGTACCAAGACCTGATGTTTTGCAGCGCCGGATAAATGGTATCGTCCTCAGCTTGAAAATGGGTTGCCACGGCAAGCCTTGGGGCTTTTCCCAATTTGGCGGTTTGGTTGAGGATGTAGCCTAATGCTTTTTCGGGTGTATGGGAGTTTTCCTGAACCGTTCTGGCGACTAACAAACCTGCTCCCGTGGGGTTTGGAGTTCCTCCGTTTTTTATTGCCCAAACTTCTGGCGGCACAACCATCTCGCTGATCAGGACATCCACTCCCGTACTGCCATTGGTTGCGTTGTTAATCAAAAAGTTGTTTGGTTTGGTGTCGCCTGTGAAGATCATTGACAAACCGTTCCATTCCAATTTGTAGCTGATGGATCCATTGCGATCATGCACTGCCGGGAAAAACGAAATTTTTACGCCATTACTATTTTGGTAAGCTACCCAATTTCCAGAACTTGGTTTAGGGATTGAACTATTAGTACTCCAATATCTGGAAGTGGAACCTGTTTGCCAATTTAGCTCAGTCGCAAAGATATCGTAGCCGTCACCTTCCGCACCTACCCATTGGGTTCCTACAAAACTCTGAGATTCGGTATGCCAGCGATTCATTTCCCGAAAATGCTGGCAAAAATTCACTGTGCCATCGTCATAAGTTTGTGACGTAACAGGGTCCGCTATGCCTGAAGGTGACGGACCCCAGATATAAAGCGGGGATTTGCCATCCTGTTGCGGCCCGAAGCAATAGATATGGGTTAGGTCGCTGGTATGATCGCCATGTAGATGGGTGAGAAAGATATTCCTCATCTTAGACATGGGTATTTGCATTGTTGAGTAATTGACGGTGACACCCGCGCCGCAGTCGAAGACAAAGGAATCACCGCTGCCAAGCTCCACAAATACGCTACTGCACGCCTGTGTGCGTCTTTGAACCACAGAGGTTCCCATGAAAGATATCCGCATTTCATTAGGCCCAAGCACAGTGCCAATTTTAAACGGCTTCAATGATCTGAATAAGCTATCCTCTTGAGATGGGTCGTCATGATGAATTTGGTTTTCACCGCCGATTGCCGTATTGCCTACGACAGCCATGCTACCCAATGCCACTCCAGAGAGTTTTAAGACCTCACGCCTGCTGAATTTTTCGTTCATTATAGTTACCTCAAAATTCTATATTCGGTACATATAGCTCTATCCGATGTCCGATGGCATTAAACTCTTTTTTTAAAAAGTTTCAACTGTGTTTTTTAGTATGTTATTAAGGTAATACCTTCGCCAATATCGTGCGAGACCTCCAATTTTGGAACAGAACCGCCGATCTAAGGGCCAAGCTGGTGCTTGGCGCTCCCAATGGGAACGCCAAGCACCAGCTTGGCCTTTGGATGGGATGCTCTTTATTGGATATCACCTAACTTATAGGCTACGCCCTAATACCCACCACCCTTCTTTTTAGCCACCTTGTCACGCAGATAGACCGGCTGGGCATCTTCCGCCGCCACACAACCTCCCTGCCGGAAAACTTCTGCACCCAAATGGGCGAGCCAACTGGCGCGGGGAAAGCGGTCAGCCAAAATGCCATGGACTTTCGCCTCGCTTAGCCGCCCCCGCAACACGGCCGCATAAGCACTCCAGCCACTACCTATGCCAAAGCCATAGGCTTCAGCGGGAAACTCCACCTCCCCTGCCCCGCCCACGGACTCAACGCC
>Ga0208496_1000192_pt1 | contig 21311 bp, 23 predicted proteins | sample CryBogmetaGMA2M_FD_184552 | JGI IMG/M metagenome (GOLD analysis project Ga0208496, IMG submission 184552) | Freshwater microbial communities from Crystal Bog, Wisconsin, USA - MA2M (SPAdes) | ecosystem: Environmental > Aquatic > Freshwater > Lake | place: Crystal Bog, Wisconsin, USA | collected... | reverse complement strand
GCAAGTGGAACTTTTTACCCCATTCTTGATAAATCCTGCGCTGCTAATGCTCAAGGCCATTACCGCTTGCAACGTGGCATCGTCTATGCATTTTATGACCGCACGCTACTTGCACCTGAAAAGCACAGAACGGTCACTATTGTCCCTAATTGTTCGCACAATGTGTCTTGTGTATTTCCGTCAAAAGAGGGGAGGGAAGTTTTATTACCCAAATAAACTTTCAAACAATTATGCTAGGATTTGGTTGAAGATAGCCCATAACTAATAGGAGACTAAAAATGCCAATTCAACAGGTGCAATTAGAAGAGGTAAAGATGGATGTAGTGAGTGATGAAACTTTGGAGCGGATTGGAGGATCTCTTTATATCCAAACTTCATTGAGTTATTGCAGTATATGCTCCTGTAATTGGCAGGCTTGTGGTTAATTCACTTCCAAAACCACTCTTCGGAGTGGTTTTTATTTACCACTAGCGTTCCTCTATTGCCTATTCTCTTGCCTTAAGCAGTGCAATCGTTGACACTGCAAGATGTGAACGTATTGGCGAACTCCCTACTCAAAGCCCGCCGAACACCATGCATTGATCAAGCGAGCTCACTATGAATCCCTCCATTCAAAGCCAGAACCAAGGCCAAATACAGAGCTCTAAAAATGTGGGCCTATATTCTGCTATTGCAATGAGTCTGAGTGGCATGATGGGCTCCGGTTTATTTACTATTTTAGGTTATGCCAATCTGACGGCGAAGTCGCATTTTCCAATCGCATTTTTGCTAGCAGGTGTTGCAGTTCTTTTTACTGTGTACTCCTGCGCTAAATTAAGCGCTACCTTTCCGGTTGCTGGCGGTCCAGCTGGTTATATTGTTTCTACTTATGGGAGCGGCTTTATTTCTGGCTGGATGAATACTTTTCTCTATCTTGGATTTTTGATTTCAACCTCACTCTATGCAGCTGGCTTTACTGAATTTATTATTGTCTTAACTGGTTCCTTCTTTTCTAGCTTTGAGCTCAAATTGATCGGCGCTAGTTTGGTATTGATATTGGCTTTGGTCAATCTTCTTGGCGCAAGCATTGTGGGTCTTGCGGGTCTTGTAGCAATTGGGGTTGTAGTAGCTTCATTGCTTGCCTATAGTGGTCTAGGCCTTAGTCAGCTGAGTGCCGCAAGTCTAGATTTTGCTTTGGGCCCTATTAAGGGTATCGCCATTGCTACTGGCATGCTGTATATCAATTACCAAGGGTTTGCTGTAGTGAGCAGTGCTGCTGACTCCATGACCGATCCTAAAAAAACGATTCCCAGGGCAATGATGATTGCAGTCTTATTGAGTATTGCCCTTTATGTATTTGTCAGCTTCGTTACGATCCAAATAACGCCCGTTGACATTATTAAAGCTAACCCAAGCAATGTGATTGGAGCCACTGCCAATATTTTGCTGGGAAGGGCAGGATTTATCGGGGTTGGCATCATTGCTTTGCTGGCTTGTGCTGCGGCAGTCAATGCCACTATTTTCACGGCGACCAAAGTTCTGGGGGTAGTTGTTTCTGAGCACGCTAATGCCTTTAGATTGAATAAAGCCCTCGGTCACAGTCAAGTGAGACGTTTAGTATTCTCAGCGTTAATTGTGATTATCTTGGTCTTGGGCTTTCCCCTGGAGATTGTCGGAAAAATGGCAAGTATGGCTTTTCTGCTCTTGTTCGGAGTGATTACCTATGGGCATATCCGAATTCATGGGCAAACTGGTGCCAATGTTTGGGTCTTGTGGTGTGGGGTAGTCATTAATCTTGCACTCTTTGTATTTTTGCTGCTGGATGGGATTGAGGCTGACCCAATTGCTGTTGCGTTCCTGGCTATAGCCTTACTAGCCACTTGCTTGGTTCAACTAATATATCAATGGGCGCCTACCTTAGGAAGGCGCCAGTAATCGTTGGCACTTCTAGTGCGAGCTTAAAAGGACTCTAAAACAGAGGCAAATTAGAAAAACAAGCGCCTTTTGAAGGTGAAAAAAAGCGTTCATGTTTGCTTGATTTACTAGCAAATGCCCTTATATTTGATGTATAAAGTAGTGTAAAAATCAATTCACCCTAAGGCTAGTCATGAAATACAGAATTCTTAGTGCATTCTCCCTAGTGGCTGTTGTACTTGCGATATCCGCTTGTAGTGGCGGTGGAAGCAGTAGCACCTCAACAACTTCAACTACCTCAACCGGTCAAGTAATAGACTCTCCCATCTCCGGGTTGAAGTATGTTTGCGGCGCTTCATCTGGGCTAACCGATGGATCCGGAAACTACACCTATACCAAGGGAGATAGTTGCACATTCTCTGTTGGAAATGTCACCATTGGAACTCTTGCATCAGTTCCACAAGACGGCATAGCGACACCGCAAGATCTTGCAGTGGTATTGCGTTCTAGTACTGACGATCTTAACGTCTTGGCAATTGCACAATTTTTGCAAAGTATCGATAGTGGTACTACCCCTGGTGTGATTACGATTTCTAGTGCAGTGACTGCAGCTTTATCTGCATCAAGTGTTCCTGCACAAAGTATTTTGACTGATGGACTTTGCTTTGGATCCACAAGTGCTTCAAATTGCCAAACCAAGTTAGCTGCTTTAGTCTCTACTGCTACAGCTGGTAAAAACTCCTTAGTGAGCACTACAAAGGCAAAAGCAGCCCTAGATGCTGGCATGCTTTCAGCAAAAGTCAGCAATTTAAAAGGGATAGTACAGGCGATCAATAACCAGTTAGCAATCTGTGACACAAGTAATACTACGAATGGTAGTAAGTTTGCCTTGTGTGCTGCATCGACTTGCACTGCAACTGGCGGCACAATATCCGTAACGAATACAAAGGGAGTCGTTAACACTTACCCTGAAATGAAATGTACTTGTCCAGTTGTGACGGGCCCATCCATTGCAGACTTAGGTGGCGGTAATATGCAAGGCTCATGCGCTATACCGGCTGCAAATGCTAAGTACCCAAATCCAATTTGGTCACTCTTTTCTGTAAATGCTACCCTGCCTCAGCAATCAGCTACACCTGCATATAGCTCGACCTCTGGAGGTGGACAAATTTGCCCAGGCACCGGAACTCAAATGGTGACCAATTGCTGGAGTTTTGAATGTACGGTTGATGCAACTTCACCTTACCCAGGCGTGACTACTGCAACTTGCTATTGCCCCCTCGGTGAAAATCTGACGGGTGACCCAGTGGCTGCAGGTACAAAATTCTTCACAGAGGCTGGTGGTGCTGCTGCAACTGCAGCCGGAAAAGCTGATGCCTGCAATTACAACCCTGTAGGAGCGCCTTTTGCGCTTCCTTCTACCCATTAATGAGGAGGCTAGCCATGTTCAATCAACTGTTAAGTCTCTCTGGAGAAAGTTCCGTGCGTAATCTATTTTTGAAATTAAAGTTGGCGTTCCTTAGCAGCTTCCTTTTATTGGGCAGCAGTGTGGCTTTCGCGCAAGCCGGCATAACAATGTGCCCGGGCCAATTTGCGCTTTGTGCCGCCTCTACCTGTGTGGCAACAGGTACGACGATGGATGTCAATATCAATGGAGGCCCACAAACCAAGGGTGGTTCTACAACCAAATTTCCTTCAGCTTTATGTAAGTGCCCCGTCATTACACAAGCAATTATGACTGCCAACAATAAGTCCACATTGGAAGCATTGGCGGCTGTTAATGAGGGAAATATGCAAGGCTCTTGTAGCGTTCCAGACTCAAAAACACAAGTTTGGTCTTTGTTCCAGCCTATTGGTTACTACCCGCAAGCTACGCTTGAACCTGCGTTTAGCTATCCTCCTTCAGGCTCAACAGCAGGACCACAACTTTGCAAAAACATTTCTGGTAAACAGTTAGGAAGCAATTGCTTTAGCTTTCTTTGCACAATTGATCCACTCCCAGCAGCTAATGGTACGACTACTGCAACTTGTACTTGCCCATTAGGTGAGGGACCATTTGGCGGTGCAACGCCACCTGGATCTGTATTCCCTACAGAAGCGGGAACATTGACTTCCGATCCAACGAAATATTGCTATATGAATCCAGTAAGTATTCCACTGGATATCGTTCGTCAATTCATTAACTATCCTTAATTCTCAATCTATTCTTTAGGGCCCCTTAGGGGCCCTAAATGTTTTTTGCTTACTGGTAAGCACCTTATATTTTCTGAGTTTCTATCAAAGGCTTTGTCATTTTCGTATGTCTAAATTGTTATCAGCAGTATCTTTTGTATTCCTGAGCTTTCTGATTGGCAATGCCTACTCTCAGTCAGCTCAGTCTGGGTCCACAACGAATTTGACCGCTGCTGAAATACTCAAGCAGCTAGAGAGCTCAGGGGCTCTTGAGAAGGCAGTGCAAAAAACTCTTGAGAGCATGATGCAAAAGCAAAAGGCTGCGCAGGCCGCATCAGAGCAGAAGAATCTTGAGCTACAGAAAGCCAAAGCCAAGAATGCTCGCAAAGTTGATCCACAGTTTGATTTCATCTTGGGTAATCTCAATGCACCGATTTCTATTATTGAGTACTCGGATTATGAGTGTCCTTATTGCAAGCAATTTAATAACACCCCAATAAAAGTGGTGGCCGATATGCCAAACCAGGTCAATTTGGTATGGCGCGACTTTCCCCTGTCTTTTCATGAGCCGATGGCTTCAAAGGAAGCTAGTGCAGCGATCTGTGCAGCGGAGCAGGGTGGCAACAGCGCCTTTTGGAAATACTCTGAGGCCATTATGAAAAATACGCGTTCTAACGGTCAAGGCATGCCCGCTAAAGAAGGGGAGGATGCTATCCTTGTTCTCGCTGCTTCACAGGGTCTGGACATTGCAAAATTCAAGGCCTGCTTGACTTCACCTAAAGTGGCCGAAAGAATCGCTGCTAGCTTTCAGGATGGGGTTGGGGCTGGAGTCAATGGCACCCCTGGGGTGATTATTGTGAACAACCTTAATGGAAAAACGAGCTTTATGGCTGGCGCGGTCTCAGAAACGGCTATCAAAGAGGAAGTGCAAAAACTCTTATCGACCAAGTAAGCAGAAGTAAAGTGACATAAATTACTAAAATAGCGTTTCTGTTTATATTAGCATTAATTAAATAAACCCAGTAAATTCAATGACTTACTGGGTTTTTTATTACCCATACTCGTCCTAATAGTAATAATTGTTGGTATTTTTGCTACTAAATGTTGCACCACAGCAAAGTTATGTATACAATGGTGCATTGCAATAAAATTTAACTCGATAACTTATTAAGGATAAATCATGTTCCAAACTCAATTAAACGATCAAATCTCCCAAGCTCAAGCTAAAGCTGTTGAAAGTGCTAAGCATTTAGCACAAGTAGCTGTTGAAAGCGCCAAAGAATTGGCAGAAATCAACCAAGCTGCTGCTAAAGATGCATTGGCTGCTGCACAAGATGCTAGCGCACAGTTGTTATCTATTAAAGATGCACAACAGTTATCTACATTGGCTCAGCCAGAAGCTGCTCAAGAAGCTGCTAAGTACGCTGCTGCTTATCAAGCTAAAGTGAGCAAAGTTGTTCGCAATGGCAATAAAGAAGTTGCCCAAATGATCGATGCTTCTATTGATGATGCTCGTGATGATTTGGTTAAGTTTGTTAAGGAAGCTACTAAAACCGCTCCTGCTGGATCAGAGGCTTATATTTCTGCATTCAAAACTGCTTTTGAATCTTCACTCCAACAGTTTGACCAAGTTCGCGCTACAGCAACAGATGCTTTCGCAAACTTTGAGAAAAGTGTTGACGCTGCATTAGCTAACATTCAAGGTCAATATGCTGCTAAGCCAGCTAAAAAGGCTGCTAAGTTAGCTTCTTAATTTTATCTCTGCATTGAAAAAGCCACCTTCGGGTGGCTTTTTTATTTAAGGCTTGATATATTTGGCCTTGGAAGCCTAGTAGTTCTTGCCTTCAACTGCTTTCAGGTAGCCCTTAAGGTATTGAGAAGGGACGAATAGAACGCTGGTTAATCCGCTTTTAGATGAGATGCTCAGCTCAAACCCACTCATATTTTCTTTTATGAATGCATCGCTTAACTGAATGGCAAGTAATTCTTTGAACATGCAACCGGCCTGTTCGCAAAGTCCAGCTTCTCTGGACACCACCTTAAATGAGCTAGTTGGTTTATTTCTGACAGTTGCCGCATCGTAATAGCGCCACTTGCTGTAATACGTTAGCTGAACCAGGAGTTCGTAAGAAACAGCACCCTCTTTAGATTTTGTGCTTCTAAGGCTGTACATTTCATAGGTATTAGCTGCATCCATCGTATTGATAGGAGGGCCCTGATAGACTTTTTCTCCAGTAGTAGGATTTGGGGTGATGATGGTTGAGTGATAGACATCATTAATTTCCCAGCCGCTCACCACTTTATCGTTACCTCTGCAGGAGATAAGCGCAAGACTCACTGCTATTAGAAAAATAATACGGTACATATGGGCTCCCTTTAATCACTCAAATCATACTATCGTCTGCCTACTTGGCTGACTTTATTAGCAAAATCGGGCTTATCAGCCAAATTCCCAATACCTGATCCTCAAATCTCCTGATTAGGGTTTGTCATGATATATTAATTACGATTCACAACTTCACAAGTACTGAAGTTGTGATATAGTGATAGAACTGGGAGAGGAAATGAAAAGACAGGTACCGAAAACACATCAAGCCTTGGAGTGGGTAGGGAAGGGCTTAACTGCAGCTCAAGCAGCTAGAAAGTTGGAGATTTCGGAATCCAGTGTGTATGCCGCTCTCAGAAAATCCAAAGCAAAAGATTCGGGCTGTTGCCCAACATGTGGTCACAAAATAAGGAACTAGAATGAAAAAAGGTCTATTAGCCGTTGTATCTATCACTGTTGCTGCAGTTGCCTATGCAAATACCAAAACATCAGATTCATCTGAGTTAGTCAATCAGCAGTGCAAGATTTCTGCTGAGGCAGTTTCTACATTAAAGGGTTTACGCTACGGCAACACCTCGATTAGAAAGGATGTTTCAAGTCTAATCAATCTTCACCTAAAGACTCAAGAGAATCGCGAACTTGCCCAAAAGGCATTGAACTTAATGGTGGATGACAAATCAACAGATGTTGCAGTTCTAGAAGGCAAGTACTGCTCTTAGTGCCAGATATTGCCGAGTGCCCCGAGTGTGGCAATGCAAGGACATTGTTCGGTCAATGCCCACATTGTAGATCTGATAGCTCTCCAGATTTGAGCTCAGATACAGTTGAGATTAACCTTAAGCAAGGAAGCCCCTTAGTTGAAGAAGCATTAGAGCAGCTCACAGACTATTTACGTAAGTGCCTAGCTCTAGGGATTAAGGCTATTGTGTTAATTCATGGATATGGTGCGAGTGGCGAGGGTGGTCATATCAAAAGGGCGGTCCATGAGGCCCTTGAAAATAATCGTTTTGCAGATCGTGTAGAAGAATTCTATTTTGGCGAGAATGTACCCTTCGGTACTCATAATTACCGTGCGCTCTTGAGGCGCCGTCCTGGTTTAAAAAGATACTTAAAGCGCTTCAAAGAGGGTAATGCCGGGATGACTGTGCTATTACTAGGCTCTTCCCATAGAAATGCTTAGAATATAGACATACCAAATAGGAGCAATTCTGATGAGCACAAAAAAGACTGAACATACGATTGCAAACGAAGCCGTTGCTGGCGCAGATCAACTCATTGGTGAGTTCAAGGCTTTGATGGCCGATGCTGAGGCTTTGATTCAGGCAACAGAAGATCATCCAGGCGAGGTAGTGCACTCCATACGCAATAAAGCCCTGGAAACCATTGCAGGAGCAAAAGAAAGTCTTTCAGGACTTGAAGGCACATTAACGGATAAAGCTAAAGTAGTCGCTGAAAGCGCCGATGACTTTGTGCATCGCAATCCCTGGGAGGCAATTGGTGTTGCTGCAGGATTAGGATTGTTGATTGGCCTTTTCATTCGTCGTCGCTAGAGCGCTATGTCTCAAGAAAATTTACTCTCCTCAATCAAAGGGCTTGCTGCTACCGGCGCGTCGATTGCGCAAACTCGGCTAGAGTTACTATCGCTAGATGTACAGATAGCGAGAAGCAAATTCATCAAGCTGCTCATCATGATTGTGGGCGCTTTATTCTTTTTGTTCTTCGGCTTAATCATGTTGGCTTTATTGATCGTAATTTACAGTTGGGAAGCGGATCGGATGATGGCCTTGGGCTTATTGACAGCTGGCTTTTTAAGCATTGGACTAATTTTGGCGCTATTGATTACCCAGTCATTGCGTACGATGCCTAAATTGTTTGAGGCTTCTATTGCCGAGCTTGCCAAGGACCGTGAAGCGCTATCAAAATGAGTGCTAAATTAGCGGCTCTCCAAGAGCGTCAACATCAACTGCAGGTTCAAGCGGGACGTGAACGTAAAGTATTCGCAGCCAATTTTGAGCCCTGGGAGAAGCCACTTTCTTGGGCTGATAAAGGGGTTGATGCTTATCAATTCCTGAAAAGTAATCCACTTTTATGGACTAGCGCCTTTGCGGCTTTAGCACATTACAAGCCGAAGTTAGCTAGCAAAGTGCTTGCAGTCGGCTGGGGTGCAATGAAGCTATTAAGAGGTGCAAAAAAACTGCTTTAATAACAAGGGTAGATCATCAGCAAATTAAAACTGTTTTATTTTTGATGCCATGCCTATCTAGCATTTGACTACCATTCAAAGCGGCGATTTCTAGAAGAGTGACTGCACCGCTGACCTCAAATCCAGCGCTCTGTAATAGTTGATTGGCAGCAATCAGGGTCCCACCTGTAGCAAGAACATCATCCACTAATAAGACCCTGGCATCTTTTGGTAAAGTCGATTGCGCAATCTCTAGAGAATCAGATCCATATTCAAGTCCGTATAGCTCGCGATGTGTTGCCAAAGGCAGTTTATTGGGCTTTCTGGCCAAGGCCAAGCCTTTATGGGTGTGATGCGCCAAGGCTGAGCCAAAGATAAAACCGCGGGATTCGATGCCTAAAATATGGGTGTAATGAAACTCCTCTGCTAAACGCTCCATTTGTGCGATAGCATTCTGAAAAGCAGCTGGGTTTACAAGCAAAGGGGATATGTCTCGAAAGAGAATTCCGGGTTTGGGAAAGTCGGGCACTCCAGGTAGATAATCTAATAAATTCATTCATCGCAATCATGAAAACAGACCTCCTCATTATCACTGCTTTAGAGACTGAGCTCAAGCGAGAAGCTCTGCCTAATCTTCCAAATACGAAGATTCATCTCGTCTATTCCGGCGTTGGTAAGATTAATGCGAGTTTGGCCACCCTAAAAGCAATTGAGCAGCATCAACCAAAACAGATTATTAATTTTGGCACTGCAGGTAAGATTAATCCAAGTCTTGAGGGCCTGCTGGAGATTAGTAAAGTATTGCAGCGAGATATGGATGCCGAACCTCTAGCGCCGCGTGGCAAAACCCCATTTTGTGACAGACCATCGGAATACTTATCATCAGGAAAATATGTCTGTGGGTCTGGAGATAGTTTTGTCACTGCTCCTGACCCTTGGTTACTTAGCCAAGGAATAGATGTAGTGGATATGGAATTATTTGCTATTGCCTATATTGCTAATCACTATCAGATTCCATGGCATTCTTATAAATATATCACTGATGAGGCTAATGAAACCGCAGCTAATGCGTGGCACCAAAAAGTCAATCATGGGCAAGATGCTTTTATTGCGAAGCTAAAGAAACTATTTCTCTGAAGAATACAGTGACTAATACATCAAAACCTTGGCTAAAGAATTACCCGCAAGGAGTGCCACATGAGATAGGCCCACTGAGCCATACTTCTTTGGCAGAATTCTTGGAAGAATGCTTTGCGCGTTTTGGTAAACGTAAAGCAGTTGAGGCGATGGGTAGCTTTTTCTCCTATCGGGAGATTGATAGGCTTTCTAAAGATTTTGCAGCTTATTTGCAAACACTTGATCTAGGGAAGGGTGCACGCGTTGCGCTGATGTACCCCAATGTCATTGAGTATGTAGTGGCTATGATTGGCACACTGAGGGCTGGGTATGTCGTAGTGAATATCAATCCTCTTTACACTGCACGGGAGCTTGAGGCTCAATTAAGAGACAGCGGCGCTTCCGTGATTGTATTAATGGAGAACTTTGCCCATACCTTTCAAGAAATCAAGCCTTTAGATGGTATTCGTCAAGTGATTGTGAGCAGTCCTGGAGAACTGCTTGGCTTGAAAGGTCTGGTGATTAATTGGGTCGCTCGCAATGTAAAGAAGATTATCCCTAGCTGGGATTTTGCCCACATTACCTTTAAAGAGGCGCTGCAGATTGGTGGTTCACACCATTTTAAAAAGCCAAACATTTGTCTTGATGACATTGCTTTTTTACAATATACCGGCGGAACTACTGGCACCTCTAAAGGCGCTGTCTTAATGCACAGAAACATTCTATCGAACGTCATGCAGATAGAGTTATGGCTCAATCCTGGGCTAAAGCAAAAGCCTGAACAGCAGCTGGTATTTTTGTGTGCTTTACCAATGACACATATCTTTGCCTTAACGGCCTGTGCCTTGCTAGGGATAGCGAAGGGTAGCTTATTAATATTGGTCCCCAATCCTCGGGATATCACTGGCTTTATTAAAACACTCATGAAGCATCCCAATATCAATATATTTCCGGGGGTAAATACGCTCTTTCATGCGCTCATTCATCGCCCTGAATTTAAAAAGGTCAAATTACCTAAGCTACTTGTGACTATTGGTGGTGGAATGGCAGTCCATAAAAAAACCGCAGATCACTGGCAAGCACTTACCGGTGTTCCGATTGCTCAAGGATATGGTCTCTCTGAAACATCCCCAGTTGTTTGTGTGAATACCCCATTAGAAAAACATTTCACTGGGCATATTGGGATGCCAATTCCGAGTACTAATGTTGTTATTCTTGATGATGATGAAGTCGAGCTAGCTTACGGTACGCCAGGAGAGATTTGTATACAAGGCCCTCAGGTGATGACTGGCTATTGGAATAAGCCAGAGGAGACGCAACATTGCATGACAGACGATGGCTTTTTTAAGTCGGGTGACATTGGCTTTATCACCGAGGAAGGCTATGTCGAAATTGTCGACCGCAAGAAGGATATGATTGTTGTAGCAGGATTTAAGGTATTCCCAAATGAAGTGGAAGACCATTTATCTCAAATGGAAGGTATTAAAGAATGCGCTGTGATTGGAGTGCCGCATCGCAAGCTAGGGGAAATCGTAAAAGCATATGTTGTCAAAGACAATCACCACTTAACTGAATCTGATATTTTGCAATACTGCAAAGAACACATGACGAGTTATAAGCGTCCTAGGAAGATCGTCTTTATTAACGAGCTCCCTAAATCTAATGTTGGAAAAATATTACGACGTGAGCTCAGAAACTTATAAGAGTTATCTCAAGAGATATTATTTTTTGGGTGTTTTGCCAATCATCTTTACCGCTCTCAAGAAATCAAAGTCAACCCCTTGATCAGCTTGTGTAACAGTATCTAAAAAGAGTTTCTTATAGCCACGTTCTGCAGTTGGAGAGGTGATAGGATTATCTTTCATGCGCTTTGCTAATTCTTCTTCAGAGATTAATAAGCTGATCTCACGATTCTTAACACTTAAACGTATCCGGTCACCGTTACGAACTTGAGCTAAGGGGCCACCGATGGCAGACTCAGGAGTAACGTGCAGCACAATCGTGCCAAATGCTGTGCCACTCATACGGCCATCAGAGATGCGGACAATGTCTTTGACGCCAGCACGTGCTAATTTCATGGGAATAGGAATATAGCCAGCTTCTGGCATACCAGGAGCGCCTTTAGGTCCGATATTTTTCAGCACTAAGATGTCATCGGCTGTGACATCTAAATCAGGGCTGTCAATGCGGTTTGCTAAGTCGGCTGCATCTTCAAAGACTACGGCGCGACCTTCATGTTCCATGAGTTTTTCATTGGCAGCGGATTGTTTAATGATTGCGCCACCTGGAGCAAGGTTGCCATGTAAGACAGCAATACTGCCACGTGGATAAATAGGATTATCTATTTTCCGAACCACATCTTGTTTAAAGCTAGGAGGAGCCGCATCGATTTCTTCGCCGAGGGTTCTGCCGCTGACAGTCATGGCATTAAGCTTGAGAAGTGGCTTTAGTTCACGTAACAGAGTGGTCATGCCACCAGCATCATGAAAATTTTCCATGTAATGGTCGCCAGAAGGCTTTAAGTCGACTAGAACAGGAGTTTCATTACCCATCTTATCTAAGGCGGCTAGGTCAATCTCGAGACCCATGCGTCCAGCAATAGCAGCTAAGTGAACAATCCCGTTAGTAGAGCCACCAATCGCAAGCAACACGCGTATCGCATTTTCGAAAGCATCAGCGCTTAGAATCTTGTCAATTGTTAAGCCATCTTTTGCCATCTGCACTGCACAAGTACCAGTCTCTTCTGCGATCCGAATACGATCTGCAGTGACCGCAGGGGGTGTGGCTCCACCAGGCACAGTCATGCCTAGTGCTTCAGCTATACAAGCCATCGTGCTTGCTGTTCCCATTACTGAGCAAGTGCCAACACTCGCTACGAGCTGGTCATTCACTTCGTCTTTTTCCATTTCATCAATTTCGCCGGCACGGAATTTTCCCCAGTAACGACGACAGTCTGTACATGCGCCCACACGTTCACTACGATGAGAGCCCGTGAGCATTGAGCCAGTAATAAGTTGAATGGCTGGTAAGCCTGCAGATGCAGCGCCCATCAGTTGTGCAGGAACCGTTTTATCGCAACCGCCAATCATGACCACAGCATCCATTGGTTGTGCTCGTAACATTTCTTCGGTATCCATCGACATGAGGTTGCGCAGATACATACTAGTAGGCGCAGCAAAACTTTCATGAATAGAAATCGTCGGAAATTCCATAGGTAATCCACCTGCAAGCATGACACCACGTTTTACTGCTTCAAGCAGTTGTGGCATATTCCCATGGCAAGGGTTATAGGCGCTACCAGTATTAATAATGCCAATGACAGGGCGATCTAAGGCGCTATTAGTATATCCAGCGCCTTTAATAAAGGCCTTGCGTAAAAATAAAGAGAAGCCCTTGTCGCCGTAGCTCGTCAGACCTTTACGTAAACCTGACTCGGGAACTGCTTTAGGATCTTTTGGCTTTGTGCTCATATTTGTCTTTGGGATGATTTCTAGTAATTAAAGTCTATTGAGATCGATTGTAGTCATAGGAGGGTTACAACGCCTATAAGCCACCACCCCAACGATATTGCCATGAAATTCCGACTGCGTGATAGCTCGTATCAGTGCGCGAATACACGCCCTTACTACCGCTTAAGCGGATCGAATTATGTTTATCAATTGGGTAGGATAGGGTGCTACCAAAGCGCCAATTTTCCTGAGAGCCGCTCACAGACATGCCATTAACGTAGGTTTGTCCACCCGTGAAATAGGTTGCATCTGCAGAAATCCAAGCTGTATTAGGAAGGTAGTAAATCACGTGGCTTTCAGCTGAATAGACTGGATTTTGTGACAAAGTATTGCTACCCATAAAACTGGTGTTGTTGGTATAAATAGTTGCCATTCCAGCTAATTCAAGTCGCCATGGACCTACTGCTTGCGATGCTCCAAACCCTGGCTGAATGAGTGAGCGATTGCCACCTACATTGACGATCTGGCTACTGTTGTAGCTGCCCCAAGGAAGAGTGGCAGCAATACTCGCACCAATAATGAGATCCTGTTGATAGTTTTGAAACTGGCTGGTCGTCAGAGCGGGTGCTCCATATAGATTGACCGAAGCCTTAATCATGGGATCGGAAAGTCCTTCAGCCGAAGCATTGAGGGCTTGCCCCCCAACTGCTCCGCTGCCTGACAATTGTGCGTAGGGCAGTACGATAGTGAGCCTTCCTGATTGTCCCGCTACATCTAACACATGGGTAAGACTAAGTGCTTCAGTAGTTAAGTGATATGACCCACTTTTAGCCTGCGCAATACCACCAGTAATAAAGTTCATACCGATTGGTGCATTAGAGTAGGCGCGCGCTTCTATCTCCTGTGCATTAACTTGTAGGGCAAAAAGTGAAATACAGCAAAAGACAAAAAGATGAAATACCAGCTGCCGTACTAAATACAGGGTGTGCTTCAAATCAATGCTTCGCTTGTTTTCTATCACCAAAAAAGAGATTCATCATCTTATCTCTACCCATAATTAATTTCATGCCAGTAAAGATCAAATAAGGCCAAACGATGAGCCAATAAACAATGCACATGGCAAGTACCTTTAGAGGATTAGATTGACCAAAGTCTGCCATCGAGTCTATAAAGCTCTTGCCCTTAATCAGTCCGTGAATGCCGGCTTCTAGATAGTTCAGTGAAAGCACTACCATTAAATAAATCAGAGATTCAATAAACAGTGATTTCAGAATCCCATAGTCTTTATTCACTTTAATGGGAACGATTGCCTGTCCAATCAACATAAATTTGGCACATAAACCCGCTTTGATGAGCGAAATTCCAAATATGGATAAAGGAATAGGCCTTTCATTTAAAGAGGTCGCAGCTAAAAATGTTAGCGCACAAAACCAAGACGCAAAATAGACGGATAAGAAAAATGCTTCTTTAGCTTCTTCTTCTACTTTATTGATAAAAGGATGAGGTTTAGGATTTGTATCTGGAGAAATATTCATCAGAGGATTTTAATAGCACTTCAAACACTTAGGCTGAAGATTAGCAGTTTGCACAAGCGCTAGATTGCTCAACAGGAGCTGGCTCTTGTGTGTAGCGCGCAATAAAAGCATGTTTGCTACGCAGGGGTAGTTTGATCCAGACAAAATGCCCTGATCCAGGCGCTACATCAATAGCCTCACCCTTCATATTCCACATAGCATCGAGAAGGAGATCTTGATTACCTTCAGGCTCGATGATTTCAAGTCTGTCGCCTACAGCAAAACGGTTTTTAACATTCACCTTAACGCGACCCAATTTTGGGTCAATATCCAGAGTTTCTCCAACATAGAGGCTTCGGCCAGAGAGTGAGTAGCCTCTCATATAGAGTTGATACTCTTTGTCATGATGACGCTCATAAAAGCCATCGGTGTAGCCACGATTAGCAAGACCTTCTAAGTTACCAAGCAAGGTGGTATTAAATGGCCTACCAGCAACAGCATCATCAATTGCTGAGCGATAAGACTGGCATGTACGGGATACGTAATAAGGCGATTTGGTGCGGCCCTCAATCTTGAAGGAATCTACACCCATCTTGGTTAATCGTTCGATATGCTCAACAGCGCGTAAATCCTTAGAGTTCATGATGTAAGTGCCATGCTCATCTTCTTCCATGGGCATTAAATCATCGGGTCTTTTAGATTCTTGGAGCAGGACTACATCGCCACTGGAAGTTTGTTGACCAGGTTTGACTTTGTAATCCCAACGACAGGCGTTAGTGCAGGCCCCTTGGTTAGGATCACGATGAGACATGTACCCTGAGAGTAAGCAGCGGCCAGAGTAGGCAATGCACAAGGCGCCATGCACAAATACCTCGAGCTCCATCTCAGGACAGTCTTGACGAACTTCCTCAATTTCATCAAAAGAGAGTTCACGTGACAAAATAACCCTGCTAATTCCAACTGAGCGCCAAAATTTAGCGGAGGCACCATTCACAGTATTAGCTTGTACTGATAAATGGATAGGCATATCTGGCCATGCTTCTCTAGCCATCATGATTAAACCTGGATCAGACATGATGAGTGCATCAGGTTTTAAATCAATAACCGGAGACATATCTTTAATATAGGTACGGGTTTTTGCGCCATGAGGCAATAAGTTCGAAACTAAATAAAACTTTTTACCGAGATCATGCGCAGTATCAATACCTTGCTTGAGAACTTCAATTTTTCCAAAGTCGTTATTGCGTACCCGTAATGAATAGCGAGGCTGGCCAGCATAAATTGCATCAGCGCCGAATTCAAAAGCAGTGCTTAGCATCGCAAGGCTACCGGCTGGGGCTAGGAGTTCTGGGGTTTTAGTCATAGTCGCTATTTTAGTGTGCTTGTATGGTTTTAGGTATTAGGGTGTTTTAGGCCATTTCTTGAGGAGAAAGGGGCATAAATAGGTGGAATTCCCCGTTTTTATAGACCCTTAGGAATGCTATATTGGCCTATAAAAATGAAATTAAGGGGCATAAGCCCTAAGGGAGACGAAGTGAAAATAAGCATTCAAGCAATAGTGGCATTCATTTCTTGTATTTTTCTAGGCCAGGCTTATGCGGCCGGAAAGATTGAGATGAATGAATACATGATCCCCAGTGATACGCCTGGAATTTCTCTCTACGTACGCAATAAGCATTTAGCAGGCATGAAGAAATTCACCCCTGAAAAAACTTTACTGTATGTACATGGTTCTACTTACCCTGCTGAAACTGCCTTTGACTTATCGCTTGGGGGTACTTCATGGATGGAATATATGGCTGCACGAGGCTATGACGTATGGCTAGTTGATTTGCGTGGCTATGGAAAATCCACGCGACCACCTGAGATGGATCAGCCAGCTGAGCAAAATCCACCATTAGTTAGAACTGATGTAGCGGTAAGAGATGTCTCGAGTGCTGTAAATTACATCTTAAAAAAACGCAATATCAATAAGACGAACTTACTGGGATGGTCTTGGGGTACTACCATTATGGGTAAGTACACCACTGAGAATAATGAAAAGGTCAATAAGCTCGTCTTATATGCGCCGCAGTGGCTTAGACAGGGCGGTGCTCCATTAACGGATAAAGGAGGACAGCTAGGCGCCTATAGAGTGGCTTCTGTTGCTGATGCTAAAAATCGTTGGCTAACGGGTGTTCCAGAGAGTGCTAAGGCAACTTTAATTCCTGAAGGTTGGTTTGAGAAGTGGGCAGAAGCCACTTTTGATACAGACCCATGGGGAAGAACACAAACACCTAAAAAACTCAGGGCTCCTAACGGCACCGTGCAAGATGCCCGTGAGTTTTGGACCGCTGGCATACCAGTATATGAACCTAAGAATATCCGTGTACCAGTGATGCTTGTCCATGCCGAGTGGGATGCAGATCTACCAAGCTACATGATGTATGAATACTTCACTAAACTAGAAAATGCGCCATACAAAATCATGCTGCAGATTAGCGAGGGTACTCACACCATCATTATGGAAAAGAACCGTATGCTGATGTTTGCAGGCGTACAAGAATTTTTGGATAGCAGCTTTAAGCCTGAGAAGTAACTTTCGGGAGCTTAAAAAATATCGGCATCAGCCTAGGCAATTATTCGTCCACAATGGTATTTCGTAATACGCCAATGGATTCAATTTCGATTTCACAGATATCCCCAGGTTTCATAAAAACCGGGGGTGTTCTTGCGTAACCTACACCAGCAGGCGTGCCGGTGATCACAATATCTCCTGGCTCTAAAGTCATACATTCAGAAATCAACACAATAGTTTCTGCAACGCCCCATAAGAAGTCTTTCGTATTGGCATTTTGCATGACTTGGCCATTTAAACGAGATTGAATATTTAAACCATCACATCCCAGGGGAAGTTCATCTGGGGTCACAAGCCAAGGGCCGAATGCACCCGTTTGATCAAAGTTCTTGCCAATAGTCCACTGAGTAGTTTTGCGTTGGTAATCTCGAATGCTACCGTCATTAAATATACTGTATCCAGCAACACAATCTAAGGCATTTTCTAAAGTACAGTGACGCGCCTTTTTGCCAACAACAAAAGCAAGCTCTGCTTCGTAATCGAGTTTGTCTGAAACTTGAGGTCGCACAATCGGACTTAAATGCGCAATCATCGAGCTGGGGCCACGCATAAAGAAACTAGGGTACTCAGGCCTTGCATTGCCACCTTCTTTTGCATGGTCAGCGTAGTTCAGTCCCATACAGACGATTTTTCCTGGTCTTTCGATAGGAACCTTGAAGCTTATATCGTTTAATTTGCTAGTTACTGCATTTGCATTTGCAATCGCTGAACGTACTCGCTCCAATTGCTCTGGTGACTCAATAATCTCTTGTAAGCTATTGTGTATTAGTGGGTCAGTGGCGCATAGATCAATAAAATGATCTAGACCATCTTTTGACAGTGCTCCAACACTTTCAACCCCTTTCGGACCCTTAAAGCCAAATAGCCTCATTTGATTATCTCCAATTAAACCAGTTCATTTAAAGTCATTTCTTGCTTCGCAGTATATGTCAGTCTTTATCGCTACTAGGACCTGTTGTAGCCTAGTCTAATTGACCCCATTGGAAGTTAAAGTGTGATAACTTTCTATTAGCCTTTTAAAACATCATGACCCACCAGAAAGCATAAAGACAGTATGGAGACACCAAGCAAGCAGATCAATGGCGGTCAAATACTGGCAAATGCATTGGTAAGGCAGGGAGTGAGCTTAGCCTTCGGAGTTCCTGGCGAAAGCTTTTTACCACTATTAAATGGTCTTGTAGATCAACCCGACTTTCAGTTCATTACTTGTCGTCAAGAGGGTGGTGCCGCGTATATGGCTGAGGCCTATGCAAAATTGACGGGCCAGCCAGGGGTACTGATGGTCACGCGTGGGCCTGGCGCCTCAAATGCCATGATCGGCATGCATACAGCATATCAAGATGCCACCCCGATGGTTTTGCTGGTTGGCCAAGTAGGCACTGATATGGTGGAGCGGGATGCCTTTCAAGAAATTGACTATCGCCGCATGTATTCAGAATGTGCAAAATGGGTTGGTAGCATTGATCGTGTTGATCGCATCGATGAATTTGTTTCGCACGCATTTCATGTGGCTCAAGCAGGGCGCAAAGGCCCCGTTGTTTTGGCTTTACCTGAAGATGTGTTGTATATGATGGGACAAGAAAATCCAGTCAAACCAGCACATATTATTCAGCCAGGACTAGATACCAAGCAGTTTGATCTAGCGATGAAAGCGTTTACATCAGCTAAGAGACCAATGATCATTGCAGGTGGTGGTAATTGGAATAGTAAGGCCTGTGAAGATTTGCGCAAATGGGCCAATAGAGAAGGCGTCCCGGTTGCCACAAGCTTTCGGTCTCAGGATGTGATCGATAACCTAGATCGGGCGTTTGCTGGTGACTTAGGGATAGGGGCTAATCCAGCTCTAGTAAAGCGTATTGAACAGGCAGATACTCTATTAGTCATTGGGGAACGATTGGGTGAGATGACTACTGCTGGATACACCTTATTTTCCTTACCTCAAACTCAAAATACATTAATTCATGTGCTGTCCGGGCCAGAAGATCTGGGTCGGGTATATCGTCCAGACTTTGCTATCAATTGCAGTCCAGAAAATTTCTGTGCAGCGCTAATGAATGTGAAGATGAGTGATCAATATGATCGTGCAGCTATGAACACAGCACATACTGAGTATTTAGCATTCGCTAGTCCAGTAACGGTTCCAGGTGATTTGCAATTGGCGCACATCATGAGTTCATTACCGAACTTAATACCGCGGGATGCAATAGTGACCAATGGCGCAGGGAACTTTGCTACCTGGGTGCATCGCTTCTATCCCTATGGGGCCCATAAAACCCAATTAGCCCCCGCAAATGGATCAATGGGCTATGGTTTGCCAGCAGCCATTGCTGCGAAGATCGCAAATCCAGAAAAAGTAGTGATTGCAGTGTGTGGCGATGGTGATTTCATGATGAATTGCCAAGAGTTAGCAACTGCCGCCCGCTATGACGCCTTTCCAATTGTCTTGGTGGTCAATAACGGTATGCTCGGTACCATTCGGATGCATCAGGAAAGAGAGTTTAAGTCGCGTGTCATGGCGACTGACCTCACAAACCCAGATTTTGTAAAGTTTGCCGATAGCTTTGGAATGCCTGGCTTTAGAGTCACTAAGACCGAAGAATTTGCACCGGCATTTGCGCAGGCACTTGCTAGTAAAAAAGGCGCCCTAATTGAACTGGTCTTAGATCAAGAAGTGATTTCACCAAGTAAATTACTGTCTCAATTAGGGAAGTAAGAAATAAGTAAGAAATCAGTAAAAAGATTAATCTACCTTCGCCCCAGAGTCTTTAACCACCTTAGTCCACTTAGTAATTTCATTTTTAATAAAGGTGGCAAATTGTGCGGGTGTATTACCAACAGGTTGGGCGCCCAAGGCTAGATACTTTTCTTTGACTGCCGGGCTATTAATGGCGGCCATTAACACAGTACTATCTTTATTCAAAATATCTGCAGGCATATTGGCGGGTCCAACTATCCCAAACCAAGAGGTCGCTTCATAGCCTGGTAAGTTTGCTGCTTCAGCAATCGTTGGCAAGTCTGGAAACGCAGGAGAGCGTTTTGAACTTGTCACTGCCAATGCTTTTAAGCGACCAGAGCGAATAAAGTTGATAGAGGAAGGTAGGTTATCGAACATGATGTCAACATTGCCGGCGATGAGGTCGGTTACTGCTGGAGGACTTCCTTTGTATGGCAAGTGAACCATATAGGTTTTCGTCATCGACTTGAACAATTCTCCCGCCATGTGAATTGATGTGCCATTTCCACTCGAAGCCATATTGACCTTACCGGGATTGGCTTTTGCATAGGCAATCAAATCATTCACACTATTGATATTATTCTTGGCAGCAAACTCAGGATTTAAAACCAAGACATTAGGCAACTCTGCAACTAGAGAGATGGGCGTGAAATCCTTAATGGGATCAAAAGGCAGTTTTCCACCGCCCTGAGTGTAAAGAGGCAGATTAATTCCATGTGTACCTACAGAAGCCATGAGCCAGGTGTAACCATCTGGAAGTGCTTTGGCAACGATTTCAGCGCCAATATTACCGCCTGCACCTGGTTTATTGTCAATCACAACGTTCCACTTATAGGCATTGAGGAGCTCATTTTGGAGTGGTCTAGCAATGTTGTCAGTTGCGCCTCCAGCCGGAAATGGAACAACATATCGTATCGGCTTATTGGGGTAATCTGATTGGGCAAAGCTTGATTGGGCACCGCATGTTAGCAGGGCTGAAAAAACCATGATGAACTGAAATACCGGGCCCATCGCATTAAAAAGCTTAGCTTGAATCATTGCCATCTCCTATTGATTAAATCATTCTAAGGATGATTTTTAACAGTTTAATTTAAACATAATAGGCGCATTGTGTGGAAGGCTTTGGAGGGCAAAGAAAGCTTGATAATGAAAAAAGCCCCTAAATCACTCTAGGGGCTTCATATATTTGGCTCCCCGACGTGGGATCGAACCACGGACCAACAGATTAACAGTCTGCTGCTCTACCGCTGAGCTATCGGGGAATAAGCCGATATTATAGCAATATGAAGTCATCTCTTCCTACTTCCG
>Ga0208496_1000191_pt1 | contig 21336 bp, 20 predicted proteins | sample CryBogmetaGMA2M_FD_184552 | JGI IMG/M metagenome (GOLD analysis project Ga0208496, IMG submission 184552) | Freshwater microbial communities from Crystal Bog, Wisconsin, USA - MA2M (SPAdes) | ecosystem: Environmental > Aquatic > Freshwater > Lake | place: Crystal Bog, Wisconsin, USA | collected... | reverse complement strand
CACTAAACTATCAAACACCGGCAGAACGTTTTGCCCTAACTGTTGCATCGACGGGTTGAAATCAAGACCCAAAGCAGACGCTTAATAAACTCACCCGAAGATAATTTTGGTGTTTCTTAATGGCCCCGGGCGGAATTGACCAGAGCTGAGGATGCCTGGCTCTATTTACAGTTTTTCTTGCTCATTAAATCAGACGGCTTTGTCATTCTTGTATCAGTAGCCGCTATTGCCTCATTGGCGATGACCTTGAAGCAACATCAATATCTTATTTAGGTATATTGTTCAAACTTTCTAAGGTAGTCTTGAACGGAATAGGCTTAAGCCTTTCTGACCCTTTATAGGGATTACTAAATAAGACGGCGATACCCAAGGCAATCCAGATACTCAAGCAATAAAGGATTAAGGCGGTAATTCCCGTCTTTATGTTATGACGATGGACTGCAGCCACGCTTATAACGGATATGAGACCCAAAAAAATGGCCAAGATCCATTTTCCATCGGTGCTACCCACATAACCCAAGGACAGTCTTTGCTTACGGGCAGCTCTTAGATCATTTAGCGCACCAATAAATGCGCCACTCATTGCTGAATCTATACAAGGAAGGCTCGTACCTGACGTTTGACTACAGGCAGCAATACCCCTCCAGAGACTGAGCTCCATACTATCAATCGATGCTTGTGCCTTTGGACTGGGCGATTTATTTATTGACTCAGCCCACTCCTCGTTAAGAACACCCTCTAAGTACGCTTGCATGGAGAGCTTGATATTGTTTTGTAGCTCTGGAGTACCAATAGGAATATTTAAAATACGGGTGATTGCTACAGACTCATTGATGAGCGCTGTTCTTGCATAAGAATAATTCTGCCATGCATCTGAAGACATAAAGCCCATTAGAAATGCAAACATGACTGCTGGCAAAGCTAAAAATGGCGGCACAAGCGGAACTTCAATGAGGTGATTAAATAATGAGGTCTTATAGACTAAATAATAAGAGATTAGCCCCATTCCAAGACTCCATAAAAAAGTTGCAATCAGGGGGACTAGTTGCCCATTAAGAGACTCGAAAGGCATTTGGCTTGTATCCTTAAAAAGCATTCTAATTACAGATTTGATACTGATTACACATAAACTGTAAAGAATACCTATGTTAAATCAGAATGCTCACCATACAAAATAAAAATAGCCCAACAAGTGGGCTATTGAGATTCTTGGTGGCTCAGGGTGGAATCGAACCACCGACACAAGGATTTTCAAAGAAAACCACTAGGATTTCAAGAGCTTACACCTCCTGTTTATCGGTGTGTGAGTATTTGTGTGACTAGATAAACAAGAACACAATAGACGCTATCTCACTCTTTGATTTTCGAAACCAAAGGAATTTTGGAGCAACCATCTAACACTTCGTTGCTCCAAAGCTCTTTATCAGCAAGGAAGCGTTACTTTAAGTAACACTGACTTTTCTGAACGGCAGCTAACGACCTTGATTTCAGCCGGTCGCAGATTACAAAAAAATTTGCTCAAAGCAGACTTGTGGTCTAGAAATTTGAGTAACTTAAGCAATTATCACCGGTAGACCCATGTACATTATTCGTATGATAGACCACGTTTTTCACTACAGGAGAATATAAAAACATTAGTGGCCTAGAACAGCACAGTCAATCTAAGCGTTCCCGCCCAAGCGCCAGGCAGATTGGGTGCTGCACCTGGAGTCGGAATATAAGTTAGCGTGGGTTGTAGGAAGACTGCATTAGTAACTTGCGCTTGGTAATATGCTTGGTACATCAGCTCTGTCGTTCGCTGAAATATTTTTGGATTCAACCATGACAGGGCCACGCCTGCACCAATGGAATCATTAGATCGTCCATTGACTAGACCAAATACTGTCAAGCCGCCGCCGACGTATTGTTTAATAGGTAAGGTTTCGGCATTGTTGATGCCGTATTGGTAAAACATGGAAGCTGATGGATGACCAGTTGATTGGGGTTTATCAGCAGAAGCCTTAGAATCCGCCGCATAGTTCGCACCAGACCAGACTCTCTGTGTCCCGAAGGCATAGACTCCACGAGTGCCGTTCTGTTGTGCATTTCCTGGGCCAGTCAATACGCCAGTTTGATTCCATGCACCTGCCGCGAACTGTCCAGGGTGCTTACCTTCGCCTATTAGCCAATTTGTTCCTGCCTCGGCAATATTAAATCGGTATCCATTAATGGATGGCGCGGCTGTACCAGTTTGCACACCATTTGCAAGGTTCCCATCGTAAGACCCTGCATTCAAGTACACCTCTTTGTTCGGCGTGAAATTCACTGTGACGCCCACTGCTGAGTTGTAGTAGCCGGGCAACGCGCCAAGCAAGCTTGGATTCACAAAAAGTGGCGTGAAGAGCAGACCGCTGATAGAGGGGATATTTTCCGCAGAATCATTTAACGTTAGCGAGCGCGACACATTATTGAAGTCTAGTGTCGGGGTCATTTTCCCCAGCCTGACCTGCAGAACATCATGAATAATTTCCTGCAGATACCAAGCCTGATACAGCTCGTTGCGCTGGAAAGGTAAGTTACCGACAATACCGTTATAACCTTGGACACTACCGGCTTCACCATTGGTATTTTGACCGTAAAACTGAAGGTACTGGAGGCCAAACGATGCGCCACGCCAATCCCAACTTTTTTGGGCATCGAGTTTCAAGCCGAGAATAAGTGCACTATTTGAACTCCAAGCTCCAGGCTGAGCCCCGCCAGAAAAGAGTTTATTGGTATCTGCGAGATAAACCCCACCCAACGTTACCCCAGAATTTTCAGGAATACCAAGAGCTCGCCCTAGCCAGCCTGTACCTGCATTAAATGTAGTCGCTGCCGGGTTCCCGCTTACCGCCTGATTAAAATCTGCGTAATCTACCGCAGTGAGCGGACTGGTCGATTCCACAGCATGTGCGGCAGAAACCAATAGAAACGCGCCAATCACTATCCCCCGCAGGAAAATGCTCAAGTTGCTAACCTACTAGATAAAATTATCCATTTCCCAATAGTAAAAATCATTGAGCAAGATTGTTCATTAAAAGTATGTCGATAAAATCAGTAACGGATATGATTTAAACAATCCTACCCTCATTACTGGTATCAGGCCTGCGGGATGTAGTCATACATGTAAATACCGGCCGAGCAGCTTGCACCAGGACAAGCAGTACCGCCCTGGGTTGTGAAGAAGAGTGCCTGAAAGAGCTTGAAATCTGAGAAGTATGCTCCCCAAGTTCCAAAGCTATTTTCATCGCCGCATGAGGCAGATGAGTTATATGCCGAAGCCAAACAAGAACATTGTTGGGCACTTGGAGTAGTTGGATCGGTACAAAGCGTGTGACTACTTATGGGAGGTTGCAGCTTATTAAAATCTGAATAAGACTGAACTGGTCCGGCATATTGGGTTGAGAATAAATACACTACATTGCCAGATAAAGATGCCCCAGGCGTTGTTCCATAGTAAGCCGCTGTAGGCGTTAATTTAGATATGGTCGTCCACACATAATTTATGGCCTGCATCACTTGGACGTAATTCGGTTTCAAAGTATCCACATTGCTTACATATTCAGAATTACATCCAAAAGAACTTGAACCGCTACTTAATGCGCACTGATAGATATTTGCCCCAACAACAGGGATGACAGGCCCAGATTTTGGATCAGTTGCATATTGGGTGCCAGGAAAAAACTTTTTGTAAGATCCATTCTCGCTGGGATATGCACTGCTATAGTCATAAGCACATAAAATATCCTGACATACAGGGGGTATAGGGGGGTGAGGAATGGGGGTGCTTGTACCAATATAGCAATTGGTTTGCGCTGTGTTGCTGGAATAACTATTATTTACATCCTTATCTATATAGCCAAAAACCGGAAACACATAAGTCATTTTTCCTGCAAGCTTATTATTCGAGTTAAAGTCCGCCAAAAGAGAGGGTTGCGATCCTGATTTAATGAACCCGTAGTAGTAATCCGAAGCTACGCTGTAATTCCAAACACCATCACCGGTCGCCGCATCAGCAATAGGTAATGGGAGCGCTCCAAAGACCTTGCCCGCACTAGATTCTCCACCTGCGCTACCTTGGCCACTATCTCCACATGCAATCAGCAGTGCAGTAATAAATACCATTAAAAGGTATCTAAGAATCTTTTTCATAGTGACCATAAAAACGCCAATTTCTGCAACGCCTTCAGATGGATCAAAGATCTATCTGGCTAGCATTGGCAAGCGCATCGCAGGCTAAGGCTCTAGTATTTCGCACCCTTGCCATCCTTGTAGACCACCGCGTTGTACTGCTTCCACCATGCACGTCCAAGACCCGACTCCGCTTGGCAACCAGGCCATTGTCGCTTTTGGATTGGCAGTGCAAGCGACTCGCGGATTGGTTCATCTTTGAATCCTCCATACTTCATGGCATCCGAATAATCGGACGCGTAGACAATGCGCTTGACGTTCGCCCAAGCCATGGTTGAGTAGCACATCGGGCACGGCGCTCCTGAAGTGTATAAAGTCGCACCCTCAAGATCCTTAAGGCCATGCCCGTGGTCGTGCGTCGCCTGCCGCACGGCGTTCATCTCGCCGTGGCGAGACGGGTCGCCCTCCTTGAGTACAGTGTTCCATCCTTCACCGAGAATATTGCCATCTTTGACAAGCACTGCGCCAAAAAGTCCGCCGTCAGGTGTGTGGCCGTGCATCGCTTGCTCCGGATTGTGCGATGCAAGTTTAATTGCGCGCATAAGGAATTTTCTATCGATCTCGGTCTGCTCTTTGGAAGCGCTCGCGACACATTGGGTGTTTCCTTCTGATCCTTCCCCAGGGATGACAGCGAAAGCCTTGGGTGGTGCGTTGGGCGCTTCATCTACCCATTTTTGCGTTTCCGCAGGGCTATATCCGTTAAAGTTTTTTACTTGTCGCGTATCCTTATGCCTCTTATCACTCGAGGGCCGATCATCCGTTGATGCTACCGCCTGAGTGGAGGTCATGCAGGTCATAACGATACAGGTGATTAAAAAATATTTTTGAAATTTCATGGTTTACATACCTCGCGCGAAAGATTAACGAAGCCAACTAAATTTATTGTTTAACATGTGTATATGAATATGGACAAAACAAAATATCTCCATTCGTTTTAGATCCCTCCACCCATATCTCCACACACAACAAGCAGTGCTCAAATAAATGCAATGAAAAGGTATCTATAAATATTCTTCATGGTGATCATAAAACTCACCAATTTATCCTATACCTTCGTGATTAATACGCGATGTATTAGCCTATGAATGAATGCTAGTTTTTTGATCTAGATCAAAGAAGAGGCGTCATTTGCTCTAAAAGAGCGAGATTCGAACGTGCGACCTACGCCTTATAAGGGCGTTATATTATTTCTTACAAGTGTCTCTTCATGGCCGTTCTCTGCCTCTCAGATACCCCAAAACAGCTTATTTTGAACGGCTGGTACTGAGTGGATAAGCGACATTTAATGAAATGCACTTAAATCTACCAATACAGCTTCTGTCGTTTAAAACGACACCCACTGCAAACCAGACGCCCCTCCAAAGACTTGCATCTTTTTATAACTCCTTTTACAATACTATTAATCGTATTATTAAAGGGGTTGTTATGGGTGCTGTTGTTGCGAATGACTTAAAGACTAAAGGCATTAAAGCCATTGAAGACGCTTTACTGGATCAGCTCGAAGCGCCTGTATCAGTGCGTGGTCAAGTGAAGTATGTAGTAATGAGCCAGCAGCAGTATCAATATTTGCGTGAATGCGAGCTTGAGGCTGCGTTAGCTGAATCACGAACGGATTTAGCGGGTGGGCGCTTTGTTAAAGAAACTGTGGCGCAACACATCAAGCGTCTTAAGCAAATCAATAAATCCGCTCAATGACTTGGCAGTTAATTTTTACTGAGCAATACAACAGGCGCGCCGCGAAGTTTTTAAAGCGTCACCCTGATGTGGAGAGTCAATACGCTAAAACATTAGAGCTGCTAGAGCTCAACCCACATCATCCTTCACTGCGCCTTCATGGATTGACTGGAAAGCTCGATGGCTTGCAAAGTATTTCTATCAACCTGAAATACCGAGTCACGATTGAGATGATCATCACTGAAAATGAAATTGTGTTGATCAATGTTGGTGATCACGACGCAGTGTATTAATTTCACCATTGCTTAGCTTGCCGTTTGAAACGACAACGCATGAACAGGAAGTAGTTTTTTAACGCAGTGGCGCTACTGTAGAACAGCTTAAGAAATTATTTTTTACTGTTGGAATTCTTGAGGCCGTGTCGCACTATGTGTCGCACCGAAAAAAGGCCGTAGCTCTCAGAGCCATATATCATAAGGGATTGCCGTCGCACAGGATTTTTTCAATCCTCTGCTCTACCGACCGCTATTGGCCGTTTTGAGCCGTTAAACCCCAATTCGGCGCAGGAGACTCTATTCGACCCACAAGAGGTGCTCACAGACATTCAAAAGCCACTCCGAAAAGTGGCCTCTAGGACACAACATTAAGTAACTAAGGTAGTTTAGTATCCAGCCTGATTACACCAAACCAAACGCCAAGCGCAGTAAAGCTAAGGCAAGCAAAGCTAACCAGCCCTTCTTTAGGTAGCGCCCTACTACTGGCACTTTCCAGGCAATCACGATCAATACGATAGCGACCCCAATCCCAGACAGTGCTAAAAACGCCATCTTTTGCACAGTGACCCACATGGGAGGTGAGCTAAAAAAGTTCACCATGGGAGTGAGGAGCCAATAACTAAAGAGTAGTAATGCAGGAATGCGAACCGCATACGGAGAAAGTTTGAATAAAGGCTGCGCAGTAGCAAACTCGGCATTGACAGCAACCTTCTCCACTGCTTGAGGTTTGACTTGTTTGTAAAACAGCACACAAGCAAACGGCAGTAACAAGAGTGCTGCAAAGTACCAAGCAGTGCGGATCTGAATGAGGAAGGTTGCTGGGCTGACGGGAGCGACGGGCGTAATCACTTTAGCGACGGCTTTGGCCATCTCCGGATCAGCAATATTGATCTGCGCTTTAGAAGCTAGGTTGGCAATAGCCTGTTGCACAGCCTGATCTTGCATGTCTTTTTGAATGCCCCGAATAATCGGAATGCGAGCATCTTCAATCGCTACGGGGTCAGGATAAACATCAACTAACTTTAAGACTTGAATATTCTTTTGATCAGACAATAAGGTAACTTTGATAGCCCCTGGCTTTAAGCCTTGGAGCCAGCTTAAGGTCTGAGCGGGGATTTGCTCTGAACCACGCCACAGATTGGTACTGACAAAGCCCACTTTATGGACTCGTAAAAACTCTTTAATATCCTTGAGTCCACCATCCTTATTAATAATGGGCTGGATATTGGCTACGGCGACTTGTTCACTAGAAGGAAAGATCACTTCGTTGTAATGAAAGGTCTTGTGTTGATCAAGCATCTCCGGGTGCTTGCGAATAAAGTCATCTACAGCCTGCTCTTTAATGGGAGGCAGCTCACCGATTTGATTGCTCAAGTAATAACCTACTAAGGCTTGTTTACGCAATTGCTCAATTTGAGCAGCTTGTTCGGCAGTAGCCGCTTTGCCCGTTTTTTCAGAGACTTGTAAAACCAAGGTTTGATTAATCAGATCATTTAAAGCAAAGGCTTTCACTTGCTTAATTTGCTCAGGGTCAGTAACTCCCCGAAGTCTTGGGGCAGCCGCATAGTCAAGCTGGGCAGCGGTGATTTTCTCGCCATTAACCGTAGCGACAACAGCTGATTTGGCAGAGCTAGCAGCCTCAACCGTAGTCGATGCAATAACGGGAGCGGGTGCAGGAGTTTGGGCAATTGCATTGCCTAGCAATAGGCTAGCGACTATTAGTGCTGCAATGCTCAATGGTGTTTTGAAATGGATCATCTGTCTAGGGCTTAATAATATCCGATTGGATAGATATTAAAAGAAAACCACTCTAAAGAGTGGCTTAGGAACTATAAATACTAGGTTGACTTAGGCAGCCATCATTGGGGCTGAATCTTGTTTCTTACGACCAAACATCAGGAATAAACAACCTAGTAAGAAACCGACCTTCGGTGCGAGTGAGCCATCGATTTCGGGGGCACCAACATTATTAGGAGCGATAGGGTTTTGAGCATTGCCAGTATTAATGCAAATGCAATCAGAGTTCATTACATTATTGGTTGCACAAAGAGTCTAAGCCGGCCTGAGCTTTGCAACAGCGTGGTCACGCTTTTGGTGTGATGACGCAAAACTGTATAGAACATCATCATCTTGATGTCGTCCGCAACGCAACTTGAGATTTTTGCAGAGCTGTCGTGCGCAATTGAATTTGAGATTCTCCAAACTAAAGCCTAACTACTACAAATGTAGTAAAATACTGCAAAGGGGAGAAATATCATGGGAATGCCTGTAAGAATTGACGATTCACTATATGAACAAGCTAAGACAGAGGCTCAAATTGAGCGCAGAACCATTGCCGGGCAAATTGAGTTTTGGGCGATGGTTGGTAGAGCCGCTTTAGATAACCCGGACCTACCAGTTACTTTTGTAGCCGATTCTTTAGCCTCCCTATCTGAGCCGCGGGTTGATCTAACGCCATTTGTCCCTAGGAGCAAGGCGAATTAATGGCGTTCAGCGTTCTACAAACACGGCGTTTTAGTCGCTCTTATAAAAAGCTTCACGACAATATTGTGGTTGATGTGGATGAGGCAGTATTGCAGATAGCCAAGGACCCAACTCTTTGCGAAAAGAAAAGAGGCGATTTAGCCGATCTCTATGTTTACAAGTTCCATAGCCAAAACCAGCTTTTTTTAATGGGTTACTCTGTAAATGACATGGTTGAATTAATAACATTGGAGGCGGTAGGCCCCCATGAAAACTTTTATCGAGATTTTAAAAAGTAGGTATAAATATGGTCGGTAGGCCCGAAAAATCTCAACTTAGATTGCACAAAACCGGAAGAATCTCGGGTTACATTGCAGATTTCGCCAAAACAGCCTTTGCGAGAATATTTAGAACCCATTGATTTACTTGAAGTAAGGAGTCTTAACTTCAATTGCCGATGACACTTGAGCTACCGATCTCGCCTACTCCCTCTGAATGCACGCTACAAGGGTTTAGCATCCCGCGTTACTACTAAACCGTTTTTAGCGCTTTTGTAATTGCGCTAGCGCAATCGACAGCCCCTGAGGTTTACCAAGGATATCGACTAAAAGTAAGGCCCTGGCATCGCCGTCTGCGCTCACGATGAGTTTTTGAAATAAGCCAGATAGACCAGTAAAAGGACCGCTGGTAATGGCGAGCGTTTGATTGGGCTCAAATAAGGCAATGGCTGGCTTGCCATCAGAAGATCCGCTCTCTTGCAATGCTTTGAGAGTTTGGATTAAATCATCCGGTACAGCCACAGGATCTGCGTTCATTCCAAAGCGCACCAAGGCGTGCACGCCTCTGGTTGAACGAATGGGATACCAGTTACTCGAGATATCATCTAACTCGATAAACAGGTACCGAGCAAAGAGGGGTTCAATCAAGTGAACCAACTTGCCTCTTCTGATGCGGACGATCTCACACCAAGGCAAAAACACCGTATAGCCCTGCTGCTCTAAGTTTTGCGCCGCGCGTGCTTCTTGAGCCGGTTTGCTATGAATGAGATACCAAGCCATGGATCAATAGCAAAAAAGTGAATCTGCTACACCTCTCATGACAGAGGTGACAGATTACTTTTTGTCAGTCTCTTTATTCGATTGAGATTTGTCGGATTGATTACTGTAGCTACCGTATTTACTACCATATTTACCACCATATCTGCCGTATTTACTGCCATAGCGCCCATAGCGACTGCCATATTTAATGTAGCCAAAGATGCCGCCGTAGCCATAGCCGTAGTTATAGCCATAACGAATGCGCGATGGAATAAAGCCGTTGAAAATCACACCATCAATACGTTGACCCGATTTTGCAAAGACCTCTAAGGCTTCACGCACTTCAGCCAAGCTCACCATCTCTTGCCTGACCGCAAACATGGTGATATCAGACAGTTGGGCTAAAGCGCGTGCGTCATTGACTGGCAGTAGCGGAGGTGAGTCGATAAAGATATAGTCGTACTCGGTGCGCAGGCCTGCCATCATATTTTTTAAGCGATCGGTTGAGAGCATGTCTCCTGGATTTTTAACCCGCGGCCCTGCTGGTAAAAAGTCCATCCCCGGGTAAACCTCTTTGAGAACTACCGAGTGCACATCGACGTTGTCCATTAAGACAGTCGACAGACCAGGATCTTTGGGATTAAAAACAATGTAGCGCTTAATCGAGGCCCTACGAACGTCCGCCTCCACTAAGAGAACTTTTTTACCGGCAGCTGCTAGCAGATAGCTCAGATTGGCTGATAAAAACGATTTACCTTGAGAGGGCACCGCCGAGGTCAATAGGATGACCTTCGACTGGGGTTTTTCTGCCAAGGCAAAGAGTAGCGAGGTGCGTAATGAGCGCAAGGCCTCCACCACGGTCGAGGTAGGTTCTGCTTGGGATAACATAAAAGCCTCGATTTCGCCAGACTCTTCGCGTTCAATCGCATCCATCTGCTCAGACGACAGTGGCACCACTCCCATGACAGGGTGTCCAATGGTTTGCTCGAGTCTTTTGGGGTCTCTGACCACGCCGGTAATGAAGGCTAAGAGTTGGCACACCACAAACCCAATGGCCATGCCTAAGAGCGCGGCAATAGCCACTGTTAAGGGCTTATTAGGACGAGCGGGTTTTTCAGGAACAACGGCTGGATCGACTACCGCTACATTACCGACGGTACCTGCTTTAGCAATTTGCAATTGCTGGGCATTGTTCAGTAAGCTGACATAGAGCTGATTGTTTACCTCGACATCGCGTGCTTTACGAATGTAATCTTGCTGCGTTTGGGGTAAGTTCGAAATCGTTTTTTCGAGTCGGCTCGATTCCACCTGAATTTGTTTTAACTGATCGTTGACTGCCTTGAGTAAAGGATAGTCTGGTTGATACTGCACCTGGAATTGTTTACGTTTGAGCTCTAACTCTTGGCGTGAGCGCTCAATCCCCGTAGATTGCGCCAGCAACTCCCGAATTTCTCCAGGCACATCTAAAGTGCGTTTTTCATTTCGAAACGAGTTGAGGTTTTGCTCAGATACTTCTAAGTCTGCTTTTAAACGGGGCAATTCTTTATTCAAGAACTCTAAACTTTTTTCAGCTTCTTCTGAACGGCGGCTGACATTTTGCTTAACATAAGCAGTCGTTACCGCAGTGAGCATTTGGGCTGCTTGACCGGCATTGGCGCTTTCATAAGTCACCTTAATAATGCCCGACTGACGCTTGGTCTCAGCAGCGGTCATTCGACCTAAGACGCCACCAATCCGCGAGAGCATGGAATAGACCGTCATCTTAAAGACCGTTCCAGGCCTTGCTTTTAAAGTCACTAAAGATAAAGACAGTTTTCCGTCGGCTGATTCACTAAGTAACTCGGTGCCTTGCCCCTTGAGTAACTCCTTGCCTTCATCATCTTTTAAAGTCCAAGTACGGTCTGGCCCCACAGTCAGGTAGAGCGCTTCTTCATAGAGCGCCCGGGGAATCGTCATCTTTTGCACCCGGAGCTCTTCACCACCCCAAGCAATGGTGCTATTCCACAGCGGTTTTGCCAAACCATCAGGCTCTTTACCAAGAATGCGTGAGAGCCAGCCACCGAAAATGGGTAATCGGTTATCCACTGAAATGGTGATATTGGCTTTTTCCGCTTCCACTGCTGCCCCAATCACGGTGCGAGAGCGCAAAATTTCAATTTCTCCTAAAACAGGAGATTGCTGAACATCTAATACCTTGGCTACCGCATTTAAAGCGCCCAGGCTAGAGCCTTTTCGCTCTTCCACCTGAATGAGCGCATCAGCAATATAGACCGGACTACTAAACAGTGCATAGAGTATTCCCAAACACAAAGTAACCGCAAAGGTTACGAGAAAATACCACCGAAAGAACAGCACATTTTCAACGATGTCGATTAAAGAAATGCCGCCCTCTTCTTGAATCTGAGCTCCCACATTACTCCCTACGTTGGGAGTAAAAACTTCTGGATTTTGATTGGGAATATTAGCCACGGTAAATAGGGGTAGTTTCTAGAAAGGGGTATTGTTGACGGATTGAACTGCTGAGGTCAATGGGAAAATCTGGGCTACAACACGGCCTAGTTCGGTAATATCTGTTGGTGCTACGAAGACCACATCGCGGGGACGCATAGTAAATTGCTCAGCCAAAATTAAAGATGACGGATCACGACCATCTAACTGATAAATCAGTGGCTCGCCGTTTTGGTCGGCCCGCATTAAATAGACTTTGCCAGCAGCAGATGAGAATGGATTTAAGCCGCCCGCATCGGCGATCACTTCAGCTAAAGTCATCCGGCCGCGGCGCATCACGTAAGAGCGCGACTGGTTAATACCAGCAGCATTACCGACCTCACCTAAGACAAAGATTTTGCGCACTTGACGATCAGGCACACTCAGTACGTCATTCGGTTCGAGCAGAATATTGGCAGAAGTTTCGCCGCCGTAATAAATCCGATCCAAATTAATGGTAACGGTCACTTTATTGCGCGTTAGGACTGCGTTGTATAAATCGGCCTCAGGGGTGAGTCCTCCGGCCAAGCCAATCGCATCGGTAATGCGCAGCGGCTGATCTGAGATTGGAATAATTCCGGGTTGGCGAATTTCGCCCGCAAGAAACACTTTTTTACTTCGAAAGGCTGCTACGTCCACATCAATCTGTGGGTCTTTAATATATTTAGATAGTTTCTTGGTTAAGTCTTCTCGAAACTGGGCCACGGTTAAGCCCCCTGCATGAATATAGCCCACAAACGGAAAGTACAACTCCCCTTTATCGTTAATGGTGCGCCCTGCCGGCATCGATGCGGTCCCGCCTTGCGTCACAGTCGTGGTGACGGGTGATAAATCGGGGTTGCCCCAAACAAAAATCCGCAAGGTATCTTGAGGACCTAAAATATAAGGCGTGTGCAGCACGTCTGAGTTAGCAAAGGGTCCCGCTCCAATGCTTTTTTTCTCAAAAGTAAGCCTCTCGGAATTCATATCTTTAACTAACTTGGGCGTAATTTTGACCAAGGTATAACTGGTGTCTGCTGGCTCTTCAGGACTCTCTTCCACGATCGGGCTTTTCATATAATGCGCAGACATGCCGGGAAGAATCGTGCAACCCGATATGAGGGTGGCAAGTAAAAATATTCCCGCCACAGCACAGGTGCGGGAAAGCCTGACACCGAAAGACGGGGGTAGCAATACTGCAAAAGAAGAAGTCAAGATCGAACGCATTATGAACACATACCTAATTGTTGAATTTTTTGAGCCCACAGCATGCACTCAGACTCCATCTGAAAAAACCCTTGTTGATAGTCTTGCTCGCTACCACCGATGGGATCGGCAATCGCTTCCCGATTACTCCAGTGACTCAATAATTTTGTTTTACCAATAGCAATAGGTTGAACTTTGTTGACCCAATCTATATGAGATTGTTCCATGCACAAAACTAAATCGGCGCTACTCAGATGAGAAGACATTAAAGCACGCGACACATGATTGCTCAGCTGGGGGGATATTTCTGGATAGTGGGTATTCATTAATATTTGCATATTTGGATCGGCACGATTGCCATCTACCGCCAAAGTACCAGCCGATGAAGCCTGCACATCTTTGCCCGCAAGCAATCGGCTTAAAAAGACTTGGGCAACTGGGCTGCGACAAATGTTGGCGGTACAAATGACCAGAATTTTCAATGTCATTATCCGGTATTTTCGGTATTTTGCTTGCGCTGACGGTCGTCGGCCGACTTAGTCAAGTCAGTCTGGGAAGACTCAGAAACCCTGGTTGACCGATTCTCATCCCGCTCTTGCGAGCCCGAATGCTCGCCAGAGTGGCGCCTTGATGCGCCCTGGGATTTTCTGGTCTGCAATTGTTTTTCCACAGCTAGGCGCCGGCCTGACGCAGTATATGTTTTCACTAAAGAAGACCACCCTGGAGCAAAATAGGCGCCTAGAGCGGTAAAAAGGAGGCCAACAATTAAAATAATCCAAATCCCATTATTGTCTGCAGAACCCTCTTGATCACCAGAAAAGTGGAAAAAGATGAGAATAAAATAGGTCACCAAAAAAATCGAACCCCAGAGAAATCGTTGGAATTCAGTGCGATAGGCACGCCTTGAATGCGAACTCCCCTTAGGAGGGGTGCTCCACTGAGAAAGCCTTCTTAAGATATTTTGGTAAGCAACTTTAGGCGTCATGAGGGATGGAATCGCAAAAAATAGGCAGGCAAAAGGCTATTCTAGCGTCTAACGGAAAAATGGCTCAAGATAGCCATTATTTAGCGCACAGAGGAGGAGATGGTCGATGCCCCCCCAATTTGCGGGACGCCTCAATCACCTGGAGTTTACCGAGTAAGGTTCGATAAAAGACCGCGTAGAGCACTATAAACACAGTAATGGCTCCTAGGATGATCGGGGGTCGATCATAAAACATGATCGCGATGCAGGCCGCAGGAAGCATGAGTAGACTCATGATGAAACCCGTTATGGAATTTTTTAAGACAGAATTGGAGGTCTGACTTAAATTGGGGTAGATAAATACTACTGCAACGAGTTGGTGCAAGTGCAGGCGATCTGGCTGGCCAGTGGACTTGCGACCCCGTTTGCGACGGTACATTGAGTACAGCACTTCGGTAATCGGGTAAACACAGACCAAGAACAGCGTAAAGGGGAATACTTCGGGATTTCTGACGGCGATTAACACCGAGCTCCAGGCAACACACAGTCCTAGCAAATAGGAGCCGCCATCCCCCAAAAAGAGCTTGCCCAACGGCCAATTAAATAATAAGAAACCAATAATGCTAGCAATGATGATTGGGATCATGATGGCTAAGGATGCATCACCTACCTGCACAGCAATCAACATGATTGCAGTCAGTGCCCAGATTGAAGTCCATGCGCATAGACCATTAAAGCCATCGATGATGTTAATTGCTTGAGTCAGACCACCCATCGCAAAAGCCGTAAAAATAATGGCAAGGGGATTAAAGCGAAGTAAGGCGTCAAAAGGCTCCCAGCCAACCGAGCGCAGTACAGTTCCTGTCATAAAGTAGGCAATCACAGCAGGCATAAAACCAGCCCATAAACGGATCGCAACCGAAACTTGCTTAGTAATATCTTCGGTAAAACCAAAAGAGAACACAAAAAAACCAAGGATGAATAGATTTCTGAGGAGTTGCTTGGACTCCCCTTGGAGTAACAGCACCCCGACACCGAGAGCAAAAATAATAGCCAAACCCCCAATCCGGGCGGTCGCAGACTCATGGAAACGCTGAACACCCACTACATGATCCATGGAATATTTGCCGTGCCACTGAGTGGTCACTTTAATCAAAAAACAGATTAAGACACTAGCAAGTAATACCGCTAAAACAATCTCACTCAGAATATAAATGCCAGCCATCACTCTAAAAGCCTCGGGAAATTTCCTTGGCTCAGTAGTTAAAGAAGCTAATTATGTATGATTTTTAATACTTTTGCTAAACATGAAGAATTTGCTACTAATCTTCTTCGAAATCTGGCACATGAGGATTGAGCAACTCATTGAAGGCGTGACTCCAGTTGCCTGAGCGATAGGTGCGCCATAACCAGCGAAGAATCAGAAAACCGACAAATCCCATGAGCATCAGAATGGCTCCAGCCATATCGGCTAGCCAATCATCAAAACTCGGATCTCGGCCCGTAAAATTTTGCAAAAATTCATCCAGAGCGCCTAAGACCCCCAATATGAGCAAGGTGTGTACAAGCCGGGGTAAAAAAGTTTTATTGCGCCAACCGAGGAAAATTAAACCCGCCAAGATCGCGTAGGCGACAAAATGCAGGAGTTTGTCGTTAAACGTCCAGATAAAACTACGCTCTAGAAACTTAAACGAGGCCAAAATGATCATGAGCCAATAAAAACTCCAAGCTGTCAGTAGCCAAGGGTTTTTTCGGCAATGCTCTACGAATTTCTCTCTCACCCTCTCATAATAAAAGAAAATCCTTTTCCTAGCTTAATTGCCCAAAAACCTCCCTGATACGCTAAATGAATCCTCTCGGGTTAAGATTTCACATGATCACTACTTCGCTAGTCCCCGCTGCTTTTGATTACCCCTTACAAGATTCTGCAGGGATCACCTGCATCGCTCAGGCTTGGGCGAAGATCCCTACCCCACTTTCGGACACCCAAAAACAAGATTTACTGGTGCGTATTAAGCGTCAGTTACTGGCGCAAAATGCGGTTTTGGTTGCGCACTACTATGTCGATGGGGATATTCAAGATTTAGCCTTAGAGACTGGCGGGATTGTGGCTGACTCATTAGAGATGGCGCGCTTTGGAAAAAACCATCCCGCCCAAAAACTGATTGTGGCTGGCGTGCGCTTTATGGGAGAAACCGCCAAAATTCTCAGCCCTGAGAAGCAAGTATTCATGCCTGATTTGGATGCCACTTGCTCTTTAGATTTGGGTTGCCCTGCTGATGAGTTTGCGCGCTTTCGTGCATTGCATCCTGACCGTGTGGTGGTGGTGTATGCCAATACGAGCGCCGCTGTAAAAGCACAAGCTGATTGGATGGTTACCAGTTCTTGCGCTTTGGCAATCGTGCATCAACTCAAATTAGAGGGCAAGAAAATCTTGTGGGCCCCAGATCGACATCTGGGTCGCTACATTCAAGAGCAAACCGGGGCTGACATGTTGCTCTGGAATGGCGCTTGCATTGTGCATGATGAATTTAGAGGGGCAGAGCTTGAAAGCTTGCGCCTAAAACATCCTGAGGCCTTGGTACTGGTGCACCCAGAGTCTCCCAGTAGCGTAGTGGCCCAGGCCAATGTAGTGGGTTCTACTTCGGCGATGATTAAAGCCGTTGTAGAAGGTCAGGCTCATGAATACATTATTGCAACTGATCAAGGCATCTTGCATCGGATGCGCCAATTAGCACCAGGCAAACATTTAATAGCTGCGCCTACTGCCGGTGAGAGTGCGACCTGCAAAAGTTGCGCCAATTGTCCATGGATGGCGATGAATGGTTTAAAAGGAATTTTGCAATGCTTAGAAGAAGACTGCGGTGAAATTAGCGTACCCGAACTCACTCGCTCAAAAGCGCTTGTATGCATAGAGCGTATGCTCGACTTCACCACCCACCACCCCGAACTCTTGGCAAAAGCGCAACATGGCTTTGTAAATAATATTGGCGCAGCGTAGAGCATCAGTATCACTATCAGTATCAGTATCAGTAAGCAGCTCGAACATGCGAGACTTTTAACTACCCACTTTTTAATGTAATGATGGAGTTTTTTACTCTTTAGTTTCTTTAACTTTAGCCTGCCACTATGAACCCTAATGCCATTTCTTCCTCAGGTCCGTCCATTCCTTTTGAGTTCAATGAAACTTTAGAGCAGGCACGCCAGCGCAATATTCACGATGCATTATTGGAGGATGTAGGGCGCAATGATTGGACCGCTTTATTAGTTTCCGATCAAGCAATGCAAGCACAATTACTGGTGCGTGAGTCGGCTGTTTTATGCGGTATCGATTGGTTTGAGGGCTGCCTAAAAACACTCGACCCACAGGCGCAAATTGTCTGGACCTACCTTGAGGGCGATCAAATGCAGGCCAATACTCCGGTCTGTACCATCCACGCCAAGTCTCGGGCTTTATTAACTGCAGAACGCCCTAGTCTCAATTTTTTACAATGCCTTTCTGGGACGGCCACGATGACCCGTTCTTATGTTCAAGCTATCGCCGGAGTAAGTCCCAACCCGCGTGGTTGCCAGATCCTCGATACCCGTAAAACTATTCCAGGTTTGCGCCAAGCCCAAAAGTATGCGGTGCGGGTGGGTGGTGGCGTCAATCAACGCTTGGCCCTGTGGGATGGCATTTTGATCAAAGAAAACCATATTGCCGCTGCTGGTGGCATTGGCCCCTCATTGCGCGCTGCCACCGCCCTTCATGCAGGGGTTTCCATTCAGATTGAAGTGGAAAATTTATCTGAGCTTGAGCAAGCCCTTGATGCGGGAGCACTCAGCATTTTGCTGGATAACTTTTCTACCGAACACATGACCCAGGCCGTGCAATTGAATGCAGGCAGGGCTTTACTTGAGGCCTCTGGAGGAATTGCGCTAGATCAGATTCGGGAAATTGCGCAAACAGGAGTGGATAGGATCTCTATCGGCAAGCTCACCAAGGATATTGTGGCAGTGGATTTTTCCTTAAGAATTCAGTCTGCCTAGATCAAAAGGTTCTATATTTCATGGAATAAGCAGATAGTTAAGCTAGAATTCTCATTGGTGATCATTTAGTTTATTTTGTTGGACAAACCGATAAAATCGTGAAGAAGGCCCCTGCTAACTCAGAAATTAAAGGACACTCTTTTCAAGAGGCTCGTGAGCGCTTGGGAATTTCTCTCCAGGAACTCGCTCAGAGATCTTGCTTTTCAGTACATCAAATTGAACAAATTGAAAATGGTAAAAGTGATGCGTTTTATTCTTTAGCCATTAAAGCCCATGCAGCGAAAAAAATTGCTGAGCTCTTAAATTTATCAGATGCAGATGCATTCGAATGTAAAGTCAAGCCAACTACCACAGCAAAAGAAGTTGATAGTGCAGATACTGGTCCCGTTACTGAAGATGTATCCAATGCCAATTCTTTGTTTAGCACGCTGCCCAGTGCACTGGGTAAACAATTAGAGCCGCGGTTTACCCCAGACTTAGATAGCAGCTCCTCAATTGATTCGATGGATCGCCCCGCACGCTCCCGTAAGTTCTTGCTTGGGGGGTTGGTGTTGGCAGGAATTGTTTTTATCGGTGCACTGATTGAGTCTGGGATGCTGGTACAAGTGCAAACATGGTTTTATCCAAAGCCTGCTCCAGCGCTTGAAATCATTCTTCCAGAAGAAAAAGAGCGTCAAGCAACACATGGGCAAGTTCGTACTGCAACGGACAGTACCAATTCCAATAGCTCTGCTAGCACTAGCACTACTGCTACTGGAACTGCTGCTACCGCAGCGACTAATCTGCCCACCAATACCCCCACTACTTCATCAGCAGTAATCCCGCCGGCAGTGACTGCTGTAACAGCTACTTCAGTTGCCAATACCGTGGAGGGTTGCCCTAGTGTCGGCGATACCGCAAGTAGCTATACCCCAACCCAAAGTAGCCGCAGTGCGGATATGGTTTATGTCGTGAGCAAAGTAAATCAAACCGTGTGCGTCGTTGATGCTAACGGGAAAATTCAGAATCGCAGTTTAGATTCAGGTGCTAGTGCCTCTTTTTATGGCAAACCGCCCTTCAAGGTCATGACTGGGGGGCTATCTCAAGTTGATCTGTTCTTCCAGGGCTGGAAAGTCAAACCAAGCAATCCTAACGACAAAGCAATTGAATTATTTCCTACGATGAATGCAGCGCCCACTACTACCACTTCGCCTGCTCCAGCGAGCAATGCTAGTAATCCCAGTAATTAAGCTCTCAGCATGAATTGCGTTTGACGAAGCGCGAGCGTTGCTTTCACTGTGAACTGCCTGCTATTCTTAGTCTTCCGAGTTACTACCTTGTGGCGTCAGAATGGTTGGATATGACACCGCCCAAGTGCCAGGATAATCACGACTGAAATGCAGTCCTCGGCTTTCTCTTCGCATTAAAGCTGAACGTACGATCAACTCTGCACACTCGAGTAAGTTACGAAGCTCAATCAGATCTCGTGTGACTTTAAAGTTAGCGTAATACTCTTGGACTTCATATCTTAGCAACTTGATGCGATGTAATGCTCGCTCTAATCGGCGATTGGTTCTCACAATACCGACATAGTTCCACATCAACGAACGTAGCTCGTCCCAGTTATGAGCAATAACCACTTGCTCATCGGCATCCTCTACCTTGCTTTCATCCCATAGGGGAAGCTTTGGTAGGGCTGGTGTTTTAAGTTCTGCTATATCAGCAGCAGCAGCTTTACCAATCACAATGCATTCCAATAAGGAGTTGCTGGCCAAACGATTGGCGCCATGCAAGCCGGTGTAGGTTGCCTCACCCACAGCATATAAGCCCGCCAAATCTGTGCGGCCCTTGAGATCTGTCACAACACCGCCACAGGTGTAATGCGCTGCTGGAACTACGGGAATGGGCTCTTTAGTAATGTCTATACCGAGCGTCATGCAACGCGCATAGATCATCGGGAAATGCTCTTTGATAAAAGCTTCGCCTAAATGGGTTGCGTCGAGATGCACATAATCTAAGCCATGCTTTTTCATCTCAAAATCGATCGCTCTGGCAACAATATCGCGTGGAGCAAGCTCATTGCGTTCATCATGCTCCGGCATAAAACGGGTGCCATCAGGTAATTTCAATACACCGCCCTCACCGCGCATCGCCTCCGTAATCAGAAAAGTACGATCGCTGGGGTGATACAGGCATGTCGGATGAAACTGAATAAATTCCATATTACCTACACGGCAACCAGCACGCCATGCCATGGCGATACCATCACCAGTAGCGGTGTCAGGATTACTGGTGTAGCGATATACCTTGCCAACCCCACCAGTCGCCAGCACGACCGATTTTGCTTGAATGGTTTCAACCCGATTATTTTGAATATCTAAAGCATAAACACCATAGCAACGATTCGGCTTAGTGCGCGCAGTCTTAACATCTAAATGACGATTGGTAATGAGATCTAGAGCAATCCAATGCTCTAGTAGTTGAATATTTTTATGTGCGCGCGCTTTATCGAGCAGCACTTCATGGATAGCCTTACCGGTTGAATCAGCAGCATGCGCAATCCGACGTTGGCTATGACCACCCTCACGGGTTAAGTGCAAACCCATTGGACCAGATTCATCGGGGGTAAATGGCACCCCTTGATCGACCAGCCATTGGATTGCATCAGAGCTTTCTTCCGCAATATACCGAGCCGTTGACTCGACTACGAGTCCAGCCCCTGCATTTATGGTGTCCTCTACGTGAGCGTCAATACTGTCATGCTCTTTATCAACGACCCCAACAATACCGCCTTGCGCCCACGCTGTGGCACCCTCACCGAGAGCACGCTTGGCCATAATAATGACCGGCTGGGTCTCAGCCATGTGCAAAGCCACCGTTAAGCCAGCTAAGCCTGCTCCGATAATCAGGACGGGTAACTCTGCTTTGGGATTAGCTGCTGAAGTTTGGGGTTTTGAACTGGCCATGGAGTGTTAATTCTAAATGGCAATAGGATTCTTGGTATTTTTCACCCCATTAAGCAGTCGTTCGAGGA
>Ga0208496_1000189_pt1 | contig 21472 bp, 19 predicted proteins | sample CryBogmetaGMA2M_FD_184552 | JGI IMG/M metagenome (GOLD analysis project Ga0208496, IMG submission 184552) | Freshwater microbial communities from Crystal Bog, Wisconsin, USA - MA2M (SPAdes) | ecosystem: Environmental > Aquatic > Freshwater > Lake | place: Crystal Bog, Wisconsin, USA | collected... | reverse complement strand
CAAGCTGTTCACAGTCTTAATGGACATCATAGAACCTTCGAAGGTGGACATACCGTAGAAGGACAATGCAACGACCAAGAATTTCAAGATAGGATCACGGCGTAATTTGTACCAAGCGCCAGATAAAGTCATGATGCCGTTGATCATGCCGCCCCATGATGGAGCCAACAGAATCAATGAGAACACCATCCCTAGAGACTGAGTCCAGTCTGGCAATGAGGTGTGTTGCAAGTGATGAGGACCTGCCCACATGTATGTGAAGTTCAAAGCCCAGAAGTGGACGATGGATAAGCGATAAGAGTAGATTGGACGCTCTGCTTGCTTAGGAATGAAGTAGTACATCATGCCAAGGAAGCTGGTAGTCAAGAAGAAGCCCACCGCATTGTGACCATACCACCACTGAACCATTGCATCTTGTACGCCAGCATAAGCAGAATAAGATTTCCACAGGCTTGCAGGCATTTCTAAGTTATTAAAGATATGGAGAATGGCGATCGTTAGAATATATGCGCCGAAGAACCAGTTAGAAACATAAATATGTTTCGTTTTACGTTTCATGATGGTGCCAAAGAAAACTACTGCATATGCAACCCATACTACGGTGATCAGCAGATCAATTGGCCACTCTAACTCTGCATACTCTTTTGAAGTGGTAATGCCTAATGGCAAAGTTACCGCTGCCAATACGATTACCGCTTGCCAGCCCCAGAAGGTAAACGCTGCTAACTTATCGCAAAAAAGTCGCGCCTGACATGTGCGCTGGACGATGTAATAGGACGTTGCAAATAGTGCTGAGCCGCCAAATGCAAAAATCACTGCATTGGTATGTAAGGGACGCAAGCGACCATAGCTAAGCCAAGGAATATTAAAAGTGATTTCAGGCCAGATGAGCTGGGCTGCAAGAATAACCCCCACGAGCATGCCAACAATTCCCCAAAGTACGGTGACGATGGCAAATTGACTGACTACCTTGTAATTGAAGGTATCTTGATTACTCCCCACGGTAAGTCCCATGGTTTCTCCTTTTTTGTGACCAAACAGCGACATAATCCAAATAGACTGGATTGATTATCAAAGTAAGGCTTTAAGGGGGTTTTGATCTATGTCAAAAAGGGTGCGCCAAAATTTCGCGCATACCCAGAGGGTAAATCATCACTCAATACAACTTAATAAATATATAGCTATTTTTGAGAGTGTTCACTAACTTTATGGGGCGTTGGGGCATCGTCATCCATTAAGATTGCTTGGCCCGGCCCCTCTAAGTCATCAAACTGGCCACTTTTGATTGACCAGCTAAAAATCCAAACCAAGAGACCCACCAAAACTAGGGAAATGGGTATGAGAAGAAATAAGCTTTCCATCCCTACAGTCTAAGCTTTTCGCAAACGCCATGCGTTTAGAGTCACCGCAAGTGAAGATAAAGACATTCCGATACCAGCTATCCAGGGATTTACTAAACCCATCATAGCAACCGGAATTGCCAATAGGTTATAGACCAAAGCCCACAATAAATTTTCCTTGATGATGGTTTGAGTCTTATCTGCCAATGCCAATGTTCTGGCTAAAGGTTCCAATGAGACTGCAGTCAGAATGGCATCAGCACCTGCAGCTGCTAGTGGCGCACCAGCACCAACCGCAATAGAAACATCCGCACGTGCCAATAGTGGCGCGTCGTTCACACCATCCCCAATCGCCCAGACAAAACAACCTTGCGCTTGCAGAGCTTCGATATATTCATATTTGTCTTCAGGAGTACAAGCTCCACGGTAACTTGCAATACCAACATGATTTGCCCACCAAGCAACCGTTGCAGGATCATCACCGGATACTAAATGGACGGTAATGTTTCTCGATTGTGCAGTCTTTAACAATTTTTCTAAGCCCGGTCTTGATGTATCTAAGAAAATAAAACTCGCAATCAATCCTTGATCATCGGCTAAATGGACTTGACCATATTGACCCACTTGCGCATCCTGCTCTATTCCAATCCAGATGGCACTACCCAGGCGGTAGGGACCAGAACTCAAGCCTTTGCCCAATTGATTGATTACTGGCTCAAGCAATTCGGGAATGGCTATGTTCTCTAACTGAGATGCTCGCAATAAAGAGAGTGCTAAAGGATGTTTTTGACCAGCCTCTAATGCCACCGCAAGTGCTAATGCCTCTTCACGGCGATAGCCTGTACGCAAATGAATAATTTCTTGCAACTCTGGTTCACCCATAGTCAAGGTGCCTGTTTTATCCAACACCAGATCCGTGGCCTTCACTAAACCTTCCATTACATGACCACGCACAATCAGCAAACCTAATTTGGTTACCGCGCCTTGTGCGGCTGCCATGGCCGTTGGCACTGCAAGCGATAAAGCACAAGGGCAACTCGCTACCAATACAGAAACTAACACCGTCCAAGCTCGACTTGGATCAAAGTACAACCAAATTGTTGAAGAAATAAATGCACTAAGCAATAAGAACGCAACAAAATAGGCAGCCCACTTCTCTGCCAAACTCACCATCACTGGTTTCGCAAGAAGCGCTTGGTCTAATAATGAAGCAATTCCGGCAATTCGAGTTGACTGTCCCACTGCGTCAATTCTCATCAGCAGCGGATTCAGAATGTTGTGCGTGCCTGCATAGACACGATCACCAATTTTCTTTTCAACGGGTTTTGATTCACCTGTCAGTAAAGATTCATCTAAGGCGCTAGCATTTTCTATCAAGATACCATCAGCAGGAACCACATCGCCAGGAGATACGCGCAGCACTTCACCTGGTCTGCAATTGACGACTGGCACTACTTCAATTTCTAGTGAGGCTGGGTAATTTAAAGCACGCTCACAGGTAGCAGGCAATTGTTTTGCGAGCGCCTCTGCCCCACCCTGTGCATCTTGCCTAGCTAACAATTCGACATATCGCGCCGCCAAGATGAATGCGACAAACATCGTAATGGAATCAAAGTAACCCTGACCTGAGCCAGTGATTAAGTTAATTGTTCCAGCAATAAATGCCAATGCGAGAGCGAGGGCAATGGGAACATCCATCCCCAACATATGGGTTTGTCTGAAGGACAGCACGCTACGCCAAGCAGCTTGGAATATAGGTCCTGCTGAATACACCATTACTGGGACTGTGAGTACCCAGCTCGTCCAACCTAATAACAGATCAAACTCTGGCGTAATATCTTCGCCCGTATAGGAGGGCCACGCATACATCATGACCTGCATCATGCCGAGCAAAGCTACTCCCAATCGGGTGAGCAACTGCCGTCTTTCTTTCTTGGCTCTATCTAGCGATAAAGAAGGCTCAAAGGGCCAGGCTTCATAACCAATACGCTCAATTTCAAAAAGTAATCTGGCTAAGCTAGTGTGATCTGGAGAAAACCGCACAATGACTTTTTGCGTCACGTAATTGATTTGTACATCTTTTACGCCAGTTATATGGCGCAAGTGTTGTTCGCATAACCAGACACAGGCAGCACAGCGAATTTTTTCTAAACGCAAAGTGGTTTCTAGATCACCAGAATCGCCATCAGGTCGAGTAAAGCGGCCTTGTAATGATGGGTCGTCATAAGGCTTTAGCTTTTCTGGGATTTCGTTCAGGGCTAAATAGGCTGCAGGCTTCTCACCGGCTTGTGCGCGGCGTGTATAAAAGACCTCTAAGCCTTCACCATGAATAGTTTGTGCAATAGCCATACAACCAGGGCAGCAAAATTGACAACTAACACCATTCAGATCAGCCTCAATAAGCTCATCTGGAGCGATCTCACTGGAGCAATGGTAACACGTCAAAGGGATTTTCTTGTTCATAACAGCTCAGGGTCTGGCTTTACTCACCCAACCATTACGACGTTCATACACTACAAATAGAACGCCCCACATGACTACTGCAGCGTACGCCCATACCCAAGCATCTTGAGAAGAGCGTGAGCCAGAAATATCTAATACAAAACCAAAAATTGCTGGGCCTAATAAGCCGCCACCAAAGCCCATTAACGAATGCAAGCCCATTGCTGCACCCTTAATATTTTCTTGCGCACTAATCACTAATCCTGCAGTTAAGGTTGCGGAATCGGCCATGATAAAAATTGCATGCCCAATGGCTAGAGTGACAATCAACCACCATGAGTGTCCTGTAGAACTAGCGAGTGCGATGCCCATGGCTGCACTGGTCAGCATCACAATGCATACCCACTTTTGACGCCCTACTCTCAGAGCAATTTCATTTCCTAAAATCGAAGCGGGCACGCCAAAGAAATTGATTACGCCGGATAAAGTAGTAGCAGCTAAGAAAAATGTTTCACCAGTAGCTATCGTACAAAATGCAAAGAAGGCCACAATCCAACTTCGAGAGGCAAATAACTCAAGGGTATGGGCGGTATAGCCAAAGATAAACCCCGAGGCCTTTTTATCTTGCAACACCAATTTCCATTTATCCACTGGAAATATATCGTGTAAGCGTATGCGAATTGGACCCTTCCACTTTTCATGTTGTAGCGGCGATATCAATAACAAAACAATCAGAAAGGCAGTAAAAGGGCCTAAAGCAATCAGACTAAATACATAACGCCAACCCAAGGCATTTAAGATCCAACCAGAGCATAGATAAGAGAAGCCGGTACCAATGCCAAAGAAGGCGGTGTAAAAAGCAATGTGTCGAGTAAGCTCACCAGACTTAATACGATCCGAGAGTATTTTGAGGCCAGGCATATACGTACCTGCTAGCCCTGCTCCGTTGATCGCCATAAAAAACAAAGCGGTCCAAAAGTTATTAGCAAACAGGCCCATCCCTAAAAGACCGAAAGTAGCTGACAAACCACCAATCAAATAAACCTTACGAGCATCTACTCGATCAGTCAAAGCAGTTGCTAAAGGGACGGCCAACATATAGCCAAAGAAAAATGCGCTGGCAATCAAACCTGACTGTAAGTTGCTTAAATGCCACTCTTCCTGCAGCACGGTCAGCACGACAGCGTAGCAAGCAAAGCCCAATAAAGCACAGGTTTGTGCCATGAGCATAAGAGGGGTGTAACCAGCCGAACGAAAGCGCATAAGGTATCAGTAAAAACGTGAACCCATTCTACTCGCCCTAAACCACCAAGACCCGCTACACTAATAAAAACAAGGTGGAGACAATATGAAAACTCAACAGGCCCTAAGGCGCTTGATACAAGCTTGCGCCGCTCTTCTATTCGGTCTTGGTAGCACGATGGCAATGGCGGATACCTACCCCTCAAAACCCATCAAAGCAATCGTTCCTTTTGCACCTGGCAGTACAACAGATCAAATTGGTCGCGCCTTTGCTGTAAAGATGTCTGAGCTTTTAGGTCAACCAGTGGTAATTGAAAATCGGCCCGGCGCAAATGGATTGATTGGTGCTGATTTTGTTGCCAAGGCTCCAGCAGATGGCTACACCATTTTATTTGGCACCAATAGCACCAATGCTGCTCTCAAAAGTTTAGTAAAAAATCTGCCTTATAACCAAGACACAGCCTTTACTCCGATCGGCTACTTTGGCTCTGCACCGCTCATTATTACCATCAATAATGAGGTGCCAGCAAAATCACTTAATGGGTTTGTATCCTTAGCAAAAGCGAATCCTGGAAAAATGACCTTTGCTTATGCAAGTACATCGCAACGGGTCTCTTCAGAAATGCTAGCAAGTGCAGCAGATATCAAAATGACTGGTGTTTCTTATAAGAGTGGTCCGAATGCAATGACCGATGTCATTGGCGGTCAAGTCAATATGTTTACAGCGGACTTTGGAGTCTCCTTACCGCAAGTGCAAGCCGGCAAAATTCGTGGTCTCGCAGTCACCTCATTAAAACGCTCTCCTGCCATTCCAGAATTACCTACTGTCAATGAAGCACTTGGCATTAAGGGATATGAACTCATTGCTTTTTTCGCCGCTTTTGGTCCTGCTGATATGCCAAAAGATGCGATCCTGAAACTGAATAAAGCAATCAATGACGCAGCCAAATCAAAAGATGTGATTGAGCGCTTTTCTGCAATGGGTTTTGAAACCCAACCCGGCACACCAGAAGCACTTGGTCAAAAGATCAAACTAGAGACTGCAAAATGGGCTAAGGCCATTAAAGAAGCTGGCATCGAGCCAGAATAAGCAGTCTTATTGTTGACTACGATTTGGTGAATCCTGAAAACCACTCGACCGATAAGTGAGCACTAAAGTATCGCGATAGCCATAGTTACCAAGCGGCTGAATCGGTGTGGATTCATGAATCATGCGTTCATCATTCATGAGCAATAAAGACCATGGCTGCGCCAAAGTAAAACGCAAGCCAGCTGAACCAGCGGCATTAAAAATTCTGGTTTCTCCACCTTTAATGCCAACGCGATTCAATAAAAACACTGCCACAAAATCAACACCATCACGATGTGCGCCCTCAGGGGTAGGTCTACCTATACCATCCGTTGTATCGATTCGGAACTGATGCGCTTCTACAAACCAAGTAGTGACCGGTTTCAAACTATTTAAGAGATGTGCAATGCCCATTAATACAGCTTGCCACGCAGGGTCATTCAATAACTTGGTTTGAACGGGTTCAAACCAGCGCTCAATACCACCATGCAAGGCGTTGTAATCAACTGACTGCCAATGCGCACGATGTGGTACTAATTGGAGTTGTTCACCCTTAATCTCATAACTCGCATGACGACGAAAACGATAACGCCCTCCATCTTTCAAATAAGGGTCGCGAGGCAAGTCTTCCCAAAATGGGTTCAAGCTTTGCAAATCACCAAGGGGTAGCCCACTAATCGCAGCAACCGACTCTGCAGAGGCCACTACATAACCATCAGCACGCAAAGCCCCGACGAGCTCTTTAGCTGAGGTAAGTGGGGGCGCTAATAAGGTATTGGGCATGGCGCTATTTTAGGGCAATACGCTAACCAGCATTAATCCAGTTGTGCGCCCGAAGCTTTAACAATTCTGACCCATTTTGCCAATTCATCCTTTAGATGGGTTCCCAGCTTGGCGGGTGGTACGGGACTCAGGTCTAAGCCCTGCGCAATCAGCTTTTCTCGAACATCTGCCCGAGTCATGGTTTTATCCATGGCTGCCTGATTCTTCTTAATGACGTCTACGCTAACCCCCATAGGCGCAAAAGTAGCCACCCAAACCTCCCCTACACAATCTGGATAGGTCTCAGCAATGGTCGGAATTTCTGGCGCTGCACTTGAACGCTTAGCGGAGCTAATCGCAATGGCCTGTAACTTACCAGCCTTAATGTAATTTAATGCCGAAGGTAGACTAGCAAAAGCCAGAGGAACCTGCCCACCTAATACATCATTGATGGCAGGCGCCACTCCCTTATATGGAATGTGTTGCATCTCAATTCCAGCGCTGGTGTTCAGCATTGCACCGAGCAAGTGACTGATCGTGCCATTGCCAGCCGAAGCATATGACAACTCACCTGGTTTTTTCTTGGCTGCGGTAACAACATCAGCCAGAGTTTTATAAGGTGACCCCGGTGGTGAAACTAAAACATAAGGTGTTGCACCAATGTAATACAAGGGCACAAAATCATTGATTGGATCAAATCCCGGATTTTTATAAAGGGCTGGATTAATTGCCTGAGCACTATTAATCGTTAATAGCAAGGTATAGCCATCCTTAGGTGCCCGGGCAACACTTTGGGTGCCGATATTTCCACCCGCACCAGGCCTATTCTCAACAATGATAGATGTACCGATCGACTCACCAAAAGCAGGTGCAATTAAACGGGCAACGATGTCGTTTGTTCCGCCAGCAGCTTGAGGCACTACTAAAGCAATAGGCTTATTGGGATAGGGTTGCGCAGCCAGCTGAAAGGCAGCTAAACCACAAATGAACCCAAGGACATAATTTGATAATTTCATGCTGATCCCTATCTCTGTATTAACCCAACAAATTTAAACGCTGGCGAACTTCCCCGACATGACCCTTAAGGTCATACAGCTCTTTTGCATCAAGCATTGATACCTTAATATTCCCCACTTTTCTTTCAATGGCAGCAAGGTCCCTGAAATTTTTTTCTTTTAGATCGGGATTAAGAGCATTCTGATCTATGACTTTTAACTCCTCATATACCTTAGCTAATTTCAGCCTTAAGAAGAAATTTTTAGCAGCAGGAACATAAGTAAATACGGGAATAAAAATGACTAATAAGGGGATAACGATTTTTATAAAGCGCCCAACCCAAACTGCAGTCCAAAATGGTAAATGACGATGCAAGAAAGAAGGTCCATCCTTTAAATAGATTTCTGCATCAACTTGTACAGGAAAGTCTAAGCCTGATCCAGATGGAAACTCGCCCGCTTTCTGAAGACGGGAATATGACTTCAAAATATCATAAGACGCATCTAGTAAAAGTGTTACTAAGGCAGGGCTAATATTTTCACGGACTACTAATGTAGCAGTGGGAGCAAGTACTTGTATGTCTTGGCGGGGAATATCCTGGGCAATACTGAGCAGTCCTCGCGGCACACTCACTTTGGATAGATAAGGGAGATTGCGCATGTATGCATCGGCTTGCTCAAAATTCATTAAACGAATTCCAGGTACCCCGTAAAACTTCTCCAAAATCGGTGACTCAGCGGCTACAACAATAAACACTGCATCAAGCTCGCCGTTTTTCATTTTTTCAATTGCTTGATCAGGCTTAAGCTTCTCTGCATGAATTTCTGATGGCGATATCCCGCTAATTTTCAATAATGCATTGCTCAGTACTAGAGTCCCACTTCCCTCATTCCCTATAGAAACACGCTTACCTTTTAATTGACTCAATACCCGCAGGCCACCTTCATTCTTAAAAACGCCTTCCCGATACCAAACCCAAATAGGTTCATAAAACATACCTGCAACAGACACCAGCTGAGGGCTCTGAGAAATATCCGCTACCCCACCCTGCACCATTGCAAAATCGACCCCAGATTTTGGATCGTTCAAAAGCTTTAGGTTATCGACCGTTCCACCTGTTACACGAACATCCAGATTGACGCCCTCCTCAGCAAGCTGAGTTTTTAAGCGCTCACCAAATTGATAATAGAGTCCGGTCTGAAGACCGCTAGCCATTTGGATTGATTTAGGAGGCGGGGGGACTAGAAACCATAAAACCCCAAGAATGATCATTAGAAGCGTCAAAAACCCAGCAATAATTGCTAATGGGTTAAAAATCTGTTGTTTGAAAGTATTCATAAAAGTCTCTTGTATAAGTCTCTTGTATTTTTTGCATTATGCCCCGAGGTTGGCAATAGGAAAAGATTGAAATCCCTTCCAATAAACCAAGATAAGATAAGGCCTTTCTGACCCAAAAAATGACTATGAACACAGCAAAAACTAAAGTAGCCTTGGTAACGGGCGCTGGAACCGGCATCGGCAAAGCGGCAACTAAAGCGCTACTCAAAGGTGGCTACAAGGTCGTTTTAGCTGGCCGAAATCTAGACCGGCTCAAAATAGCAATTGCTGATATTGGTGGCACCGAGGCGAACTGTCTTGCTGTAGCCTGTGATGTGGGCAAACCAGAGGAGGTAAAACAGTTGTTTGCCGCATTGACTGCCAAATTTGGTCGTATTGATGTCCTCTTCAATAATGCCGGAATGGGTGCTCCCGCTATCCCGATGGAAGAGCTTACGTATGAGCAGTGGATGAATGTGGTTAACGCGAATTTATGCGGGGCATTCTTATGTTCACAAGAAGCGATTCGCATGATGAAAGCGCAATCTCCCCAAGGTGGCAGAATTATCAATAACGGCTCAATCTCCGCGCACGCACCTCGACCCTTGTCCGCACCGTATACGGCAACCAAACATGCCATTAGTGGTTTAACCAAAACCATTGCGTTAGATGGTCGTCCATTTAATATCACTTGCGGTCAAATTGATATTGGTAACGCTGCTACTGAAATGACTGAGCGGATGGCTGCTGGCATCCTGCAAGCAGATCAATCGATTAAGGTAGAACCTCGCATGGACGTAGACCATGTAGGTGCAGCCGTTCTCCATATGGCGCAACTTCCACTAGAGAGCAATATTCTTTCCATGACCATTATGGCAACCAATATGCCTTTTGTTGGAAGAGGTTAATTTTCATTCGTGAGAATAGTTTTTTAATACACTGTAAGAATATTGCGCGCTAATTGAATGTCGTAATCCAAGATGTGCTTTTCAAACCAGTATCCAATATATCGAATAAGACTATAAAGATCACTATTTTTGGTTGTCATCTGATTAAGTGTTCTAAACACCATATCCAACATATTGACATGCGCTGCCTCGTGATAAGAAAAATCAATGCCCGCTTTTTCTGCCATATGAGCCTCAGTCTCAAAATGACTTTCTAGCATCTGATGCAAGGTATCCCGCTTTAACTGGGGCATTGGAATACTGTCAAAACAATATTCTTTAAAGCTCTCTAAAAATTCAAATAATTCATTGTGTTCAAAATCAATTTCATGAACATTCGTGTGTAAGCTCAGAGGCAACATGGAGTATTGATGAGTAGACATGAGATGAAAACCTCCAATTCTAATTTAACTTATTTAACCGCAGCTTCCTAGATGACCACACTGAGTACAGTAGTCACAACCATCTTTTCGGATCATGGCATGGGCACCGCATTCACTACATTTCTTGCCGACCATGACTGGTGGAGTAGATATTCCAGGCACCACTATCTCAGATAAATCATTCGTTGACTGACCATTTCGTCGTTCGATAATATTTTGTATAGCGTACGCAATTGCCGCTACTTCGGATTCATGCCATAAAGGCATCCGTGTTCCGTCAATTTTCTCAAAAGTCCCAAGACGAACTGCGCCTCTATCCCAGGCTACCTTTCTCATGTCGCTTAAGGCACGCTCTAAAAAACCTCCGCGCGCAGCCAAGGAAAGTAAACGCATACTAGAAGTAATCCATTGCTGTGATTCACCATTTTGACCAACTGGCATAAAGAACTCAATTGCTCGTTCGATTGATCCGCCTTCGCTGGATTTTTTTAGAATGGAAATAAACGATACAACCAGATATAGTGTTTTATGCCCTTCTTGAGTCCAATACTCTATTTTCTCTGCCACTGCAGGGAGTATTCCTTTTGGACGACTCTCCACTACTACCCGCATAGGATCAACATCGTCTTCGGCCTGGGAAGATAAATCAGTCTTTTCTGATGGAACATCCAAGACTGATCCCAAAATACTATTAGGGCGATAAGTTGCCAAACCCTTCAAGTTTGCAAGCCATGCTTGGGTGTAAAGACCCTTAAAGTCATCGTAAGGATAGTCAGCAGGAACATTCACTGTTTTAGAAATTGCTGTATCGATGAATGGCTGTACTGCTTCCATCATTGCAATATGGTCCTTTGCTGCCATTTCTAGTGCAGAAACAAAGTAAGGCGGAAGCTTTGCGATATCTCCGCCCAATTCACGATATAAACGCCACGCATGATCTTCAACCGCATATTCGCTAATACTGCCATTGGCTTCACGTTTCTTACGTCGGTATACCCATGAGAATGCTGGTTCAATACCATTCGAGGCGTTATCGGCAAAAGCCAAACTAACCGTACCTGTTGGCGCTATGGAAAGAAGATGGCTGTTGCGGATACCAAATTGCCGAATGTCATTTTTTAACTTGTCATCTAAGCGGCTAACAAAACTATCACTACCAAGATATTTCTCTACATCTAAGGCAGGGAACGCACCCTTCTCTTTCGCAAGCTCAATTGATGCAGCATATGCTGCATCACGCATCACGCGTGCAATTTTTGCAGCAACAATTCTGGCTCCTTCTTCGTTGTAGGGAAGTTTTAGCATCACCAGAGCATCACCAAGTCCAGTAAACCCAACTCCAATCCGGCGCTTGGCAGCAGCTTCAGCAGCCTGTTCAGGCAGAGGCCAATAAGTAGCATCTAGTACGTTGTCCAGCATGCGTACTTGGATTTTCACAACTGCTGCAAATGCCTCAAAATCAAAGCTGGGTTCTGCTGCAAACCCAAAAGGATTCTTAACAAAGCGTGGCAGAATTACTGGTCCTAAATCGCAGCAACCATAAGGGGGAAGTGGTTGCTCGCCACAGGGGTTTGTCGCTGAAATACTTTCGCAATAGTTTAAATTGTTATCGCGATTAATGTTATCTAGAAATAGAATCCCGGGTTCTGCAAAGTCATAGGCAGACTTCATTACAGACTCCCAAATTTCACGGGCCTTTACACTGCGATATACCCAAAGACCATCAGCCCTTTGATGGGCACCCTCCGCAATCAATTCGGGGCTAGGTTTTGCTTTATGGATTAGCTCCCAAGTCTGATCACCCTCAACCGCCTTCATAAAATCACTAGATACTGCCACCGAGACATTGAAGTTATTCCAACGACCACTTGTACGTTTTGCTGTAATAAATTCGAAGATATCTGGATGATCAATTCGCAAGACACCCATCTGAGCGCCTCGTCTTGCCCCAGCACTTTCTACAGTTGAGCAAGACTGATCAAATACATTGATATAGCTGCAGGGTCCTGAAGCAATTGAAGCCGTACCTTTAACGCCAGCACCCTTAGGGCGAATTTTTGAGAAGTCATAGCCAACACCACCGCCACGACGCATGGTTTCGGCAGCCTGCTTTAAGGCTTCATAGATTCCTGGACAACCATCCTCATCAAAACCTTGAATAGAATCACCAACTGGCTGTACAAAACAATTTATCAGGGTCGCCTGAATATCCGTACCTGCAGCACTCATGATACGTCCAGCACCAATGGCACCATTGCGTAAATTTTCTAAAAATAATTGCTCAATCTGAGCCCGAAGAGACTCTTGCTCAACGGCTGCTAAACCCCGCGCTACTCGCTGAAAAATAACGTCTGGGTCTGTTTCACCATCCTTAGCGTATTTTTCAATTAATACATCAGTGCTAATGGGCTGGATTGACATAAAGTGAGGGCTCCGGTGATTTTTCTAAAAGTTTGTTAATTAATTCTGGGACAGATTTGATTTGGTTGCCAAACGGAAGCTTGCCTGCACCGCGAAAGAAGAGACCTTTTTGGACATTCCCCATTAATGCGCTTCCTAAAACTTTATCTATACAAAATTGTCCCCATTGGCTATTACCATCGCGCAATCCACAGTCATGTAAACAATCGAAAGTCATTGTGCAACGTGGTTTTTTTCTGGCTACCTCTTGTAATTTCGGTAGCACTTCCAAATATTGAGTCAACCAAGGCGTCTTTACTGCTCTTGCTGGCAAGCCTGCGACACTCAGGAAATCGACCATATCTTCAGGCTTCGCTTCTGCAAGTACTTTTTTAAATTCATCACTTGCATCACATTCTGTTGTCACTGCAAATGCTGTACCCAACTGCACTCCAGAGGCTCCTAGATCTTGTAATTTTTTGATATCCTCAAATGAACTCACTCCACCGGCTGCAATCAGGGGAATCTTTCCCTTTAAACCCATGGATTTAAATATTGCCAAAGTTTCAGGAATGACAGTTTCAAAATCAAATTTAGGATTCTGAACCTCTGCAACGCTAGCGGCTCCCACATGACCACCGGCCCAACGTGGATGCTCAATCACAATAGCATCAGGTAAACGCCCTTTCTTCTCCCACTTACGTAAGAGCAGATGAATACCTCGTGATTCTGAAAGAATGGGGATTAAGGCTACATCAGGGTAATCAACTGCTAAATCAGGTAGATCCAGAGGGAGCCCGGCGCCGACCACAATCGCATCAACACCATTTTCTAAAGAGCATCTCACATAGGCTGCATATTCATTCACTGCCCGCATAATGTTGACTGCAATTAAGCCTCTGCCTTTTGAGATTTCTTTCGCCATGAGAATCTCTCTTTTTAAGGCTTTAATATTGGCCTCATTGATGAGCTCTTTGCTTTTCTGGCAAGGCTTTAGATGCTTTGTGCTATCCATGAGATCTGGATGAAGCCGACGTAAATCAATAGAGGAAATAGTTCCCATACCACCACATTGGGCAACTGCGCCTGCTAACTTATGCGCAGATACGCCAACCCCCATGCCACCCTGAACAATAGGAAGGATGGATTTTCCTTTGATGATTAAAGGTGATAACCCACTTTTTTCGAGAGCCAATTCAAAGTTAAGCGAAATCCGAACTTTTCGTATTTCCATTCATGAACCCCTTACACCGCGGCCTTAATACGGCCTGCGCCCGTTAAAAAGAACGGTGACATGGGCTTCATAATGCAACCACATGATTGGCGCCATTTTGATTCACATCAAAAAAGGAATTGGTTTTTTGTTAGACCCCTAAAAAGCCCTGCAGATCTACTCTCAGAGGCAATCTAAGGTGTGTCGCACTTATAAAAGGGGGACTGTTTTTGCCTGGTTGCCAGAACAACGGAATCACGAATATTAAAGACTCCATCCATACTCTGATCCAAAATAGTCTGGGTTTTGAAATCCTCAGAAAACTGTATTAATGAAAAGGTGGTGTAGCTTGATTTAGTTTGAAGGTTCTCAGATAGCACGATCGTTTTAATCACTAAACTGCTCAGATCGAACACGTCAATCGACTTATATATGCCCCGCTTGACTACTTTTACTTGACCACCTTCCGGCAAACGCAATTCATGAATGAGTTTTCCAGATTTGTCCAAAAAGATATAGATGCCAGCCCCAGCAAATTTTGCACTTTTGCACATGACAGGGCTATCAACTACCCACCTACCCGCCAAATGCGCTTCAAACTGATTCGCTGCTTGTGCAAATATCTCAGAGTTCAAACCCATTGCCAAGGTACAAAAGGCTAAAACATATCTCAAGTGGGTCAATGTCATGATTAAGGTCTGACTTGATCCACCACAATCTTGAGCTTGTCTGCTCCCACCTTAACGGTTTGAGTGCTGGAGAACAAATCCCCTGACTCTGCTTTTGCTTGACCAGACTTAGATACCCGAACCTCAACAGTAGCTTCACTCATATTTGAGATTAGGGCTTCCGGCGTCATTGCTAATGCATCATTTAATACGAAGCGCATCGGTAAATCGGCTGCTCGCCCTCGCATAATAGCAACCGGCATACGAGCGCCTGGTGCACGAGCAATCACCATGACAATATCATCCGGCTTGACTCTCGATTTTAGATTGGGGTCTAAAGTAACTTCACCGCTAATACTTTTTCCGCTGGCAACAGAAGCGACAACTGCTGGCTTTCTGATATCTTCAGGGGGCAAGTTTGCCTTACCTCGCGCCTCTAAGATTGAGCCTTGAATCATCTTGGCATCATCGGAATCTGGAGGAAGTAACTTTGCCAAACGACCCCAAACCTGAACAGCGCCCTTGTAATTTCCCTGGTTGTAATCGGCTGTACCTTCCAGCCACAGTGCCATCATGTTATTTGGATCCGCTTTGAGCGCGCGTTTCAGAATAGCTCGAGGCTTGCCCTCAAAATTACCATTCGCATTGCTAGCAGACACGTCTGCATAATCAGCCAGTAATTGTGCATCGCCATCCAAATAGGTCCCGGCACGGTCATACGCCTTTTCAGCATCAACAGGGCGACCCATCACCTTATAAGAACGGGCCAGCATAGCCCAGCCTTTCAAATTACTGGGATCTTGCTCCATTTTGGCTGCTAAGCCCGCAACCATCTTCTCTACGTCTTGTTGGGCGACTCGTTTTTGAGCGCCGCCATCCGCAATCTGCTGAGCACTACCAAGCCAGAGGTAAATCAATACTGCTACGACTGGCACCATCACCACCAGAGCAATCATCGTTTTTTTAGGCGAACCCAAAACTGCTACCCCATCGTCCTCGCTCGTATCTTGAAACAAGCGCTGACGCAACTCTGCATGGGACAATTCATAACTGGCGTTATCAATTAAAGCATCAGCATGCTCTTTTTCAAGTTTGGCTAATTCCTCTTTGTAGATTGCTGCATTCAATTGCTGACGAGAAGCTTGAACCGTAGAAGATTTCCAAAGAAATGGACGAAACAACATCGCCAGAACTAACAGCAGTAATACAAATGCAGCAATGTAAAAAGTAATCATTTATCTTCTCGCAATAAAGCATCGATGCGCTTGTTTTCATCATCCGAAAGTGCAACAGAATTCACTTGGCTATTTCTGCGACGCAAATACATCAGCAAAGCCATAATTCCTGCAATCATCAGCACAAAAGGACCAATCCAGAGGAGCCAGGTCGTCGGCTTGACGGGTGGGCGATACAAAATAAAATCGCCATATCGATCGACCATAAATGTTCTAATTTCAGCATCTGTTTTTCCTTGCCGAATAAGATCCCGAATTTCTCTACGAAGATCCTGTGCCAACTCAGAGCGGGAACCAGAAAGTGATTCGTTCTGGCACACCAAACAGCGCATTTCTTCTGAAATTGAAATCAAGCGCTGTTCTAGAGCTGGATCAGATGCCAACGGTAATGCCTCATCTGCATAGGCAATACTGACAAGTGAAGCCAATAAAAGACTGGAAAGAATTTTTTTGAACATTGCTTAAGCTTTATTCAATTGAGTAATGAGGGGATAAATTGATTTATCCAAAACATCTTTGGTGATAGGGCCAATCTGTTTGAAGCGAATGATGCCTGCTTTATCAATCACGTAGGTTTCTGGTACACCATAAACACCATAATTAATGCCTACCCGTCCATCATTGTCCATGGCAGATAAATTGTAAGGATTGCCTTGTCTAGCCAACATCTCCATTGCATCTGCACGCTTGTCTTTGTAATCAAGCCCAATCAAGGGGGCAACTTGTGATTTACCAAGCTCCACCAACATGGGATGCTCTTCGCGACAGGCCACACACCAAGAAGCCCAAACATTCAATATCCAAACTTGACCCTTCAAATCTTCTGGTGAAAAAGACTTGTTTGGATCTGCTAGCTGAGGAACCTTAAAAGCGGGGGCGGGTTTATTAATTAATGGAGAAGGCACTTCGCGTGGATCGCGATTGAGACCGACAGCCAGAAACCCTACCAATACAACAAACAAAAGCAAGGGAATAATAAATTTTGCTTTCATATTATTTCTTCACTCGCAAGCGGTAGCGCTTGTCCATTACAGCGAACAAACCACCCAGGGCCATTAATAAACAGCCGCCCCAAATCCAATCTACGAAAGGCTTGTAATACACACGTACAGCCCAAGCATTACCTTCTAGTGGCTCACCAAGTGAAACATAAATATCGCGCGTCAAACCAGCATCAATTGCCGCTTCTGTCATTGGCATCGTAGAGGAATCATAATTACGTTTTTCTGGATACATGAGCTCTTGCACTTTGCCATTGCGCACTAATTCAAATGTGCCACGCATCGCCTGATAGTTTGGACCTTGCGCCGGACCCACTCCCATCAAACGAATTTGATAGCCGCCTACAGTCACCGTATCACCAGGAGCCATCCGTACGTCTTTTTCTTCTTGATAGGCCCCCACCATCGTTACGCCAATCACAAATACAGCAATACCCATATGGCCTAGCTGCATGCCAATAAATGAACGGGTAGGCATTCCAACTTTACATTGGCGAATGATCTGCAAGACACCCGAAGCAATCACCCAAAAAGCTAGCAGGAAACCTAAAGCTGTCAAGATGGTGAATTCACCCATCAAACTAGGAATGGCAATCGCAGCAACAAAGGCTAATACTGCAGCAAGCCACAGACGTTTTAATAAAGTCTTGAGATCAGTCGTTTTCCAATTTGCCCAGGGACCAACTGCCATCAAGAATAAGACAGGAACCATGATTGGAACAAAAACTGCATTGAAGTAGGGAGGGCCTACAGAAATTTTTCCCAGATTCAAGGCATCAATTAATAATGGATAAAGCGTACCCAGTAAAACAGAGCCTGCAGCAACTACAAAGAAAACATTGCCCATTAAAATCAAGGTTTCACGCGAAAGCAATGAAAACTTGCCACCCAAAGTACTCTTTGGAGCCTTTAAGGCATATAAGAATAATGAAGAGCCCACCACCAAAGAGAGTAGAAGCAAAATGAAGATGCCGCGACGTGGATCGGTTGCAAAGGCGTGAACTGAAGTTAATACACCGGAGCGAACTAAAAAGGTTCCAAGCAAGGACATGGAAAAAGCCATGATAGCCAATAACACTGTCCAGTTTTTGAAGCCACCACGTTTCTCGGTGACCACTAAAGAATGAATTAGCGCAGTGCCAATCAACCAAGGCATGAAAGAAGCATTTTCTACTGGATCCCAGAACCACCAACCACCCCAACCCAACTCGTAATAAGCCCACCAAGAACCCAAAGCAATACCGAGAGTTAAAAAGATCCAGGCAGTCGTTGTCCAAGGACGAGACCAACGTGCCCATGCAGCATCTAACCTGCCAGACAGTAAGGAGGCAATTGCAAAGGCAAAGGCAACCGAGAAACCCACATAGCCCATGTAGAGCATTGGTGGATGAAATACCAAGCCAGGATCCTGCAATAGAGGATTGAGTGAACGTCCATCTTGCGCAGCAGGTAAGAGACGCTCGAATGGATTAGAGGTGCCCAATACAAATAATAATAGTCCAGTTGCTACAAGCCCCAAGACGCCCAGAACACGAGCGACCATAAACTCATCCAAAGTTTTGGAAAGTTGCGCAACTGCAAAAGCCCAGCCAGTTAGCAAGAAAATCCATAATAAGAGGGATCCTTCATGACCACCCCACACTGCGCCTAGACGATACACCGTGGGTAATTGTGAATTAGAGTGCTCAGCCACATAAAGCACTGAAAAATCATTCACGTAAAAACACCAAGCTAGCACACCAAAAGAAATGGCCAATAGCAAAAAGGAGATTTGCGTTGCAGGTCTAGCTAATACTAGCCATTCACGTCTACCTTGTTGCGCACCGATTAATGGCAGTACACCTTGAATAATTGAAACGCACAAAGCCAAGATCAGGGCAAAGTGGCCAATTTCTGGAATCATGGAATATTCCATTATTTAGCCCCATTCTTTTGGGCTTGTTCTAAAGCATGCTTAGCTTCAGGAGGCATGTAGTTTTCATCATGCTTGGCTAAAACTTCACTCGCGATAAATTGTCCATTGGCATCTAACTTGCCTTGAACAACTGCACCCTTACCTTCTTTAAATAAATCAGGGAGGATGCCTTTGTAGGCCACAGAAATCTCTTTCACCATATCGGTGATGATGAAATGCACTACCAACTCATCACGCCTTAATGAACCGTCTTTAACCATGCCACCAATGCGGAATGTTTGACCTTGAGGAGCCTTACCTGCAGCCACTTCACTAGGAGTGACATAAAGAGCAATATTACTATTGAGGGCATTGAGAATGAATACTGCTGCAATCGCTAATGTTGCGAGTGCGCCAATAATGATCAGCGCCCGCTTGTGTCTTGGCTTCACTTCATTCCTTCTTTATCGAATTTCTCAGCACGAATCTCGCGCTTTAATCTACTCATAATCGCTTTACGACGGCTATTAATCGCAAGAGGCTCTAATACCAATATCAAAGCGCACACGCCGAAGCTACACCATACATATAGGGCATACCCACCCATTTCAAAAAATTCTGCTGGTGAATTCCACATAGTTATTTGACCTCTTCCAAGGTTCTCACCCAATCGGAGTGAGACTCACGCTCTAAAATAATCGTTCGCACTCGCATCAATGCAATTGCAATCGAATACATCCAAAAACACAGTGCCATCAATAACATCCCCCACAACATCGTGTGTGCCATGGCAGGTGCTTTAGTTATAGAAACAGATGCGCCTTGATGCAAGGTATTCCACCACTTCACTGAAAAGTAAATGATGGGAACATTCACTACGCCCACTAAGGCCAAGATTGCACCGGCTTTATCGGCACGCCGTGGATCATCAATCGATGCTTGCAAAGCCATAAAGCCAAGATATAAAAACAAAAGAATTAATTCTGAAGTTAAGCGGGCATCCCATACCCACCATGCGCCCCACATCGGCTTACCCCAAAAGGCACCTGTCCATAATGACAAGAAAGCCATTAATGCACCTGTTGGCGCTAATGCCTGCGCCATCATGGCCGATAGGCGGGTATTAAAGACGAGGCCGAGGCCAGCCCAAACAGCCATCACAATGTAAATAAACATCGACATCCAAGATGCCGGCACGTGCACAAAAATAATTCGGTAGCCCTGTCCTTGCACAGCATCTACTGGCGCAACAAAAAAACTAACCCATAGTCCTGCAATTCCAAAGAGCACTGTGAGCACCCAGAAGAATGGAATGAGTTTTCCAGCCAGCGGATAAAAAGTCGCTGGACTTGAAAACTTGAACCAATGAATGATGCGATTGCTAGAGGTATTACTCATTCGATGGCAATCCTTACAGCTGCTGTGGTTGCCCAGGGGGCAAAGAACAAAGAGAGCACCAATAGCGCACCCAATACTGAAAAATATCCAGTGATATCAAGGCCAACGCTTTGTGCATAAACGGCGCCTGCCCCAAAAATTAAGACGGGAATATAAAGAGGTAGCACCAATAGACTTAGAAGAACTCCGCCACCTCGCACACCTAGAGTCAATGCAGCGCCTATTGCGCCAATCAAAGACAAAATCGGTGTGCCAATCAGTAAGGCCAAAATGAATACTCCTAAAGTGCTGGCATCCAAATCAAACTGGATACCAATGACTGGTGCCAATAAAACTAGAGGCAAACCACAAACCAGCCAATGTGCAGTAATTTTACCCCCCACGAGCAGGGCTAATGGAGTTGGCGAAAGTGCCATTTGTTCCAAGGTTCCATCGGCAAAATCACTTGCAAATAGGCGTTGTAGACCCAGCATCGTTGATAACAATGCAGCCACCCAAATCACCCCGGGGGCAATCTTACGAAGGAGGGCTGTATCCGCACCAATTCCCAGGGGGAAAAGGCTGGTCACAATCATAAAAAAGAACAAAATTGTCAACACTTCAGCCTTGCGACGTGTCACCAAGAGTAAGTCACGACGAATAACTGCGATTAACGCGTTCATAGCTGCACCGCCCTACCATTTGGCATAGGGATTTCTTGATGACTAGTCATAACTGCCATACCACCAGCCATAATGTGTTCAGAAATTAATTCAGAGAGCATCTCTACTGCATGCACATCTAAAGCATTAAATGGTTCATCCAAGATCCAAAGTTTGGCTTGGCGCAAAAGCAAGCGAGCCAGAAGTACCCTACGCTTTTGGCCAGCTGATAAACAATTCACAGGAAGATCTTCACGCCCTCGTAAACCAAAGCGATGTAATGCATGTAGTACTTCATCTGCAGATACCTGGACTCCATCCAAAGCAGTAGCAATTTCCAGATTCTCTTGGGCCGTTAAATCTTCCTTCAGAGAATCTCGATGACCCAAAAATAGAAGATTGCGATGGTACTCGGACGGGTCCGCTTCAATTGAGCAATTATTCCAATCGATGCTACCTACAGCAGGTTTAGACAGACCAGCCAAAATTCGCAATAAGCTGGTTTTACCAATACCGTTTTCACC
>Ga0208496_1000185_pt1 | contig 21722 bp, 14 predicted proteins | sample CryBogmetaGMA2M_FD_184552 | JGI IMG/M metagenome (GOLD analysis project Ga0208496, IMG submission 184552) | Freshwater microbial communities from Crystal Bog, Wisconsin, USA - MA2M (SPAdes) | ecosystem: Environmental > Aquatic > Freshwater > Lake | place: Crystal Bog, Wisconsin, USA | collected... | reverse complement strand
GAAAAAATCGAGTGCCGGAGAGGCAGATGCGATTGTTGCCGAACACCAAGCCGAGGCCGCCAACCGGTCCAAGTCAGTGTTCTTGTCCAGCATGAGCCACGAATTACGTACCCCTTTGAATGCCGTTTTGGGGTTTGGCCAATTACTGGAGATGGAAAGCAACTTAAACGATGAACAGCGCGATTACGTCAATGAAATCGTGCAAGCGGGTTATCACCTGCTGGAACTGATTAATGATGTCTTGGATTTGTCCAAGATCGAGTCTGACAATATTGATTTTTCGATTGAAGCAGTCGATTGCGCCGATTTGGTGAAAAGCTGCATACCCCTATTCCATCCCTTGGCCGCAAAGCTGTCTGTGACCATTGAAACTGACGGACTCGCCAATTTAATCCTAAGTGCTGATCGCATCAGGCTAAAGCAAGTCATGCTTAACTTAATCTCCAACGCCATCAAATACAATCGGCCAAACGGACGTGTCTGGCTTCATGCCATGGATGGCAAGGAAGGGAGGCAACGCCTGGCAATTAGCGACACGGGCCTAGGCATCGCCGCCGATAAGCTGCCAATGCTATTCCAACCATTCAATCGTTTGGGCGCGGAGACCGACACCATTGAAGGCACCGGCATCGGTTTGGTCATCAGTCGGCGCATAGTCGAAATGATGGGGGGGGAAATGGGGGTGGACAGCGATTTAGGCAAAGGGAGCACGTTTTGGATAGAACTTCCCCCCGGTCAACTGGATGGCTAAGGTTTAATCGGCTGGCTTACGGATCAAAAATACAAATTGTCCGCAAAAAAGTAGCTTGGTGGCGTTAATCCAAGCGTGATCCTTGCCTTTTATGCGGCCTGCCAGTCCAATCAAGCGGTTTACCGGCGATTCCTTTTCCCACCAGCGATACATGAATGTTGGGTTTCCGAGGACTCTAGCCAGCAGCATGGTAAAAGCGTCCACCCTAGGCCGCAACTCCAGTAGTTCAAGCCCTGCCTCCTCGACTAGCAGCGAAAATCCGTAAGGCGTGTAGTTCCATAGACTGTGGGCGTGGTAAGGCTCAAGGTTGGAGGTGGAGCCGACGAAGTAATGCCCTGGCTTTAACACCCGCCGTGCTTCCTGTAAAACGGTGGCGGGATAGCGTACATGCTCAAAGACTTGGTTGGAAAAAATCAGGTCGAAGGCATTGTCCTCAAAAGGAATATGCGTGCCATCATAGACCAAGTATTTGCCTTTGTCCCCGATTCGTCCGGCAACTATCTCGGAAGGCTCAATATCGATGCCTGTCCATTCCGCCGAGGGCGCAACCTCCGCAAAATAGTAAAAAGAAACTCCATCGCCGCAACCCAAATCCAGTACCTTTTGTGGCGGCGGTCCTTCCTGTAGAACCTTGTCGGCCATATGGCGGGATGACGCTTGCCCACTGCTTTCGGTGGGGATATAGGCTTTAAGCAAATCTTGAAATACAGTCATGGCAGATATTGTCCCATTGTGGCGGCAGAGTACCCTGCATAATCGCGCAAATAACACCTGAACCTGTCGCCAACTTAAGGGCAGTCATCAGAGTTGCGTTCGCATGAAAGGCGAGTAATTTTCTTTTTGGAATCACGCAATATTTTTTTCATCTTAGGCTTACGGGAGGTTGCTGTCAACCTGCAACCTTCATCTTGGGTTCTGCTGGATAAACTGATACATGGCTCCGTACTTCGGTGAAGTTTGCTGCCGCATGTTTTCCAACGCCCCCCAACTGCCAAATCTGCTAAATTGGCCTACGCTCAAAAAGTTCATGAACAGCCCACCCCCTGCATCACGCCAATTGGCAAGCATTTTCGCGTAGATGTCTCCCATGCGCGGGTCGCGGTTAGCGGCGATAAATAGATTGGTAACACTCTGATTATTGGATACACTGCCTATTCCAACCAAGCTCTGCCCCCCTTCATAGGCCAACAGCATCAAACCTCGTTTGCGCGCCAGACTGGCGTAATTGCTAATCCATTGGGTTGATTGTGCCAATGCCCCACCGGTCGGGCCTCCTGCCAGTTGACCGCCATACTCCAACTCGGCAAACACGCTATTCAATCCGCCATCGGCGTTTGCCGTCCATCCAGCCACTACCGGCCCGTTGGTTACGCTCCCCAGATAGTTGCCGAAGTAAGGGGCGATGGCCACCGCCTGGATGCCATGGGCTTGGCAGGGTGCCTGGCTCCATAGCCTGCAATCAAGGGCGGCGTTGGCAGTGAAGCTATTGGCGGCCTGCGCCGACAATACGCACACAACCCGGCTTGCATCGCCAGCCCACTCGGACTTCCAGATATCGCAAGTCTCGGCGGTGCGCTTGCCATACCAGTTGATGCGTTTAGTGTAGGCGGAATCAGGGGTGTTCCATAGGGCGACCCCCTGTTGCTCTACCCAAGTTCCGGCGGAGAAGGCGGTATTCCAGATTTCGTTGGCATATTCGACGTATACCTTGCGGGATGGGTCCAGCATTGTGTGAGCCAAACGGGCGAATTGGCGGATGTAATCGTCAGAGGCTTGGAATGGCATATTCAGCCACGGGTCAGCTTGCAGAAGGTTGGATAGCGAAACCGCCACTTCAACCGGAATCCCGGCTTGGCCGCTCCAATTGGCGGCATCCAAAATGGCCCGGTCAGACCAGTTGACTTGTTGCGGCAAACCGCTAGATATTACATTAGTGTTCTGCGGCATCATGAAGCGCAACGCACGGTAATTGACGAGGTTTCTCAGAAATAGGGGATGAAACAAACGACCTTTCGCTAAAGAGCCTTCCAGGCTGCTGCAAGCACTACTCTGGCAGGCCGGGTCGCTGCCTAGGAGGCAAAAGGCGAGGGCATCGTCGCTACAGACTACGCCGGGAGGAACCACCCGAATATTGCGAATGTAATTGCCGGTATGGTTCGGGTCGGTACTGGATAAGGTGATTTGGATACCACTCGGATTAACCTCGTCCACGTTGATGACATCCCGTCCAGGCGTGGAAAGGGAAGCGATCTTGGATGCAGCCAAGCTATAGGTCAACTTTCCCTCTCCATCGTACAGCACCACATATTGACCACCCTGGCGGACACCATTATCTAATAGCAGGGTGGTAACCGTGCGATACTTGACATTGCTATCGGTCGCGGCGGGCAATGAAACGACCCAACCATTTGGGTCCAAATTCAAGGCTTGTTCTTCACCAGTGTCCCATACCCCTGGTGCCTGAGTGATCCAACTGCGCGCGGTCTTGAATACATTGATGAAAGGCTGTTCGGTGGACCAGTCTGACCAATCGTTCAGGTTGGTGCCTAAAGGGGATGCGGCATTGGAACCGATGGGGGCAGGTGGCGTGGTTGATGCCGCTAGCAGCAAAGTCCAATTAGCCTGTAGCAAAGCGTTGCCATAGGCTTGGAAATATTCCACAGTGACCAGATGGCGTCCGCTCAACCAAAGCCATTGGTTGTATTGGGTAGCTGCCTGTCCTACCCAGTCATTAATCAGCATTTGACCGTCCACATATAAGCGGACACCATCGTCCGACGTGGTGGTGAATGAATAGGTTCCGGGGGCAAAATCGAAACTTCCTTGCCAACGGCCCGAGAAATTGTAGGTAGGCATGCCGGGTGCGGGTGGCCCACCAGTCCAAGTGTGATTGATGCTGGCTTCTTGGGCTATCAGCGAGGGATTTCCAGCTAGATTGGCGTTGCTGTAATAAGCCACGCAAAACAGGCCCACTGGTATGTTGCAAGTCTTCACCGATGTCCAATTGACCGCTAAGTGCGCACTCCCCCACGCTTGGAAATACAAGACTTCCACCAAATGCTGGCCGGCGGACAGTGCGACGGTAGCAGTATACTGAGTAGCCGCCTGCTGCTTCCAACCGTCTATGACTAGTTGTCCGTCAATCAGAATGCGCACCCCGTCATCTGCCAAGGCCGTAAAGATGTAATTATCGGCATTGAAGTCGAATAGCCCTTGCCAGTGACCGAAAAAGTTGTAAACGGGTACGCTGGGACTGGGGCTGGTGTTGATCCAAGTATGGTCGATGCTAGGTTCGGTGGTTGTAAAAACCACTTGGCCGATAACATTGTTGCTGCTAGAAAAATTAGAATAATCAACGCAGAAACTGCCCACCGGGGCGTTGCACGTGGAAACGGTGCCGACTGCGGAAGGCGGCAGGTAATTGATTGAATGGAATAAATAATTTTTCCAATGATTAGTCACGAGCGGTGAAACCAAAATGCCTATCAGTGCTGCCAAAGCCACTGCTAAGTAACCTATATTCTTATTACCCTTGCCAGGAGGAAGCCATCGGTGAAGGAGGGCAACCCCTAACCAAGAAAGCCCCATTAGCATGGCTGCAAGCAAAATGGAAGGCATCCAGTAAGGCATGGCGAAAAGCCACAAAAATAACTGGGTTTGTTCAAAGTTATTCGTCGCCATCGCCTGTCCCGAGATAAACATTGAGTATAAGACTAATATAAAGCCAAAAGCCAACCTAGCCCTGTGACCCATACTATTTTTAAGTTCCTTAAAAAGCGTATTCATAAAGCGTTTTTAATGTTGATTGATTACTTTGTTTATCGTTGACGGCAAAGGGTTGCCGCCCTACAACCCTTGATGTGCAGTAGGTTGGTAACCCTCTGCCGACATGGGTGTACATTAAGTAAGTAACTAATGGAAATAGAAGGCACGGTACTTAATTAGTTGTCTAGATCACCTATTGCGTCAACACCATCATACCCCAAGGCGGAATGGTCACGCTAATGGGTTGTTTTCCAGTTAGCTTTTGTTCGGCAATGCGGACTTCTTCGCTGGTTTCGTTGGAAGATGAAGGCAATGCCGCGTCCAGCTTAAGCAAGCGTTTTGGTGCGGGGATGGAAGGCGGGAATTTGATTTGCACTTCCTGGGCTTGTGGAGAGGCTGAAACTAACGCTATGGCCCAGCCGTCCTTGCGCTGGAAGGCTGCGGTTGTCAATGTTTCAGCGCTTGGGCCGCTGAGGCGCACGGCATGGGCATCACCCGGCAAAGCCGAGTTCATCATCATCATTGCCAAGCCGGTGGGGCGCATTCTCTGGCTTGCCGCCAAATCGCGCATGATCCCCCACAATTTTACAAAATTGCGATCAGGCATGGAAAAGTCATATTGGGCCAGGTTATAAACACACTGCCGACGCACCCCGACATTGATTGATTCGATCAACCGTTTCGCCAGGCCACTGCCTGAAGCCGCGCCAGTGACGATTTGCTCGCGTGTCGCCGGGTCTATGTCCCCGCGAGTGGTATGATAGTTCACTTCGTAGACAGCCAGTTCCTTTCCACGTTTGGTGGTTCCCGCACTGATGACCGGTAGGTCCGTGTCGGTTTTGAACATCAACGGCCAAGTTTCATTGGTATAATCGCTGTGGTTAATTTTATGTAGGATATACGGGGCCACCGCCAACATGTCTGCATTGGGCGTGGAATCCAGCATTTGTAAGGCGTAAGAGGGATTAACATGCTGCCCGTTGACAGTGAGGCGGATGGGTGCCGAAGGGCCTGCCCCTTTTCTTATGCTGGCGAAAGCCCGTTGTGCCACTTGCCCATGGGTATTCGGGTTGGGAAACCCGCCGGAACGAAAAATCCCATTCCAGTTTTCGTTGCCGAACTCCACCACTGCTTCGGTAAAGCCATCTTGTTTGATACGACCGGCAAGATAACGCCCCAGAGCTTCATATTCACCATCATTGAATGTAGTTGGTGCAATTACCCAAGGATTCGCCCCCACCTTTTTGCACAAGTCTAAGAACTCCGGCAAGCTATAACCGTAACGGTCCTCCAGACCGGGGCGGTAACGATCTGAGCGCCGCCCGTCAGGGGAGGCGATAAGGTTTTCCCAAGTGCCGCCTAGTTGATCTTGCCAATCACGCAGGTAACCGGGTTTGAGCTTACCCAGTGAGGCAACCACTTCGCGACGGAAGACCCCATTGTCTTCGCTTACTTGTCCAAGGCTTGCATCGTCTAATAAGACCTTGCCGTCTTCTGCCGCCAACTCTAAAGAAAGAGTACCGGGCGGACCTTTATCAATGCCCTCGAATTGGAACTCGACCAGTTTCCACTCACGGGGAACATGGACGGTTTCACGTAGGAAAGGCTGCGAACCCTGGCGTTGGAAGGTGATTTTAAGATTCCCTAGGCCAGATTCTGAGCGTGTCCAAACTGAAAATTTCCAGTGTCCGTCAATAACAAGCAGTTTTCCAGCACGATTGCCTATAGCGTCGAAAAAGGCAGTGATTCTCGCCGGCGGGGAGAATCGCTTGGGGGCGTTAGGCACTGGAATCAATGCCAGCGAACGCCTGCCGGCACTGCCTGGGCGTCGGTCGTTAAGTTCGGGAGCCACTTGTCCTGACGGCGTGTCCCGAGGGACGCTCCAAGTCGTGGGAAGGGTCTGGTCGTCAATGCGCGTCAAAACAATCGCATCACCCGGAGATAGTGACGGGGCCGCACCCTTCGTGGCAAATGTCGGAAGGCCATTGTCGCCGCGTTTCAGGGAGTCAACCACCGTTCCGGTCTGGCCCGCCGCCTTTCCGCTACGCACATCGTATTGCGCACCGCGCCAAAATCCGTCAGGCCGGCCGCTCCAACTCATGTCATCGTCAAAGCCTTGGGGTGTGGCATGCGCCACGATGATGACAGTGCGGTCTATCTGCCCCTCGAAACCAGGATTGAGCAGTAAGTTCCTGATGAGTTGCGCCCCGCCAAACACACTTCTTTCACCTAGATTCAATCCGATCCGGGGGATATTAGGTGTTTGGATGTCAGGAAGAACCTCAATAGTCACTGGTTCCGATGCCATGGACTCCAAGGCAGAAAACAGCAGGCCGACTAGTAAGATTTTAAATGATTTCATTTTATATATTTGACCAATGTAAAATGGTTCATGTCATTTTTAGTATAGTAGCTAATTTCGTCCATGCTTAGTTTTATAATTTTAAGCCCCATGCCACCCTCTTGAGGGTTTTCTTGGTCAACTTCAAAGTAAGATGAAGTGTCTTGTAAAAGCTGTGGGTCCATCGCAATACCGTAATCAGCAATGTCAACTATAATTTTATCAGGTTCAATTTTATAACTGACGTATACTTTGTGTTCTGACGATCCCTTGTAGCTATGTTTTATGCAATTGGTGACTGCTTCATATACAGATAATTTAATCTGAAAGCACTGCTGATCTGTAAAATATTCCGAGGACAGTGATTCGACACAAGTGCCAATCAGATCGGCATTCTGGTAATAACTTTCTATCACTAAGTCTATCTTGCCCATGCTAAAACTCATCATTGGCAATTTCTAGTGCCAACATGGATATATCATCCTCAAAGTGTTTGTTGCCTAACCAAGATTCCAATTGAGCAATCAATATGTTGCCCACATTATCGAAATTCTCGTGCCGGGTCGAAAACAGCAATTTCTTAAGCCTTTCGACACCGAATTCTTCCCCGCTATTATTCATGCATTCAGCAATCCCGTCCGAGTGAAGGAATAGCCTGTCGCCTTTGGAAAATTTAAATACCGATGATTCATAATCAGAATCTGGCAATATCCCGACAGGGAAACCATTAGCCCCGATCAATTTTGGCTCTCCGTTGAAGGGTATGTAAATTGGCTTTTGGTGACCAGCCAAGCAAATATCAATAGTCTTTTCCCTTGTGTCGAGAAGGCCGAAAGCCATCGTAAAATAGTCTGACATGTCGGCTCCGCTTTGAAATCTCTTGTTCAACTTTGTTACGATATTTGCCGAAGAAGTGGGTGTGGCAAATAATGAGTCTTGCTCCTGTCGCCGGTCATGTGCATGATATACCGACTCAGAACCGGGGGAATCCGGGTAAGTCGAATGTTTATGAGGAACCTCCAAGGTTAAGTCAGGAGACAATATCCTAGTGAGGCTAAACGAATGCAATGCCGAGGCAACGCCATGACCGGCCACATCCAACTGATAAAATACGATTTGAAAATCATTGATGCGGAAATAATTCAAAGTGTCTCCACCGACATAGGTGGAAGGTAAAAAAAGCCAATTAAAACGAACCCCATTGATTACGGCATTTTGCGGGGGAAGTAGGCCAATTTGAGCCTTAGCCGCCAATTCAAGGTCGCGCTTGATATGCGAGTAGGCTTTGTCCAGACGCTCGTTGATTTCATTAAGGTGTTGGTTTTTTGCTTCCAGTTCGGCGGTCAAGTGGATTATCCGACCGGCGGACCGCACACGGGCTTTTAAAACTTCAATATCACACGTTTTTGCCAAATAATCGTCCGCCCCAATATCCAATCCTTGGATTAAGGAACTCTCATCATCTCTGGCAGTGAGTAGTAGAACATAAATGTAGGGTAAGCCGGTGGCCGACTTTACTCTCTGGCAAAGCTCCAGCCCATTTAAAACGGGCATTTCCCAGTCGCTTATCAGAAGCTGAAATGGTTCGGTTTGCAATAATTTCCATGCCACTTCTCCATCCTCAGCTGTAACCACATCGTAACCACAAGCCTTAAGATTCCTTGAATATATCATTCGGGTTACGGGTTCATCATCGGCAAGCAAAATTTTCATGTTGGCATTTTATAGCTCCGGCTTCCAAAGTCGCCTGCTAAATAGGGAAAGAAGACCTTCCCATAGGTATATCCAGTTTTTCCCTCGGTCATGCTGACCGACATAATACGCATCGGTTAGCAAACGCTCCTCCTCTGGAGTGTTTTTCGAATGGCGCAACTGCGTAGGGCCAATCAGGCCAGCCGGAGCACCGTCGGTAAAAAGTTCCCATTCCTCGGCGCGCTGGGCCGCCTGTTGCCGTGTTACAGGCTCGATGCCAAACAAGCGCAAGTCTCCGCTGACCACAGCCAATATTCTGGGCAACGCACGCAACAAGGGCCTAGATGTCGTCCATTCCCAAGCGGTGAATTCGGTCCGGCATCGTTCGCCAAATTCTGTCAACACGATTCGATTGCCTCGCAACTGACGAGGATGCAATAGTCTGCCCGAGTTATTTTCACGACTCGATGCCAGCACGGCCAGTGGCCAGAGCGGCAGGGAAAATACCAGTAATAATAGCCCTCCAAGTCTGTTCAATATAGGTGATAGGCTATTGCCCAGCGTAGTTTGCCTAAGGTCGGCGAGCAAAAAGGCATCAGTGACGTGTATGTGAGTGTCGATATCAACTCGGATAAGGTCGCTTCCCCGTGCGATGGAATGGCTCAGATTGACAAGTTCCCCGACATAGGTGTTGGGAAGCACCACGGTATCCGTCAATATTGCGTATCGGTCTACAATCACGTGGTCGCTGATGACGACTTCGTGATTAAGCTCCACCGTTGAATGAACCTCGCTGCCGCTGCCTACGAAAGCAATGCCGACTTTGAGGCTGCGCGAAGATACCTTGCTGTTTCTCCCTTGTATTAGCCCAAGCGCAGTTTGTCGTCCTGGTATCGTCAGGCCGGCAACCCTCCCGGCAGCCGCATCAAGGTTGGCCTGATGGAAATTGGCCAATGATTCTAATCGGTAAACCTTGGCATCAAGAAGCTCGACACTCGATTCGGATGGGATTGGCAAGCCTTGCGCCAAGCTAGGCCAGTGTAGGGGAGACAAGTCGGCTTGCCGGGTCCGGCACAGGCACAGTCCCGAAGCCTGTCCATCGAACACGCCGTGCAAAACCGGGCAATCTCGCTTTGCGGCTTGCTTCAGGAATTCGATGATGCCAGGCGATCTAATCATGTCCCCCCTAATTATTAGAAGCTCATCGTCATTCTGTTGCCTAGGAAGTTGGGCCAAGACGGCATTAGGGCTCTCCTCGCCGCGAGTGTGCCAATAATCGAGTTCCATGCCCCAGCGCCTTCCGAATTCAAACTGTGTGCGCACTTGGTCGGCAAACGATCCAATTAAGATAACGGCCCGCTTGATGCCTGCGTTAGCCAGCATGTCCAAGTTATGTTCCAGCACGGATTTCCCCGCAACCTGCAACAGGGCGGGACAGGTTCTGTCAGTCAGGGGAAACAGTTCATGCCCTAGGCGGTCTGCAAGAATGATGGTTCGCATCAGTACGCTCCCCGGCCTAACAACACAGCCGGTATGGTGAGAAACAATAGTTTAAAATCCAGCCACAAAGATTGCGATTCGATATATTCCACATCAAGGCCCACTTGTTTGTCGAAAGGAATGTCTGATCGGCCGGATACTTGCCATATGCAGGTAATCCCGGGAACCACCTCCAAACGACGCCTTTCGGCGAGCGAATATTGGTTGACTTCCGATGGAAGGGCAGGGCGGGGACCGACCAAAGACATGTCGCCTACAAAGACATTCCACAATTGGGGGAGTTCGTCAATAGAAGCTTTGCGGATAAACTTTCCCACTTTGGTTATTCGTGGGTCTTCTTTCATCTTGAAAAGTACACCGCCATTCATCTCGTTCAATTTCTCCAACTCTTTTTTCCGGGCTTCGGCATCCATGTACATGGAGCGAAACTTCCACATGGGGAAAAGCTTTCCCCAATGCCCGACTCGAGTCTGTTTAAAAAAAATAGGGCCGGGCGAATCCCTACGGATGGCGATTGCGCAAGCTAAAAACACGGGACTTAATAGCATTAGCAATATTACAGAAGCTATGATGTCGATCAGTCGTTTAGCCAACAAAGTGGTATGTACTACCGTTACCCATGCCGCACGCTTGAAATGTAATCTTAAGGTATTTTGGAAGGCAATCTGCCTAATATGTTCGTAACGCTCAAATAATTGTTCGCTATCGCCTTTGCCGCTGGAGGTGCTTTTTTGGTTGTTAGAATGATTCATAGTGAGTTTGCCATTCTTTTTTGCTTCCATACCCGATAGAGAAATAAAGGATTACCAATCAGATAACGTCGCCACATTCGCCCGGGTTCCTGCAACAACCGCCAAGTCCACTCTAAGCCAATCTCGCGCATCCAAACCGGAGCCCTTGGCAAACGTCCAGAGTAAAAATCGAACAATCCGCCTACTCCTAAACATACACAGGTTTTAAGTTGGTGATGGTGTTCCGCCAGCCATAGTTCTTGCTTGGGTGCGCCGAAGGCAACAAGCAAAATATCAGCCTTTGAAGAATTGATTTCTTCCACAATTTGTCTGCTCTCTTCCTGTTTGAAATAACCATCTCGCACCCCGGCAATCGACAGAGCGGGAAAGCGCTCCCGCATCTTGAGGGAAACCGCTTCGGCCACGCCGGGCTTGGACCCAAGCAGGAACAACGACACACCTTCTGCTGCGGACTTCTCGCATAAGCGGGGGAATAGATCGGTGCCGTTTACATTGGCCATCAACGATACGCCAAGCAATCGACACCCAATGTTAATGCCTATGCCATCGGGCAACACCCGCGTTGCCAAGGTAGAAAGGACTTGTCTATATTGGTCATTCTGACAGGCAATGTTTAGGCAATCGGGGTTCACGAATGCCACGAAGGCAGGCTTATTGTCTTTTACACGCTTGACCATCCAGCCAACGGCTTCGTCCATGGTCGTGTTGGTGATATCGATCCCAAAAAAATGCAGAAGCGGTGGGGTGGGCCGAAAACTGCCGCCAGCCAATAAGTCCCCAATCATGGATCGGGCTATTAGCCCCGCGTTCCCTTGCACCGTTTCGCTGTAATAAAAGTCTATATCGCTTGTGGTTTCGCTGTCGTAGGCGATACCGACTTTGCGGCGCAATCCATAGGGTGAAAAAAGCCCCGGACGCAAGGTGAGCCTAATGGTTTGTGCAGGTGTCAAGCGCAACACCTCTTCTTCAGTCATGGGCCTAGGGCCGGCGAATGCCATGTCGCCTCGCAGTATGTTGAATAATACCGCAAGTTCGGCACCGACAGTATTGCCCGCAAAGCGAAGACGACTGAAAGGCATCCTGAACCGCCCAATCAATTGCAATGTGACGAATACTTTGCCAACCTTCGATTTTGCCAGCATTGCCCTAAGGACCAAGGCAGGCGAGAAGACAACGATAAGCACGAGCGATAGTATGATATCGAAGCACCGAGGCAACACTTCCAAAAGTGGGATTGCCGCAGTTTCAACCCAAATCCGCCACCAAATCAATAAGGTGTTGGTTTTCCGGTCTAAGGGCCCGGGTATGGTGGTTTTCATAATGAGGATTTGTCGTTGGCGGGTTCTGGCTTGCGGGGGATGATGCGGGCGGGTACGCCTACGGCCAGCGAGTTGGGAGGCACGTCGGTTATCACCACTGCGTTGGCACCAATGACAACATCGTCACCAACGCATATCGCGCCCAGAACTTTCGCGCCCGCCCCAATGTCCACTCGGTTTCCGATGACCGGCGCACCCCGCTGGCCGGTTCTCTTCAAACCGATGGTCACCCCGTTGCGGATAATCACATCGTCCCCCAAGACCGTGTCACCGCTGATGATGATGCCACCGAAATGGTCTATTTGCAATCGTCTTCCGATGGTCACTTCACAGGGTAGGTCAATGCCCGTGAGAATTTGCGAAAATAGCTTTAATATCCTGTATAGAAAGGATAAAGGGACTCTCAACCACGCCCGTTTGATAGTGTAACGCCAGCGGCCAAAACGGTAAACTGCCATTACCCATAGTCCTTGCCGGGTGATGTCGCGTTCATAGATTTGCCAATCTTCCTGTAAGTTGTCGAACATGATGGTCACCAGGGTTGGGGAGGGGAAATTGCACCGCCATCGGTGTCGCGCCATGCCTGATTCCATAGCCGGATTAGGTTTTGAGATTCGTCCACCTTGGTTTGGTCGCTCCCACGGTTACGCAAAGCGCGTAGCCCATGCCAGCCCTGTTCAAGTTTTTTCACCAGCCAAGCCGATGGCAAGCCGTGCCATTTGCGGTAGAACAGCAATTGGCTGCGGATGCGCCAAAGCGTCAACTGCGAACCTTTCGAGGTAAAACTCATGTCCTTGAGAGTTTTGGATGACTCGCCTCCGATATGGGAAATCTTTAGGTCCGACCAATAGCGGACGGCAAAACCGGCGGCTTTGATGCGTCGGCACAAATCCACTTCCTCGTAATAGAGGAAAAAACGAGGGTCGAAAAAGCCTATGGAATCGATCAAGCCTCGCCGGATTATGGCAAAGGCACCGGGAACCCAGTCAACATCCGTTGTCACACTAGGATCGGCCCATGTGCGGTCGAAACGGCCAAAAAAACGCGAGCGTGGGTAACGTGCGGCCAAGCCGCTAAGGACAAGAAACTCATCAAGCAGTGAAGGAAAGCGGCGGGCCGAAGGTTGCCAGCCCCCGTCGGGAGCTAGCAAGCGGCCTCCTCCCATACCGACGGTCGGTTCAGCTTCCATGTGTGCGAGCGCCAAGGAAAGGGTAGGGTAGGGTACAATCGCGTCTGAATTCAACAGTACCACATAGCGGCCTTGGGCATGTTGCATAGCCAAGTTATTGCCGTTGCCAAAGCCTAGGTTGACATCACTGCGGACTAGTATCGCCTCGGGAAATTCCGCCTGTACCATGTCTGCCGAGCCATCATGCGAGGCGTTGTCCAAAACCACTGTCTCGAAACGAACCTCCCCGGTCTGGGTTCGCAGGGCCGCCAGACATTCCCTCAGCCGGTCGCGGGTGTTAAATGAAACGATTAGAACCGAAATGTCACAGGTCATGGTCTGTCCTATCAGTACGTTCCCAGGCCGCCTCGGCACTGGCCGATTTGAGCAATTGCCTCCCCAAAGTCAGTTTCCACACGATGTAGAAAGGTGCTGCAAATAGAGCAAGGTAATCGCGCCAGCCGGCCCGGCCTAGCCAAAGCGCAACCGCCACATGCAAGCCGACCAATGCCAAGCCGAGGAAGGCAGTGAACCGAGCTAAGGGGCTGGGTATCGCCAGCAAGCAAAGCAACAAAAAAACATGAAAGGCCAAGGGGAGCAAGAGCAATTCTAGAAGTGGTTCCACTAGCCGTAAATTGCCCTTAAGCACTTCCAACGCCAAAGCAGGGGACTGTTCACGAATCATTCTGAACCGTCCGCCTTCCCATCGCGCCCTTTGACCGGCGGCCACCCGTCCATGGGTAGGCACCGCCGACCAGACCGTGGTGGCTTCGCAGAAGTGGACCCGCATCCCCGTACGGACAAGGCGCAGGTGGTATTCCAAGTCTTCGGCGATGGAACCGGCATCGAACGGGATTTGTTCCAGTGTTTTCCTCGCCAAGCCGAAACCATTCCCGAGGATGCCTACGGACAGCCCCCAGTAATCCCGTCCACGTAGCCTAAGTACGTTAAAGGCCAGCCAAGCGACATGCATCAGCCTCGAACGTATGGAATCCTCAGGGTTGCTGGCTAGATAACGGCATTGCAGCGCGTCCGCCCCTTGCCCGAACAATTTAGCGGTAGCCAAGATGAAATTGGCTTCGACCCCGGTATCCGCATCGACGATCAGAAATGCGTCATGGTTCTCTGGCAATAGTAAGGAAAACGCATAGTCTAGGGCATACCCTTTTCCGCGCTTGTTTTCATCATGCCGTTCGAGGACGCGGGCGCCCGCCAAGCGAGACTGTTCGGCGGTGGCATCAGTGCAATTGTCGGCGATGACAACGACTGAAATGCCATGTCCGGCTGTTTCGCAGTCAAACAGAGAAGCCACACAGCCACCTATGCTTTTTTCTTCGTTGTGTGCGGGTATCACCACGCAAATCTTTAACGGTTGAAGGCCAGAAGTCAATGGCGTTTGCGAACGGCGCGGCATGGCTCCTCCCAAGGTTAGGAGAGCTAGTTCCAAAGTGCCGGGTAAAGTAACCAAGCAAAGCAAAATACCGATAACAGACCAAACAAATTCCATCGGTTTATCCTAGGTTTTGGGATAGACTAAGCTGTATTATCATAGCATCAAGGAACATCACGATGGTATCCGAAAACAGAAACGATTCGATCCAAGTCAGGGGTCAGGAAAACTCAAGCCTTCCCAACCCCACAGAATGGCCTTTCGATGGCCTGGAAAAAGTGGCATCTTGCCCAGTTTGCGGTGGCACGGAGCGTTCCACCGTCCACCTTGGGTTGACCGACCGTATTTTTTTCTGCGCACCCGGCTCATGGACACTTTATCGTTGTGACACCTGTCACTGCGGTTATCTTGATCCACGCCCCACCCCACAGGCAATCGGATTGGCTTACGCGGAGTATTACACCCACACGGCCCCGCAAGAAGAGGTTTTTCTCTCTTCGTCAACCTTCATCGGCAGGCGATTGGTCACGTTGCGCAATGGTTATCTAAACGCCAGGTTTCCCCGTTTGGCACTAAAGCCCTCCCACCGGCTTGGTTTTAGGCTGATGGGTTACTTTCCCCAAACCCGTGCCCTGGCCGAACGGGATGTGCGTCATCTTCCAGAACCTGTCAAAGGGGCGAGACTAATGGATTTAGGTTGCGGAAGCGGCGCGTTTGTGCGCAGGGCTCTAAGCTTGGGCTATGCGGCGGAAGGCTTGGAATTTGATTCCCAAGCAGTGGCAGCCGGCATCGGCAAGGGGCTTCCGATCCGCGAAGGGTCTTTGCCCAAGACAGGCTTGGAGTCAGATAGCTATGATGTGGTGACGCTGAGCCAAGTCATCGAGCATTTGCACGACCCCCTTGCCGCGTTGCAGGAGATTCACCGCCTGCTTAAACCGGGGGGGCTATTTTGGTTGGCAACGCCGAATATGGACGCACCCGGACATTCGCATTTTGGCCCCGACTGGCGCGGGTTGGAGCCTCCACGGCATCTGGTTTTATTTTCGGCCAAGGCTTTGCGCCTGGCATTGGAACGCACTGGATTCAGCGGCATTGAGTTCAAGCCGCCCGGCGCGGTGAGCCAATGGTTATGGTCTTCTAGCTTGCGCATCTCGAAAAATGCCCGGTTGGGTACGCCTATTGAATTGCCGTCTGATTTGACCAAGCTGGCCCGTCGCGAAGATCGCCTGTCATTGACCGATCCAGTCGCCGGGGAGGAGTTGGTGGTAGTCGCAAGGAAAAGCTGATTAACTATTGCCGTATGAGAGATAAAGCGAAATTAAATTCCCCAATTGCAAAGGGGCAGGGCGCAGACCCATTGGCGTTAAAAATATGGGTACTACAAATCCTAACTATTGCGCTTGCCTATATCGTAACCGGCAAGTTCGGTGCTTTATTGGCGTTCCCCCCAGGCTATGCAACAGCCGTTTGGCCTCCGTCGGGCATTGCTTTGGCAGGCATTTTAATCTGTGGTTACCGGGCTTGGCCGGGGGTTCTGCTTGGGTCGTTCCTGTTCAACCTTTCGGCTACATTGGCTTACACCCCCGCTGCTGAAACGCTCAACGCATGGATTCTCTTACTGACCATCGCCGTCGGTGCGAGTTTGCAAGCTGTCCTAGGCAGGTTTTTGATCACCCGCTTTGCCGGTTTCCCCAATCCCCTAGTCAAGGAAAGAGACATCTATCTGTTCTTGCTCTTTGGCGGATTTTTAAGCACCTTGGTTGGTTCTACCATTGGGGTCTCGGCTCTAGTGGCTAGCGGTCGAATTCCGGTTGCCAATTTCTTTGCCAATTGGAGTACCTGGTGGTTGGGGGATGCCATAGGGGTGATCGTTTTCACCCCGCTCGTTTTGGCTTGGTTACTCCGCCCTGGCGAAGTTTGGCGTAACAGGCGCAAGGCGATAAGCCTATCCATGTTGTTGGTTTTTGCGTTGACAATTGCCGCAGTCACTTATGTTGCAGAAAAGGAGATAGAGCGTTTTAGATTCCATTTCTATCAAGATTCCAACGAGTTGCACAGGGCACTGGAGAAATCCCTCCAAGCGCATGTCAATGTGCTTCGTTCAGTGGAAAGTTTTTTCTCAGTGTCAACCGCGGTGAACAGGCAAGAATTTCATACGTTCGTTGCGCATTTATTAGGTGATTCCCACGGAGTTCAGGCGCTGGAATGGAGTCCTCGCCTTCTTGCAGCTAACCGGGACAGATTCGAAAGCAGCGTACAAAAGGAGGTTTACCCCGGATTTCAGATTAACGAGCGTGATGCCAATAATCGGCAGGTGCGGGCGGGGAACCGTCCTGAGTATGTACCGGTGAACTTTATAGAACCCTACCGGGGAAACGAAAAAGCATTGGGTTATGACTTGAATTCCGATGGGATACGCCGGGAAGCCATTGTCCGGGCTAGAGATAGTGGGGATATTGCCGTCACCGGACGGATTACCCTAGTCCAGGAACGCGGAAACCAGCATGGCATGCTCGCGTTTATCCCGATTTATGCCAAAGTCCAGCCCCTCGCCAGTGTGGAAGATCGCCGCAAAAATATTTTAGGCTATGTGCTTGCGGTTTTCCGCTTTGGGGATATTGTCACGGCGGCACTCCAAGACAGGTATTGGGATGGCCTGTTCTATCAGCTTGTTGACGAGTCGGCCCCGGCGGGGGAGCAGCTGCTCTTTGCCAGCGACCAGAAGGAACCCGCCCCCGTCACCCGGCAAAAAAAGGGTTTCGGAGAAAAGCTTTCTCTTGATAGCAGTTTTTCCATCCCGATGGGGGGGCGGCAATGGCGGTTTCAGGTGAAACCTACGCAGGAATATTTTGCCTCTCATCGAACTGACCTTACTTGGCTAATCCAGTTTGAATGCCTTTTGCTGACCACGACGGTTGGCGCATTCGTCATGGCGCAGACAGGTCGGGAGGGCATCCTCAGCCAACTAGTGGAGGAACGCACGGCAGCGCTGGCGGGAAGCGAGGAATCCTTGCGTAAGCTTTCCATGGCGGTGGAGCAAAGCCCCACTTCAATTATAATCACCGACCTAGATGGGAAGCTTGAATACGTCAACGACGCGGCAGTCCAGATTACCGGCTATAGTCGCCATGAGTTGATCGGAAGAAATCCGCGCATACTGAAATCCGGCAAGACCCCTAAGGAAACCTATACGGATATGTGGTCCACATTGGCCCGAGGAGAAGCTTGGAAAGGCGAGTTCATCAACAGGCGCAAGAACGGCGAGGAATATGTCGTTTCAACATTAATCTCCCCGGTTCGCCAAGCCGACGGTGCAATCACCCATTACCTGGCCGTTAGGGAAGATATTACCGAACGCAGGAAAATGGAAGCACTGCTAAGAGAAACGGAAAACCGTTTCCGTGTCGCGGCAGATGCCGCACCCGTGCTAATTTGGATCGCTGGCACCGACAAACTTTATACTTGGTTCAACCAAGTTTGGCTGGATTTCACCGGACGCGCCATGGAACAGGAGTTAGGCAACGGCTGGGCAGACGGTGTCCATCCAGAGGATTTTCAGGCTTGCCTCGCTACCTATGTCAAAGCCTTCGATGCGCGACAGGCGTTCGAGATGGATTACCGGCTGCGTCGATTTGATGGAGAGTATCGATGGATCCTCGACTCCGGCAGGCCACGTTATGACGGCAGTGGTAATTTCTCAGGCTATATCGGTTCCTGTATCGATATCACTCAGCGCAAACGAATTGCTGACGAACTGGAAATCGCCCGATCCGCAGCGGTGGCTGCCAACCAGGCCAAGAGCGTCTTTTTGGCGAATATGAGCCACGAAATCCGCACACCGATGAATGCCATCCTTGGCTTGACCCATTTGTTGCAACGCGAAATAACCGAGCCCACCCAGGCACAGAGGCTGAGCCAAGTATCTATATCGGCCAAGCATCTACTGGGCATCATTAACGATATCCTTGACCTGTCCAAGATCGAAGCCGAACGCCTCAGCTTGGAGGATATTGAAATTAATTTATATGCGATTATCGACTATGTTTACAGCATTTTGGTCGAGCCTGCGCATGCCAAGGATTTACTTTTGATCAAGGAAGTCGATCCGCGCCTGATATCTTTGCCTCTGCTGGGCGACCCTTTGCGCATTAGGCAGATTCTGATCAACTATCTCGCTAATGCGATCAAGTTCACTAAGCAAGGTGGCATTACTCTGTGCGCCTTATTGGTGGAGGAACGGGATGAAACCGTCGAATTGCGGTTTGAGGTGCGGGACACCGGCATAGGCGTTGACGCAGAACATCAATCGCGCATTTTTGATGCCTTTGAACAGGCACAGTATTCAACTACACGGGAATTTGGCGGCACTGGCTTGGGCCTGTCCATTGCTAGAAAGTTGGCTCGTCTGATGGGCGGCGATACCGGTGTCGACAGCACACTCGGACAGGGTAGCACATTCTGGTTCACCGCCCGCCTGAAACGCGGCACCGCCTTGCCACTGGAGACACTAGCAGAAGGTGGCGCTTACATCCGTAGCGGGGCGCACATCTTGCTTGTGGAAGACAACGAGATCAACCAAGAGGTGGCGCGGGGGCTGCTGGAAAGCGTAGGACTAGTGGTTGAGGTTGCCAATCACGGCGGCGAGGCACTGGAAAAAATGCGGGCCAGTGCCTACGACTTGATTTTCATGGACATGCAGATGCCGGTTATGGATGGGCTGGAGGCAACGCGAAAGATCAGGGAAATGGACACGGGCAAGTCCATCCCGATTCTCGGCATGACCGCCAATGCGTTCCTGGAGGACCGCGAGCGTTGCATTGAGTCCGGTATGGACGGCCATGTGTCCAAGCCGGTCGATGCGAATTATCTGTACGCCACGCTGGCGCGATGGTTGCCCGAAATCGAAACTGCTAGAACAACTGACTCATCAGCACCACTTGAGGCCTTGATGCCTGCCAATGCCGCATCCGCCACCCAGATCGATACGAATGTCGGGCTGAAGTATCTTGGCGGGAATCTAACCGCCTATCAGCGTATGTTGGGCAAATTTGCCGACCAGCATGGTTTAGATGCCGATAAGCTGAAAGCCGCGCTTGATGCAGGTGACTGTGCCACGGCGGAACGCATTGCCCATTCGCTAAAAGGCTTGTCCGCCACACTGGGCGCGACCCTGTTGAGCCAGAACGCCCTTACACTGGAGCAACAGATTCATAATGGCGTGTGTGCTGCCGAACTAGCGGAGAATATTGCCAGCCTTGGGGAGATGCTGTTGGCCGTTTGTGCGGAAATTCGGTCACTGACTACGCCTAGTTAATTACTGACTGATATTGTTGGGTATGCCTACAAGCAAAAACGAACAATTCCTCCCCAAATCACCTTGCCAAGCTGGGGCTTGGCGTTCCGACAAAGGCTGATTTCACGCTGAATGCATCTTAACTTACAGCGTGAAGCTGCTGCTTGGAAATGGTTTTTTCAAGCTTGAAAATCGCCTTAGATATGCGCGTCATACACCCCGCCGAGGATTGATCGGGCGAAGCGGGTTGTGACGCTGAGTTTTTCCATCAGGCCAGTCGTTTCGGTTACATGGAAGGATTGTATCCAGTCTTTAATAGAACCAAGGGGCAGTCGTAGCGTACCGTTCGCGACAAGTTCGGACACTTCTGCGTTGACTTTAAATAGATTCAAGCTGAGGTTCGATAGATCGTTCCATAAATCCAACCCTTGATCGTCGTGCAGCACTTGTTCGGCAAGCAAATTGTAGTGTTGTCCGTCTTGGCTATAGCTTAAAGCGTAGACGATCCGTCTGGTTTTGTCCGTCAGACATTCTAGGGTGAATCGGCCCTCTTCGATCATCTTCAACGAGCCGAAAATCGAACCGCTTAAATGGCCAGTAACCCGTGCTTCATGTTCCGGGCCGGCGATAAAGCGGTTCACGTCGTTGACATGCACGGTAAGGTTGATCTGGATGTCATGGGCCGCATTGGATTGGTCGGCCAGCAAGTCAAGCTTGCCTTCTAACGGAGCCTGGAAACGGATGCCCTGCAAGGGATCGTGCATGTGTGTGGGGTTGGCCGGAATTTCCGCCGGCAACTCGCCCAAACGGCGCAAATACGCCTTGCCGTCGGCATAGCCCATTTCTATCAAAGTGGTATGGTTGATTTTGCACAAGTACAAATCCGGGTCCAGTGGGAGGGGATGGTCGGGGCGGATCACACGAACTTGGATGGGCCGGGTTTGCCCGTAGGGGCCCACGCCTTGCTCAATGCGAGCATTCAAGTCGCGTATCGTGTCCAATTGATTATTCAGCGCGGCGTTGGCGCTGACTTCCAGCATCTGCACATACAAGTTCAACACACCGCCACGGTAGGTGCCGGTGTTGCCCAAGCCCCACAACACCCAAATTTCTTCCGCGCCGTGCTTGACTGCTTCGAGCAGGTTGGCATCTTGGACAAAGCCAGTGTCGAGGTAGATGCTGCCTTCTTTGCGCACCGGTGGAAAGACACCGGGCAGGGACATTCCGCCAATCACCATGTCTTCGTCAATCAGGCGGTGTGGGATGGTTTTGACGGCTTTGTTGCCGTAATCCAGCACGTTGTAGTTGGCGAGAACCGCGTCAACTTGATGGATGCGATCAAAGTCAATGCCGAAGTGGGGTAGCACTTTGTTGCGAAAGCCGTCGCCGTCTCCGACACCCTCCAAAGTGTCTACATGCAAGTATTCCTTAAGGGGCAGGAACGACACCGTGTCGGCGAGATTCAGGCTACGCCAGCGTTGGCAAGTTTCCTCCGGCGACAGCCCGGACAGCAGCATTGACAGGTTTAAGCTGCCGCCGGACGTGCCGTCCATGAATTGGAATGACAGTCCGGCTTCTTCCAGCGCGACCAGGATACCCGCTTGGTAAGACAGGCGCAATCCGCCACCCGGCAAAACCAAGGCCCGCTTCGGTTGGCCTTGTGCCTGCGGGGCGGCGAGGTGGACAGTGGGTGAAGATGTCACATTAGCTCCTTAACGGTTGAGGTTGCCATACGTTTGGCCAGCCACGGG
>Ga0208496_1000183_pt1 | contig 21903 bp, 23 predicted proteins | sample CryBogmetaGMA2M_FD_184552 | JGI IMG/M metagenome (GOLD analysis project Ga0208496, IMG submission 184552) | Freshwater microbial communities from Crystal Bog, Wisconsin, USA - MA2M (SPAdes) | ecosystem: Environmental > Aquatic > Freshwater > Lake | place: Crystal Bog, Wisconsin, USA | collected... | reverse complement strand
TCTAGCTCTATAGGAAGTCTCAACATAGCCACAGTTTAGTGAATTACGAAGGCAAACTGATGGAATACCTAAATGCCACCTAAAATCAGGGAAATGACTGCAAATTCCACACTCTCCACCAGCCCTCAGAACACTCTGCGCCGCTTTACCCTGATGCTGCCAGGTGAGGATGCTTTTGATTCCGAGGAAGAACAGGCCATGACCGATCGTCCAGTCAAGGGACTTCCTCATGAGCGCTTTTTACTAGGGGGTCTTGTGCCGCTGGCACCAGTCTTGCTTTTAGGCCAAACTTCTCAAACGATTAGTCCGTCTGAATTCATCGCCTGCCTACAGCCAGTTCATCTTCACGCAACCCGCGACCATCTGATTTTGATGGGGCAAAATCAGATTGATCTGACACAAACTGAATCTGCCGAATTGCTCAAAGCTGCTCTCCCCCTGATCGAGGAAGATTTTCAAAGTTCAATTTTGCTTCAGGGACAGCATTACTGGTTTATTCCAGCAGGTCCCTTTACAAGCTTAGAGAGTTATAGCGTTGATCAAGCACATGGTCGCAATATTGATTGGTGGATGCCACGTGATACAAGTGAAGATGGTATTGCAAAGCGTTGGCGTAAATTACAAAATGAAATACAAATGCTATGGCATATTGATCCGGTTAATGAGACCCGCGCGCAACATGGCATGCCAAGCATCAACTCCTTATGGATTAGTGGCATTGGTAGATTAAGTGATGTACAAGCGCCGCAGGTAATTGCACAATCAAAGCATCTTTATGGGCCATACCCCTTATTGGCTGGCTTGGCCAAGCTACTGAGTATTCCTCACTCAAATGAATTTCATATTCCAACAGCGGGGTCTTTTGCCTGGCTAAAGAATCCTCAATCAATATGGCCAGTATTAAGTACAGCGCTGATAAATAAAGAGTTAGACGAAGTGCTACTGATCGATTTTCCCAAAGGAAAAGCTCGTGAGCGCATCTTCACTACTAAAGACCTTGATAGAAAATCTTGGGCCTTCTGGAAAAAAGCAGAACCTCTCGCTTGGAAAGAAATCATTTCCTTATGAGTCTCTTTTCACAACGCCCCTTCTCAGAGCGAACTGCCACATGGTTGGAGCAAAGCGGCCTACATCCCTTGCTAGCGAGGCTATACGCAGCACGAGGTCTACAGTCTCCTGAAGAGCTCTCGCTCGACTTAAAGCAATTACTTTCGCCAACAGAACTAAAGAACTGCATCAGTACGGCATCTTTACTAGCAAATATTCTTGAAAAAGAAGAGCCAATGCTGATCGTTGCAGACTATGACTGCGATGGTGCTACTGCTTGCGCTGTTGGCGTGCGGGGCTTACGAATGCTAGGCGGTCCGAAGACCCCAATTCAATTTCTAGTTCCAAATCGCTTCACTATGGGCTATGGCCTCACGCCTGAGGTAGTTGAGCTTGCCGCTAAGCAAAGTCCTAAACCTAAATATCTCATTACCGTTGATAACGGTATTGCGAGTGAAGCAGGTGTAGACCGTGCACGTGAACTGGGCATGGAAGTCATCGTGACTGATCATCACCTGCCTGGTGATCGCCTCCCCAAAGCCACAGCTATCATTAATCCTAATCAACCTGGCTGCACCTTCCCCAGCAAAGCACTTGCAGGAGTTGGCGTAATGTTTTATCTATTAGTGGCATTACGTGCAGAACTTCGTAAACGTGGCAAATTTACCAACGAGACTCAACCTAAAGTGGAGAACTTATTAGATCTTGTCGCATTAGGTACTGTTGCTGATGTAGCCCAGCTTGATCGCAATAATCGTGTCTTAGTTTCTAATGGTTTGAAACGTATTCAGGCTGGAATATCTCAACCTGGCATGCAAGCCCTCTTTCAAGCAGCAAGTCGAGATCCCCGTAAGGCCAATACCTTTGACTTAGGCTTTGCTATTGGCCCACGTCTCAATGCTGCTGGGCGCTTGGCAGATATGACTCTTGGTATCCGCTTACTACTGACAGATAACGATGATGATGCAATGACTCTTGCCCAGGAACTCGATCGCATTAATCGCGAACGTCGCGTGATTGAAACTGGTATGCAAGAAGCAGCGCTTGCCCATCTTGCAGAAGATCAGTTGGCTGGAACCATAGCGCAGCGTACGAGTATCTGTCTATGGAATCCAGAATGGCATCAAGGTGTTGTCGGTATTGTGGCCTCACGCCTAAAAGAACGCTTCAACCGCCCTGCCATTGTTTTTGCTCCAGCCGATGGCAGTACCGGTGAAGAACTGCGTGGTTCGGGCAGATCATTGAGCGGCTTTCATTTACGTGATGCTTTAGATATCGTTTCCAAGCGCGAGCCTGATCTGATTCTGAAATTTGGTGGTCATGCAATGGCTGCGGGTCTCACTATTCGCAAGAATGATTTTGAAAAGTTTGATGCCTGTTTTCAGGAAGTAGCGAGTAGTTTGCTAACAGATGAATTATTAGAACGTCGCCATACTCATGATGGGGCTCTACAGCCTTCAGATTTCACCCCTGAAATTGGTGATCTGCTTGCACAAGAAATTTGGGGTCAAGGATTTCCACAACCGGTCTTTTATGGGGAGTTTGAGATTACCCAACAAAGCCTGATGAAAGAAAAGCATCTACGCCTCATGGTCCGCCCTCTTGGAGTAACCGGAAACAATATGGGTAGCAAGCCTATCAGCGCTGTCTGGTTTAACCGCACCCAAAGCCTGCCAGCCAAAGCTAAATTAGCCTATCGCCTGGTCACCGATCGCTATCAAGGGCAAGCCCGCATCCAGCTCATGATTGAGGCACATGATGAGAGCGCTGGGGGCTAAAGGCCAAGGGCAATAACCCCCTTATAATTAGGGGATGGAAGCTGAACAACTCAATACTATTTCAAATACCTTGTCCGACCTGCTCACCCGTGAGCAAGCTCTTCGGGGGTATCTTTGACTTCGAAGTAAAGTCACGTCGCCTTACCGAAGTTAATTCAATCCTTGAAGATCCCACCATTTGGGATGATCAAAAAAAAGCGCAAGCACTAGGCAAAGAGAAAAAATTGCTCGATGGTGTAGTGGCTACTCTCACAGATTTAAATACCAACATCACCAGCGCTCTTGAGCTATTTGATATGGCCAAAGACGAAAGCGACTTTGAAACCATCTCTGCAATCGAACAAGATGTTGAGTCTTATAGCAAGATCATTGGTGATTTAGAGTTCCGCCGCATGTTCCACAATGAGATGGACTCCTGTAATTGCTTTATTGATATTCAAGCCGGCGCAGGTGGTACAGAAGCTTGTGACTGGGCTAGCATGCTCTACCGTCAATATCTCAAGTATTGCGAACGTAAGGGCTATAAAACAGAAATCCTTGAGGAATCTGATGGTGATGTTGCAGGTATCAAGAGCGCAACAATCAAAGTTGATGGCGAGTATGCCTATGGACACCTTCGCTCTGAAACTGGTGTGCATCGCTTGGTACGTAAGTCGCCTTTTGACTCTTCAAATGGCCGTCACACTTCCTTTGCATCAATCTATGTCTACCCAGAGATTGATGACTCCATTGAGATTGAAGTCAATCCTGCCGATATTCGCACGGATACCTACCGCGCCTCTGGGGCGGGTGGTCAGCATATTAATAAAACAGATTCCGCCGTACGCCTCACCCACCTACCAACAGGCATCGTAGTTCAGTGCCAGAATGACCGCAGCCAACACCGCAACCGCGCTGAAGCCATGACGATGCTAAAGTCGCGCTTATATGAACATGAAATGCAAAAGCGTCGTGCAGAGCAAGATAAGTTAGAGGCGAGCAAAACCGACGTAGGCTGGGGCCATCAAATCCGCTCTTACGTTTTAGATCAAAGTCGCATTAAAGATTTACGAACCAACGTTGAGATCTCTAATACTCAAAAAGTATTGGATGGAGACCTCGATGCCTTTATTGAAGCCAGCCTGAAACAAGGCGTTTAATTACCTACCGATATGAACGATAAAACGAATTCAGCCAACAACCAAGCGCCAGCTACTGAAGTAGTGGATGAGAATCACATCATTGCAGAGCGCCGTGAAAAGCTCGCCAAATTGCGCGAAGGCGGCATTGCCTTCCCTAATGATTTTGTGCCAACCCATTTGGCTGCCGATCTGCATACTCACTACGATAGTCTGACTAAAGAAGAGCTTGCTGCTAAAAAGGTTCATGTCAAAGTAGCGGGTCGCATGGTACTTAAGCGTGTGATGGGTAAAGCGAGCTTTGCCACCATCCAAGATCGCAGCGGTCAAATTCAGTTTTATATTAGCGATGAGCTCAGCGGTGCTGATACTCATGGTGCCTTTAAACATTGGGATATGGGTGACTTTATCTCTGCTGAAGGCAACCTCTTTAAGACCAATAAAGGTGAGCTCTCGGTTGAGTCTAGTAATCTGCGTTTACTGAGCAAGTCATTGCGCCCATTGCCAGATAAGTTTCATGGCCTCTCTGATCTGGAAACTAAGTATCGTCAGCGCTATGTAGACCTCATCGTTAATCCTGAAAGTCGCAATACCTTCAAAGCGCGTAGTAATGCGATTGCATCACTACGTCGCCATATGCTCGATGCAGACTTCATGGAAGTTGAAACGCCGATGCTGCACCCAATCCCTGGTGGCGCAACTGCTAAACCCTTTATTACCCACCACAATGCGCTCGATATGCAGATGTTCTTGCGCATTGCGCCTGAGCTTTATCTCAAGCGCCTAGTAGTTGGTGGATTTGAGCGTGTCTTTGAAATCAACCGCAACTTCCGCAACGAAGGTGTGAGCCCTCGTCATAACCCAGAGTTTACGATGATGGAGTTCTATGCTGCCTATACGGATTACCGTTGGCTCATGGACTTCACCGAAGGCCTGATCCGTGCGGCAGCGATGGATGCGCAAGGCACAGCAGTATTGACACACCAAGGTCGTGAATTAGATCTGAGCAAGCCTTTTCAACGCCTCACGATTACTGAGGCAATTCTTAAGTATTGCGGACAGTCTGGCAAGAGCTATCAAGCAGGCCAATTGGATGACGCTAACTTCATTCGTGCTGAATTAAAAAAAGGTGGCGAAAATCCCGATGCGCCAACCCTCAAGAATGCTGGGATTGGCGCCTTACAGCTCGCCCTCTTTGAATTGGTAGCTGAAGAACACCTCTGGGAACCGACTTACATCATTGATTACCCAATCGAAGTTAGCCCACTGGCGAGAGAGTCTGATACCCGCCCAGGCATTACGGAGCGTTTTGAATTGTTCATTACTGGTCGCGAAATTGCTAATGGCTTCTCAGAGCTCAATGACGCTGAAGATCAAGCTAACCGTTTCCGCAGACAAGTGGAACAAAAAGAAGCTGGCGATGAAGAAGCGATGTACTTTGATCATGACTTCATTCGTGCCCTTGAATACGGCATGCCTCCAACCGGCGGTTGCGGTATCGGTATTGACCGCCTGGTGATGCTGCTCACAGATGCGCCAAATATTCGAGATGTGATTCTCTTCCCTCATTTACGTCGCGAAGAAGAGTAAGTCTTCTCTCAATTAAATACAGAGAAAATAAAAGGCGCCATTAGGCGCCTTTTTAATAAGCCAAAGAATCACCTCAGTAGGGAGAAAACTCATCAAAACCCCGTACATTGTCTTTTAAGGCCGGCTGAGCAATCAAGAAAATTCCAGCAAAAAAACTAACACACACCAATAAAGCAAATGCATGGTACTGATTTAACCCACTTTGGTTTAGCACTTCGAGGTAAGTTTTGCTTTCAATCGCAAGATGAGTTGATAGTGCTAAAAGCACTACTCCCAATCCCACCTGTAAAGCAGTGAACAAAAAGGGTTTATCTAGTACGGGTTTTGGTGACATAAAACTTCCTTAAATAGCGATATGTAAGGATCTTACGGAAGGGGTCGCCTTTTGTAAAAGACACCCTTTTCATATACTCAGTACTTTTAGATATAAAGAGGCTCCAGAGGACATGAAGTCTATATTTATGGGGTTTTAGCCATCAAAAGTCATTCTTAAGGCCGCTCTATAGGCGCTTAAGCCAGACTCTCGGGCTCAAGAATGGGATAATTAACGATTGATTAGATCCTAGCTTTTTGATTATTTTATTTATGGCCGCGTACAACACTGAAACCGTTTTGTCAGTTCACCACTGGAATGAAACCCTTTTTAGCTTCACCACTACTCGCAATAAAGGCCTGCGTTTTCGTAGCGGTCATTTCCTAATGATTGGCCTTGAGGTCGACAGCAAACCTTTAGTAAGAGCTTATAGTGTTGCCAGCCCAAACTATGAAGAGCATCTTGAGTTTTTAAGTATTAAGGTTCAAGATGGCCCGCTGACATCACGTTTACAGAAAATTCAGGTGGGCGACCCCATTCTTGTAAGTGAGAAATCCGTTGGCACCTTGGTGATTGATGACTTAAACCCTGGCAAGCATCTTTATCTCTTTAGTACTGGTACAGGCTTAGCACCATTCATGAGCATCATTCGTGACCCAGAGACTTACGATAAGTTTGAAAAGGTAGTTTTGATTCATGGTGTTCGTCTGGTCAGCGAACTTGCCTATGGCGAATATATCAAAAATGAACTCACTCAAGATGAATATATTGGCGAGATCATTCGTGAGAAGCTAATCTACTACCCAACGGTAACTCGCGAAGCATTTAAGCACACTGGCCGCCTTACGACCGCCATTGAATCTGGCCAACTCTTTAAAGATATTGGCTTACCGCCACTGGATCCAGCAGTAGACCGAGCCATGATCTGTGGTAGCCCCTCCATGCTGAAAGAAACGGCTGAGATGCTTGATGCCAAAGGCTTTAAAGTTTCACCGAGCCTTGGACAACTAGGCGATTACGTCTTCGAAAGAGCATTTGTTGAGAAGTAAGCACTTCTTTTTTAAGTCGCATACAAAACAAATATAAGTCCAAGGGCAGCGATAAAGATAGTCTCCACAACTAACATGAAGACTGGCTGCCATCCCAGCTTTGCCAGTTCTTGAAAATTCGTTTTTAACCCTGCTGCCCCAATTGCAATCACTAACATCCAACGCGACATAACGCCAATTTGATGGGTGATTGAAGTGGGTAAAATTTCCATTGAAGCCACAATAGAAAGTGCAACGAAGCCTAATAAAAATGTTGGGATCAATCGCAGGCTACCCCACCCTAATTGATTAGCAGCTCTTTGTGCCCCAAAAAAAATAGAGATTACTAAAACCACAGGCAGCAGTAGTGCCACTCGAAATAACTTAACTACAGTTGCCACATCACCCGCCTCGGGACCAAATAGCATGCCTGCAGCAACTACTTGAGCAACATCATGAATAGTGGCACCAATAAAAATACCAGCTGAAAGAGCATCAATATTGAGCATTTGCAAAGCGAAAGGATATATCACCATCGCAATGGTCGATAGCACTGTAACCCCAACTACTACCAATAGAGTGAATTGCTCGTTTTCTTTTGATTTAGGCAATACAGAAGCAACTGCTAGTGCAGCAGAAGCGCCACAAATACCAACAGATCCCCCTGCTATCAAGCCAAAATCTGAAGATATCCTTAAAAACTTTGCAAGCAGTATCCCTAAGATAACGGTAGCCGCAACCGCAACCATGACCATTAAGCCAGTATTGACGCCAATCGCACTAATGTCAGCAAAAGTAATCCGAATCCCCAGAAAGGCAACGCCCAAGCGAAGAATCGTTTTTGCGCAAAAGTCTATTCCTGGCTTGACAGCTTCATTTAGATAGAGAAAGTGAAGTGATAAACCTAGCAATAAGGCATACAAGAGCTGTGGTCCACCATAATTTTCTGAAAGAAAATTAGTAGACATAGCGATGATCAAACAAACCAATATCCCTGGTAAGTTCTGCCGAGCAATCTTCAACATATATCCTTAGACGACTAACTCGCTAAAGTATTCATACGAGGTGGTATTTAAGGTAGAAACACGCCACTCCAAAGGTTCATCCTGGATACCTAACGCCACCCTACGGATAATTAAAACTGGTGAATCAGCCTTTAAATTAAGCCATTCAGAGTATTGTTTCCCAGCCAAACCGGCGCGTAATCGTTCGCTACTTCGAACTACTGTCTGACCGTACTTCATTTGATATAGCTGGTAAATACTGCCCTCGCGATTAATAAAATCTATACGAGTTAAATTCTTAAATCGTTTCTTATCTAAAGTGATGTGGTCAATCATGACGCATTTCTCATCTAAATAAAGGCAATTGACGAGACGCCAAACTGCAGCACCCTCTTTAATCTTCAGCTTACTAGCTTCTTCCTTGTTCGCAACAGCACTTGTCAATGAAACCAGCTCAACCCTTGGGTTCACTTTTTTGTCGGCATCATGTTTTACAACGTGAAAAAAGTAATATAGCAATCGTTTAAGGTCATGCTCAGCAACATAGGTTCCCCTGCCCTGGCGACGAACCACAATACCTTCAGCAACTAACTCGTCTACCGCTTTTCGCAGGGTTCCTATAGAAACATCTAACTCTTTTGATAAATCTTTTTCGGCAGGCAATGCCTGTCCCATCGGATAACGGCCCCTGACCAGATCTTCGGTGATCTTTTGCTTTACTTCTTCATAAGCGGTCAGGGATCTCATGCTTTAAAAATTACGCTGATTCGTATAAACGGGTTAAGACGAATTCGCGATGGCCGAGAATCTCAGAGGCAGTTAGTTCGCCATCAGCAGTGCGCAAGAGGCACTCTAATAGCTTATCACCCGCCTGATCCATATTCTCTTCGCGACGCAAAAGACCTGATACATCAACGTCGATATGCTCACCCATCGTGCGAACTGTTTTTGGATTTGCGCAAATCTTGATCACTGGAAGAATTGCATTACCAATCACGTTACCCTGGCCCGTTGGGAAGAAGTGTGCAGCAAATCCTGCAGCGGCGCATAAAGTCACCATCTCAGCAGCAGCTGAAGAGGAGTCCATAAAGTGCAAACCTGGGATCTTCGGCTCTTCGCCCTTATCCAAGACGCTATCGACAATACATTTTTTACCGATCTTTTGAATATTGCCCAAAGCTTTTTCTTCGATCGTGGTCAAACCACCAGCAATATTGCCTTTGGTTGGTTGTGAGTCAGATAAGTCGCTGGTTTTATGACGCTCAATAACATCTTGATAGCGATCAAACATTTCACGGAACTTTTTCTTTACTTCTGGAGTGCGGCAACGAGCTTCCACCAAATGTTCGCCACCAGTTAATTCGGTGGTTTCGCCAAATACCAAGGTAGAACCGATGCCATAGAGCTTGTCAAAGGCATCGCCTACTGTTGGGTTTGCACCGCAGCCAGAAGTTGTATCAGACTCACCGCACTTAGTAGATACCCAAAGCTCGGATAAAGGTGCCTTGACTCGCTTCTGTTTGGAAGCATGCTTCATCATTTGATATGCAGCCTTACTAGCTGAAGCAATAGTGGCTGTATCGCCATTACCTTCAATCCAGAAACCTTCTGCCGGCTTGCCGGAAGCCTTGATACCATCAACCACAATTTTTGTCCACTGAGGCTCAATACCAATTACGACTACAGCAGCTACGTTTGGATTAGTACCAGTACCAATCAAGGTGCGGAAGTGCAAATCTAAATCGGCGCCAAACTGCAGACGGCCATAGGAGTGCGGGATAGCCTGAGTTCCTTTGATGTTATTCGCTACAGCTTCGCAAGCTGCGTTGGATAAATCATCTAAAGGCAAAATTAATACGTGATTGCGAATGCCCATGCGGCCATTTTCACGGCGATAACCCATGAAGCTCGCGTCTTTCAAATTAATCATCTTGTTTTCTTTCTCAATGAATAGGTGAATAAAAGCCTGAATTACCAGCGCTTGGTTTTAACGTTTTGAACATGGAGGTGCTCACCTTTTTTGATGGGAGCTACAACCTTGCCGATATCTACGCCATACTTCATCACCGTATCACCTGGTTTAAATTCATTTAATGAAATTTTGTGGCCAATCGGAATATCACTCTCAGATTTCATATTGAGCGTTAAATCTCCATCCATTACCCAACCAATCAAATCATCTCCGGCTTTCACACCTTCAACTACCACTACGCCTACGCCATCTCCTGGCTCATGCACGACAAAATGGATCATTACCTTCTCCTCTTTAATCCCGTTTATTGACTACTAACTCCATGACCGACGAATGCCAGTCTGAATTTCTTCTACAACTACATCAGAAACGTTGACACCCTGTTTAAAGCCTAATGCACGTTGCTTAAAGCGTCTTTGTCCTGGAACGCGGGTTCCAGAATCTGATGCTAGAGTTTTTAAAAGTGCTTGCATCTTATTTGCAAAGACTTGACTACCCGCTAATCCTGAATCAATTGTTAACAAAAGCTGCCCAATTCGAGGACGATTACCCTTGGCATCAAAAAATGAGTCTGCTTCATAAGAGAAGCGGCTTCCTGATAAACCGACAACCAGTAACTCAACAATCAAAGCAAGCAAAGCACCCTTATCTCCGCCAAGCGGAACCATTAATCCTTTGAGCCCCTCATTGGGATCGGTGGTGGGTTTGCCATCAGCTGTTAAGGCCCATCCCTCTGGAATAGATTCGCCCTTCTTCGCCGCAACTAATAACTTGCCGCGGGCTACTGCTGACAGAGACATATCGATGACTAAAGGATCACCATTGGTCACTGGAAATGCTGCAGCAAGTGGATTGGTTCCAAAAATGGCTTTGCTACCACCAACCATCGGCATAGCAGCGGGTGTATTGCCAAACAATAATGAAATATATCCGGCACGTGCTGCTGCCTCAGTAAAGTGCCCCGCAACTCCAAAGTGATGACTATTGGTCACCGCGACCAAGCCAACTCCAGTCTGAGATGCCAAGTTCACAGACAAGTCTGTAGCAAAGCGTAAGGCCGGAAATGCGAGACCATCACAAGCATCCACTAACGCAGCAGAAGTCTTAAATGGTCGTACCTTAATTTTTGGCGAAAGTTCAATACGTCCATATTTAGCATGCCCTGCATATTGCGCAACGCGGGCTAATCCATGCGATGCCAATCCATCAAGCTCAGCAAGCGCTAAAAATTGCGCTGTCTCATAAGCTGCTTTTTCACCAATGCCAGCAGCTCGTAAACCCGATAAGGCCAGATCAAGCATCTGTTGGTAGGATAAGTTCATTTATGCTCCAAAAAACCGAATTACTTCATCGGCAATCATTTGACTAACGCGCTCATTACTCTCATGGGTCACCCCTGCAATATGTGGAGTCAGAATGAGATTCTCTAGTCCTACAAAGTGGCTCAAGTCTTTTGCTGGCTCACTCTCAAATACATCTATTGCTGCCCCACCCAGATGCCCGGAGCGCAAATGCTCTGCAAGGGCCTTCTCATCAACGATACCGCCCCGCGCAGTATTAATGAGGCAAGCACCACTTTTCATTTGATCTAAAGTGGCTGCATTAAAGAGATTCTTAGTTTCAGGTAAAAACGGAAGATGCAAGGTAACCGCATCGCTTTTTGCAAGCAGATCGCCCAATGAGAGTAGCGGCACTGAAAATCCATCAAGCTCCACAGAGCTACCGGATAACATCGGATCATATGCAAGACAATGTAATCCAAATGCATGAGCTTTCTTAGCTACCACCCTACCAATACTGCCAAAACCAACGATTCCAATTGTCTTGCCCAAAAACTCATGGTAGCTAGAGAAGCGTGGGCGCGGCCACTCGCCTTTTAGTGTTGTGACCGTGGCAGGAATAAATCCTCTGATTAATGCAACTGCAGCACCCACAACATACTCGGCAACAGACTCAGCATTTGCACCAGTTGCTGGAATCACTTTGATATTACGTTTAGCACAGGCAGGCAATTCAATATTTTCTAGGCCTACACCTAAACGACCAACTACCTTAAGCTTAGACGCACCAATTAATACTTCTTCATTTACCTGAGTGAGATTGCGAACAATCAGTGCCTCAATATTTTGCAACGCAGCAATCAAAGCCGGACGGTTCTTATACAGATCTGGCTCATAAATAACCTGGTGCTTGGAGCGCAGGGTTTCTAAGGCTTGACTTGTAATGAACTCAGAGATCAAAATAGTTGACATATATAGATCATATAGATGAATTGGAGACGCTGCAAGCCTCACTGCATGGTGCGGCGCAACCGATTGAACATAAGCATATAACTATTAAATAGAAACAGACTGAATTTTTATATCTAAAAACAGATAAGATACAAAGATCAAATTATCTTGGGGGTTTTAACGCATGCTTAAGAAAATAATTAGTAAGATCAGCCGAAAAACGATCTTGATCGCTAGTGCATTCCTATTGATTGCATCGCCATTAAGCTATGCACAAAATTGGCCCACTAAACCTATCAAACTCATTATTCCTTTTGCTGCAGGTGGTACTACGGATATTTTAGGTCGCTTACTGGCGCAACAACTGACAAAAGACCTCGGTCAGAATGTCATTGTCGAGAATAAGCCTGGCGCTGGCGGCAATATTGCCGCTGAGTTTGTAGCGCAATCCCCGGCTGATGGCTATACCATCATGCTCGCGTCTGGCAGTATGCTTACCGTCAATCCAAATCTTTATAAGAAATTACCAGTCAATTACGCCAAAGACTTTGTTTACATCACTAATGTAGCGAGCGGACCAATGCTTTTGTCTGTTAGCACCAAATTACCTGTGAAAAATTTGGCTGAGTTTATTGCGTATGCCAAAACAAAAGACTTAAACTTTGGCTCAGCAGGTATTGGTAGCCAGGTTCATATGGCCGAAGAGAATCTTACCTATACAGCCGGAATTCCAGCCACCCATATTCCTTATAAGGGTGAGTCTGCCGCCTTAAATGATTTAGTAGCCGGTCAAATTGATTTTATGGTGGGAAATCTTACCGCTGCAACGGGATTTGCAAAAGCAGGCCAAATCAAGCCTCTAGCAGTTACAAGCTTGAAACGTTCAAAACAACTTCCTGATGTACCCACAGTTGCAGAAGCTGGAATACCCGGATTTGAATCAACTGGTTGGTTTGGTTTGGTCGCGCCAGCCAGCACACCTAAAGTCATTACCGATAAGATTTATGCCGCGACTGTTAAGGCTGTAAGTTCGGAAGCTTTAAAGACAAGCCTGGATTTAAATGGCTTAACTGCTGTTGTCAATAACCAGAAAGAATTTGAATCTCAAGTCAAAGCAGAGTCTATAGTTTGGGAAAAAGTTATTAAAGGCAGAAATATTAGCGCTCAATAAGTAGAGGGCTTACCTGAATAAAAGGCGAAGATATCTTCGCCTTTTATTTTTCTAGAGTTGACGAATTAACAGCATCGTTCCAGAAAAAATCAAAATCGCTGCAAAAGTTATCCTGACAGCGGGACCACTTAACTTGGTATGCACATGAGTACCTAACCATATACCAAGGAAAGTAGCAGGCATTAAGCAAACCGCTAAGCCTATCACTGACCAACTCAAAATGAGGCCAGTTACCAACATGAAGGCGAGACGTAAAAACGTCAACATAAAAATCGTTAGTGCCATCGTTGCACGTAAGGCCCTTGGATCCCTGATGCGCAAGCTAAGATAGGAAACATAAATCGGGCCGCCGGTTGCAAACAATGCAGTAAAAGCACCCCCCAGAAAGCCAAATGGTGCAGCCCACCACTTATTAATGGGATTACCCATTTCTGAATTTCGTTGCCATAAAACTCGGACGCCATTAATTAAGGCAAAACATCCTAGTGCAATTAATAGTGGCTCACTTGGCGCCTTCACCAGCAAGACAATTCCTAAAATCATCCCGATTAGACTAAATGGAAAAAGCCATTTGAGCTCTTTTAGCTTGGCATCCTGAGAGGATTTCTTGCCAACATATAAAGAGGCGCAAATATCGACAATGACCATCATGGGCACCACTGTTTTTAAAGGGTACATCTGCACTAACAATGGCACTGAAATGATGGATGAACCAAATCCCGAGATACCAAAGATAAAATAGGCGCCAAAAATAATTAAGGTTGCCAATATGAAATGGCTAGGTTCAATCAAATCAAAAATGATTACGCCTCAACCAAGATTGTTTGACCAGGTTTTATCATCGTAAATTGCACGGGTAGATTTTCAATGCTTAACTCTCCTTGCTTTAATCTGACTGCTGTGTAGTGAGAGTCTTCAAGCGAGCCTGCGTCAGGAAAATCTTCTCGGTAGTGAGCACCCCTTGAATTTTCTCTAGCAATCGCTGCTTCTGTTACAGATTGACTAACTAGAATGAGATTTTGTAAGTTCATCCAATCTTGCCAAGTATTGCTATATTCCCGCTGAATATTTCCAACGCCCATTTGCTGTAACTGGGAAGCTAGCTGCTTCAAAGTTTGACGTGCACGCAATAAACTTTCTTGAGTTCTTGAGATACCAACGTCATCCCACATGCACTCTGCCAAGGCATCCCGAATTGTTTCAATATCGCCAGGTGGCTTTTGCAATGGTGCCTCATGCTCACGAACACTTGCCATCACCTCATCCATATTGCATTCATTTAGCTGTTGCGATGTAACCCAGCGAGCCATCGATTCTCCTGCAATGCCGCCAAATACAGTTGAGTTAGCAACGCCATTACCGCCCAAGCGATTAGCGCCATGCACTCCACCCGTATCTTCACCAGCAGCAAATAGTCCTGGCAAATCAGTAGTACAGTCTTTTTTAAAGGCTAGACCACCCATCATGTAGTGAGCTGTCGGTACAACCTCCACTAAATCCTTAGTCAAATCAAATCCACTATCGGCACAGCGCTCGACCATACCCTTAAATAGTTTGCGTACATTCTCAGGGCCCAAATGGCTCATTTGAATGTAAACACCACCATTAGGAGTAGCGCGCCCAGCCCGAATTTCTGAATTAATAGATCTAGAAACAATATCCCTTGTAGCGCGCTCGTTGCGTGAATCATAGTTACCCATAAAGCGCTCTTGATTACCATTCAGCAAATATCCACCAGCTCCACGCAAGCCCTCCTCGATCACGGTACCTGTCATACGCGTACCAGGACCCGCTAATAAACCCGTAGGATGAAACTGCACCATCTCCATATCGCGCAAAGTAAGACCGGCACGCAAGGCCATTGCTAAACCATCACAACTCTTATCTCCCGAAGGAGTATGGTATTTGTACATGGTTGGGCCACCACCAGTGGCTAGTAAGACAGCTTTAGCACGCACCAATACAAATTGGCCAGTTTGCATATTGAGCATCAAGACACCCGCTAGAGACTTGCCATCCTTGCTATGAATTAATTCAATCGCGCGGTGCTCTTCAAGACGATTGATTCCTCGTGCCCATACTTGTTCGGCCAGCCGATTGATAATTTCAATGCCTGTTAAGTCACCCTTATGAACAGTACGGTCAAACGTTTGGCCAGCAAATGCTTTTTGATGGACTGTACCGTCAGGATTGCGATCAAAGAAGCATCCCAGCTCATTTTCTAACTCATGAATACGTTCAACTGCTTTGGTTACCAGCGTCCAGGCCAGATCTTGATCGCAGAGCCATTTGCCACCCTCAATCGTATCCATAAAATGGCGCTCGACTGAATCTCCCTCAGCCAAAGCTACGTTATACCCACCCTGAACCATGCGTGTGCAGCCAGACTTACCTAATAAACCCTTAACGGCAATCGTAATATCTAAGTTGGGATTTTCTTGATGCGCATGCAAGGCTGCAAAGAGGCCTGCGCCTCCAGAACCCAGAATCAAGATATCGGTATTAATAGTTGGGATGGTGCTCATGAAGTAATTCCAAGACTTTTGAGTACGGCTTCTTTTTTCAGAGCCACATCACTCTTTACTTCCTGATAAATACTACCGCCATGACTATCCATTGCGACTAACAATGGACCAAAATCCTTAATCTTGAAACGCCAAAGCGACTCTGGATTGAGATCATCCATATCAACATCTTCAATTTGCTCTATCCAGGTAGTTTCCAGTGCAGCAGTTCCGCCAATAATAGCTAAATATACCCCGCCAAGGTCCTCAAATGCTTGTGCAGACCCTTCACGCATACCGCCTTTGCCGACAATCATCCGCACTCCATTTTGCGCCATCAAAGGGCGAGTGAAACGCTCCATGCGATCTGAAGTAGTGGTACCTATACAGATTGGCTCATAGCCAGCGGGATATTCTTTACTCACTGGAACTTTGCGGACATTAGGTGCCGTATGAATAACTGCATGACCATTCAGATCAAAGCGAGTCTTACGATCATGATCGAACATCTGAATTTGCGTCGCATCTCGAATACCAAACAAAGTATTTTGTAAAGTCACTGTGTCGTTAATGCGAAGTTTACGAATATCTTCTTCATTTACTGGAGTTGTCAAGTTGTAATGAGCCATCCGTTTTCCTAGAATCCGTAGCTCACGCCAGAAGGCGTAAAAGTAGCACGAGCTCTGCGAGCTGAATGGCACTGCATATTGACCGCCACAGGATTCATAGTGATATGGGTGTGCGCTAGCTCAACCTGCACTGCAAACGCTGTTCCATCACCACCAAGCCCTTGTGGGCCAATACCTAGTTGATTGACTGCAGCGCTCAGCTCTTTCTCAAGCTTGGCACCCTCTTCATCACTACATATACTACCGAGCTCACGAGTCGCTGCCCGCTTAGCCATAGCTACGCACTGATCAGACGTACCGCCAATCCCAACACCCACAATTGTCGGTGGACAGGTCTTGCCGCCAGCCGACACAACACTCTCGATCACAAACGCTTTAATACCATTAATGCCATCTGCGGGAATGGCCATCTTTAAAAAAGAATTATTCTCTGAACCACTTCCCTTTGGCACCATCTCAATTTCTACAGACTCCGCATCATTAAAGAAATCAATATGAATTGCTGGCATATCAATGCCACAAGAGGTGTGATTGTTTTTCCGGGTAATCGGATGCACAACGGAAGATCTGAGGGGGTACTCTTTAGTAGCACGCTCACAACCTTGACGAATCGCAGCCTTTAATGCCATACCATCAAATTGCACATTACTACCGATCTTGACGTTATAAATTGGAAGGCCAGTATCTTGGCAAAGGAGATTATCTTCACGCTCTGCAACTGAGATATTAGTAATCATCGTTTTTAAAACCACTTGAGCTCGCGTATCCGTCTCAGACTTATCTAACCTATTGATGCCAGCCTTGATGTCATCAGGCAGCACTTTAAGAGCGCGAATATAGAGCTCCTTACAGGCTTCTTCAACCAAATTCATTTGTAATTGCATATCGACCTAATCAATTCGCAAAATATAAGAATAAGAGCCCGCAAGCTATGGCAAACAAGATAGAGAGTTGGATCCAGCCTTTACGTAAGCCATGCCAAGATCCAAACTCAATCATCAACAGACGTAAACCGCCAGTCAAATGAACTGCTAGCAGGATCACTAAAACCCATTCTCCAAACTTGAAAACCCACATATCCGTTAGTGCCAGAGATTGCCCAAAACCTTGAGCACCTCGTAAAGATTGGGACAACATCAAAAAGTGAAGTGGAATAAAGCACGCCAATAACAAGCCAGAAAAACGATGGCATGCATATGCAAAATACGATAAATGGCTTTTGGCACGAGAATCGAGTCTTGGTCTAGAACTCATAGTGAACCTGCGCTGTATACGCCAAAAACAGCAGCGCTGCCTAAAATTAAAATCAACAGCCCGAGAACGCTGGCTATCGGTTTGGCGATACCACTGCTGGGAAAGGTCTCTTGCAATATATTAGCGATACCAATTGGGGCATGAACAAAACATGCAATCACAAATAATTCATAAAAAATAGCAAAGGCTAAATTACCCTGGGTACGCCCTAAAATTTCTTGGGCAGTAAGACCACCCCTGATAGCATAAAAAATGATTCCCAAGTGTATGGCGACACAAATACCAAGCACCATGGCGCTGATTCTTTGTGCGTACCAGAGCTTAGCCTGCAGTACTGCTGGGTTCATAGCTTGCCCCACTTACTCCCTCGGACTGCCGCTCTGGCGACTAACTTTTTAAGTCCAGCAATACTTGCAGTAGGCGCAATAGCTTTAGGACAAGCTTCAGTACAAGAGCCCTGTGAATGGCAAGCATGGCAACCTGCATCACCTGCCACAGCACGCATACGCTCTAACTGTTGAACATCTCGTACATCATTTGTTAGAGTCCATGCTCGATTGAGAGCTGCGGGGCCGAGATAGTTTGGTCTTGATTCAACGACCTCACATGAGGCATAACAAACACCACAACCAATACATTCAATGCCAGCGTTTGCTAATTGACGCTCTTCAGACTCTGGGGGCACTTTTGCAAAATCATCATGACGCGTCTTGTCGCCCTTAAAAAACCCAACTGCGCCCTTCCACTTATTGAAGAACTCGCGCATATCGGTAGCAAGATCTTTAATCACAGGTAAATTGTTTAATGGAGCGATCTCTAAAGTGTCACCTTGCAAAATTTGAGACACATGAGTTCGGCAAGTCCAACGCGCTACTCCATTCACAGTCATGGCACATGAGCCGCACATTCCGACACGGCAAGCAAAGCGATAGCTTAAGGTAGGGTCTAGCTTCCTTTGGACATAGGTAACTACATCCAAAACCGTCTGATTAGGATTGCGTGGAACCAAGTATTGAACGAACTCGCCCTCTTGGGCACCGCGCCAAACCCTTACTTTGAGATCAGTATTTGCCATATCCCTATTATATGGACGCAATTGGAATCTGGGCTCCACCGCAAAATCGATTGATTTAGCAAACCAATGGAGGGTGAATAACTTCCTCGAAAAGATGAGGATAGCTATCAACTGATTTATTCAAAAATCAAGCACTGCTCAAGCTATGTATTGAAATACATTACCCAATATTGCAAAAGAAAAAGCCATCCCGAAGGATGGCTTAAAAGAGACTTTTGGAGGTAAGACTTAAAGAACAAACTACAAGTTCATATTAGTCTTCTCAAATTCTCCCTTTTTCACTATTTGCATGTTTAAATGTCAATGTGCTTCATTTTGGTGCATCAATGATTTTCTTTGGCGTGGTTAATTGAATATTTGGGTATCTCTATCACCAAATCTTGTTTAGCAACAATTGCCTGACAGGATAGACGTGACTGTGAGTTCAGGCCCCAGGCACGATCAAGCATGTCTTCTTCATTCTCATCGGGTGCATTTAGACTCTGGCCGCCCTCTTTCACAATCACATGGCAAGTGGTGCAAGCACAAACCATATCGCAAGCATGCTCAATTGGAATGTCATTCTCTAACAGCGCTTCGCAAATCGATGTACCTGGTGCCACTTCAACTACAGCACCTTCTGGACAATACTCACTATGAGGTAATACAACGATTTGAGTCATGATTCTTTTCTATTGATTAGATATTGATTGTGTATTTATTTTTTCAGATCTCTGCAACATTTTTACCAGATAATGCCTTCTGAATGCTGGCGTTCATACGCATTTGTGCAAAATCATCTGTAGCTTTAGCAGCTTGATCTACTGCTTTGCGTACCACTTCACTATCTGTTTCTTCATTTAAAATCTTTTGCAAAGTGATCATCTCTTGATCAATCGCAAGCTGCTCTTCTTTGTTCAGTAGTGCGCGATCAGTACTTAAGGCAGTTTGTACAGCATCTAACAAACGTTGGGCATTCACCTGCTCTTCACGCAATGATCTGGCTAAAAGATCTTCTTTGGCAGAAGCAAAGCCATCTTGCAACATGCGTGTAATCTCAGAATCCGTTAAGCCATACGAGGGCTTGATATCAATTGAAGCCTGAACTCCAGAGCCTTGCTCCATGGCGCTAACAGACAGTAAGCCATCTGCATCCACCTGAAACGTCACCCGAATACGCGCTGCACCTGCAGCCATACCTGGGATACCCCGTAACTCAAACTTACCTAGAGAGCGGCAATCTTGTACGAGCTCACGCTCACCCTGCACTACCTGAATTGCTAATGCAGTTTGACCATCTTTAAAGGTTGTAAATTCTTGCGCTCTAGCTACTGGAATCGGCGTATTACGTGGAATAATTTTTTCTACCAGGCCACCCATGGTTTCAATACCAAGAGAAAGCGGAATGACATCTAATAAGAGCCATTCATCATCTTTGCTTTGATTGCCAGCCAATAAATCAGCTTGCATCGCAGCACCTAATGCAACGACTTGATCTGGATTTAAATTATTGAGTGGTTGTGTTCCAAATAACTCCCCTACAGCACGCTGTACGCTAGGGATGCGAGTAGAGCCACCCACCATCACTACACCCTTTACATCCTCAGCCTTCAAACCAGCATCACGCAGGGCTTTTTTGCAGGCCGTTAAGGTCTTAGCAACGAGATTTTGAGTAATCTCAAAGAATTGCGCTTGACTAACGCCAACATTGACTACAGTACCGTCTGCCAGAGTCTCATGCACGCGTGCTAATGGGTTGTGGCTAAGTAACTCTTTGGCATGTTTGCATGCTAATAACAGGGTTCGATGATCATGAATCGATAAAGGTGCTAGTTTTGCTTGCTCAATCACCCAGCAATATAAGCGGTGATCAAAGTCATCGCCACCTAGAGCAGAATCTCCACCGGTCGAAAGGACTTCAAATACGCCCTTACTCATTTTGAGAATAGAGATATCGAAGGTTCCACCACCCAAGTCATAAACAGCGTAGATACCTTCAGAGGCATTATCTAAACCATAGGCAATTGCAGCAGCAGTAGGTTCGTTCAATAGTCTGAGCACTTCAATACCGGCTAGCTTGGCAGCATCTTTAGTAGCTTGACGTTGTGCATCATCAAAATAAGCGGGCACCGTAATTACAGCGCCAACAATGTCGTCATTCACAGAGTCTTCAGCCAACTGGCGTAAACGCGCCAAGATCTCTGCAGACACTTCAATTGGGCTCTTATCTCCTGCAACTGTTCTCAGTTTGAGCATGCCGGGTTGATCAACAAAATCGTATGGAGCGCTCTCAATGTGCTCTACATCTTGTATGCCTCGACCCATATAGCGTTTCACAGAAACAATGGTGTTCTTTGGATCAAGTACCACACTCTCGAGAGCCTCAAAGCCAGCTTGGGTTCTGCCATTTGGCAGATAGCGTACAACCGATGGCAGTAATTCTCTTCCTTGAGAGTCTGGTAGCACCTTAGGCAAAGCATCGCGCACAATAGCAACGAGCGAATTAGTGGTCCCTAAATCAATGCCGACAGCAATACGGCGCTGATGTGGCGCCAAGGATTTACCAGGTTCGGAGATTTGTAATAAGGCCATAAGGTTAAGATTTAATTTCTGCGTAGGCTAGGCCAAAGCCGCAATAGCATCATCAAGCTCGAAAGCGAACTTATCAATGAAGAGTAAACCTCTGAGAAGCTCAGCAGCGCGTTGATAATTTTGGGCGCCATCAATTGCTTGGCCTATTTGCGCTAGAGTATCCTGCTTTGAAGCCTCAACTTCATCCATCAGCTTTTCTAAAGCTGGCAAATCTTCAGCTTGCTCATCTAAACTTTCACGCCATTCCATCTGCTTCATGAGAAAAGCAGCAGGCATCGCAGTATTCGTTTCTAGCTTGGCATCTACACCATGCAGCTGACAAATATATAAACCACGTTGCACGGGGTTCTTAAGGGTTTGAAATGCCGTGTTAGCGAATGTAGCCATTTGCATAGCAAGGCGCTGTTCTGTATCACTGCCCCGAGCATGGCGATCAGGATGCACTTCTTTCTGAATCGCTAGATAGGCCTGGTCTAGGGCAGGCAAATCGATTGTGAATTGCTGGTTTAGTCCAAAGAAACGAAAGTAATCGTCAGACGCGGAAAGATTCGCCACAACCACACTCATCTTTTACGTTTGGATTTTGAAACTTAAACCCTTCGTTCAAACCCTCACGTA
>Ga0208496_1000182_pt1 | contig 22070 bp, 20 predicted proteins | sample CryBogmetaGMA2M_FD_184552 | JGI IMG/M metagenome (GOLD analysis project Ga0208496, IMG submission 184552) | Freshwater microbial communities from Crystal Bog, Wisconsin, USA - MA2M (SPAdes) | ecosystem: Environmental > Aquatic > Freshwater > Lake | place: Crystal Bog, Wisconsin, USA | collected... | reverse complement strand
GGCCACGGTGTTTATCGCCACCGCTGCAGTGGCCGATTGGCGTCCCGATACGTCTGCCAGCCAGAAGATCAAAAAGGATGGCTCGGGGCTGGTTCCAAAGCTCGGCTTTGTCGAGAATCCGGACATCCTGGCCACGTTGGCGCAGTCATCGCGCGCCGCAATGGGCGAGCTATTTTGCGTCGGCTTTGCGGCTGAGAGCCACGACCTGCTGGCCCATGCCACGGCCAAGCGATTGCGTAAGAACGTGCCGCTGCTGGTGGGCAATATCGGCCCGGCCACCTTTGGCCAGGACGACAACGCGCTGCTGCTGGTGGATGCCAATGGCGCCAGAGAAATTCCGCGCAACAACAAGCTGGCGCTGGCGCGGCTGCTGGTCGCGGACATTGCCAAACGGCTGGTAAAACAATCCGACTGAACTAAGTTACCGAAAACCCAAGCATGCAAATCGATATCAAAATCCTAGATGCCCGCCTCAAGGACCAGCCGCCTGCCTATGCCACACCGGGAAGTGCCGGCCTGGACCTGCGCGCCTGTCTGGACGCACCTCTCACCTTGCAGCCCAATGCCTGGCAATTGGTGCCGACCGGCATGGCTATCTACTTGGAGGACCCGGGTTATGCGGCACTGATCCTGCCGCGCTCGGGTCTGGGCCACAAGCACGGCATTGTGCTCGGGAATCTGGTCGGCTTGATCGACAGCGATTACCAGGGCCAACTCATGGTCAGCGCCTGGAACCGCAGTTCCACCGCCTTCACCATAGCACCGATGGAGCGCATCGCGCAACTGGTGGTGGTGCCGGTGGTGCAGGCTCAATTCAAGATCGTGGAGGAATTTCCTGCCGTCTCGCAACGCGGCGAGGGCGGCTACGGGTCAACAGGGAAAAGTTGAGCGTCCCAGTGTACCTGCGCGAACAAACCCTTAATGCAGGCTGTCAGTCCCCGGTCCTTCCTCGTGCAGCGGCTGGATGCGGAAAAAACCGGTGCCGGTGGAGCCGCTGCCAATTTCTTCTTCGGTGGCTTCGCGCACGCCTTCCACCCTCAGGCTCAGGCGAATCGCGATACCGGCCAGCGGATGGTTGCCGTCCAGCACCACATGGTCTGGGTAAATATCGGTCACGGTGTACAGCGCCTCCTTGGGTGCGTCCGGGTTGCAGCCAAGTGGAAGGGCGAAGCCCTCGAAGCTCAGGCCAATTTCCAGCTCCTTGGGAAACAGGGCACGGGGTTCCAGAAACAGCAACTGGTCGTTGAAGTCACCAAATCCTTGTTCTGGCTCAATCTGCAAATCCAGTTTTGCGCCAAGCTCCAGGCCCAGCAGCGCCTGTTCGATCACAGGCAGCAAATCGTGGCCACCCATTAAAAATTCCACCGGATCGTCCAGCAGGTCCAGTTCCTCGCCCAAAGTGTCTTTCAGCGTCCAGGTCAGGGCGACGACGCATTGTTGTGTGATTTCCATGAAAGAATTGTCCCATGAACATAACTACCCCTCTTCAGCTGCTCGGCGGCATCTCGCCCGAGACCTTTATGCGCGTCTACTGGGAGAAAAAGCCGCTGCTGATACGCGCCGCCATTCCCGGTTTCAAACCGCTGCTGGACCGCGCCGAGCTGATCGATCTGGCGGCCCAGGACGACGTAGAGTCGCGTCTGGTGGTGCAGGCACAGGCCGATAAGCAGGGGCAGTGGCGGCTCAAGCACGGCCCGTTTGTACGCAAGGACTATCCCGCCTTCAAACAACCCGGCTGGACCGTGTTGGTGCAGGGCGTGGATCTGCATGACGAGCGCGTGCACCAGTTGATGAACCAGTTCCGCTTTGTGCCCGATGCGCGGCTGGACGATTTGATGATCAGCTATGCCACCGATACCGGCGGCGTCGGTCCGCACTACGACAGCTATGACGTGTTCCTGTTGCAGGCCCAGGGCCGCAGGCACTGGCGCATAGGTCGCCAAAAAGACCTGAGCCTGGTGCCTGACATGCCGGTCAAGATTTTGGCCAACTTTGTGGCGGAGCAGGAGTTTGTGCTGGAGCCCGGCGACATGCTGTACCTGCCACCCGACTGGGCGCACGACGGCGTTGCCGAGGGCGATTGCATGACCTATTCCATCGGTTTCCGGTCTCCGGTGAAGGGCGAAATTGCGCGTGATTTGCTGCAGTGCCTGGCCGAGCAGGCGCTAGACGATGTGGGTTGCGCAATCTACCGCGACCCCAAACAGCCCGCAGTGACCGGTGCCGGCGAAATTCCGGAAGGACTGTTGCAGTTTGCAAAGGATGCGTTGGCCGCCGCCCTGAAAGACCCGCTGGCGCTGCAGCGCTCGCTGGGCGAAATCATGACCGAGCCCAAGCCCCATGTCTGGTTCCATGGCGAACAGGAATTTGAAGAGGGCGTGGGCGTGCGACTGGATAGGCGCACGCGCATGATGTACGACGCCAAACACGTGTACATCAACGGCGAGAGTTTTCGCGCTGGTGGGGCCGATGCCAAGCGCATGCGCAAACTGGCAGATGAGCGCGAACTGTCGGCGCCCGAGGTGGCAAAGCTCAGCGAAGCTGCGCGCGAACTGCTAATGCAGTGGGGCGAGGACGGTTGGCTATATGGCCTTGTCTGAAGAAGCCGGGGCGCTGGGCAGGTCCCTCGCGGAAGGCCCGTTCACCGGGCCGACGGCATTTGCCGATCTGATTCGAAATGCACTGTTGCGTGCCAACAACGAAGCCTGGTCCGAAATGGTCTGGTCCGATGCCACGTTCGAGGACTGGCCGCTGTATGAAAAAGCGGTGGTTGAAGGCCTGAATGCTTGGTCGCGCAAGGGCCGCAAGCTCACCCTGTTGGCGCACCATTTTGATGCCATGCGGCGCCTGCATCCGCGTTTTGTGGAATGGCGTGTACGCTGGGACCATTTGCTGGAATGCCGTGTTTGCAAGGGCGTGGAAGCCAGTGAGCTCCCCAGCGCACTGTGGACTCCAACCTGGGCGCTACGCCGTCTGGACCTGGTGCGCAGCACCGGTGTGGCCACGACCGAGCCACGCATGCGCCTGTTATTGCGCGAAGAATTGGAGCAGCGAAAACGCCAAAGTTCGCCCGGCTTTTCTGCCACCCTATTGGGGCTCTAAATCGGTGCCAAAGGGTTTTCCCGAAGCTGTGTCGCAAATTATGTATAATTTGGGGCTCTGACAAAAAGAGATCGAATGCTTCTTGTCGGGGTCTTGGTGGCTTGCTGCTAAGACAATTTCCGGAAATTGTTTCGTTAACTCACTTTAGTCCAAAAACCATGAACAAATCACTCGTATTGGCAGCCATCATTGCTGCCGCTGCTCTTGCTGCTTGCGGTAAGAAAGAAGAAGCTCCTGCACCTGCTCCCGCACCTGTAGCTGCACCTGCTCCCGCACCCGCTGCTGACGCATCTGCTCCCGCAGCTGCACCTGCTGCTGATGCTTCCGCTCCCGCAGCCAAGTAATTCCTTACTTGCTTAAAGAGGCCACCTTCGGGTGGCTTTTTTATTGCCCAACACATTTTGTATGCACACAAAAAGCGCAATCTCGGTATGTAAGCAGATACCCGCAGGCGTCTGGATTCTCGGTTTTGTGAGTATGTTGATGGATATTTCCTCGGAAATGATCCATAGCCTGCTGCCTATGTTCATGGTCACGGTACTGGGAACCAGCGCCTTCACGGTGGGGTTGATCGAGGGTATGGCCGAGTCGACCGCGCTTATCGTCAAGATGTTTTCGGGTGCGCTGAGCGACTACCTGGGCAAGCGCAAGGGGCTGGCGGTGTTGGGCTATTCCTTGGGTGCGTTTACCAAACCGGTTTTTGCCATGGCATCTGGCATTGGCCTAGTGATTACGGCTCGTTTTCTGGACCGGGTGGGCAAGGGCATTCGCGGCGCGCCGCGCGATGCCCTGGTGGCGGACATCACGCCGGAGCCTATTCGTGGCGCCGCATTTGGCTTGCGCCAGTCGCTGGATACCGTGGGTGCATTTCTGGGGCCGCTGCTGGCGGTGGGGCTGATGCTGCTCTGGGCCAATGACTTTCGAGCCGTTTTTTGGTTTGCTGTGGTGCCCGGCATGCTGGCTGTGGTCTTGCTGTTGTTTGGCATACGTGAGCCCGATAGCACGCATGGGCAACAGCGCGCAAATCCGATCCAGCGCGAAAACCTGCGCCGACTTGGCAAGGCGTATTGGTGGGTGGTGGCTATTGGCGCGGTATTCACGCTGGCGCGCTTTAGCGAAGCGTTTTTGGTGCTGCGCGCACAGCAAAGCGGTGTGGTCATGGCGCTGGTGCCGCTGGTGATGGTGGCCATGAACCTGGTGTATGCTGGCACGGCCTATCCTTTTGGCGCCTTGTCCGACCGCATGCGCCACACCACGCTGTTGTCTTGGGGCCTGGTGGTGCTGATAGCGGCTGATCTGGTGTTGGCCAGTGGCAATCAGTGGTCCACTACGTTGGTGGGCGTGGCGCTGTGGGGCATTCACATGGGCATGACGCAGGGTTTGCTGGCCACCATGGTGGCCGATACAGCCCCCGCTGAACTGCGTGGCACGGCGTACGGACTTTTCAATTTGATAAGTGGGCTGGCCTTGATGGTGTCAAGCGGTGTTGCGGGATGGCTTTGGGACCGTCACGGTGCAGCTGCCACCTTTTACGGCGGCGCTGCATTCGCGGCCCTTACACTGGTCGGCTTGGTAGTCCGCACTGTGCGGAAATAGGCAAAACCCGTGCACCGCTAAAGCGGTAGGTGGCCTATTGGATATCGTCGGCAATCACCTTGGCAATGCGCTGCGCCGTGGTGGACGATTCAGGCACTCCCTTGGCGTTCAAAATCGACACCACCGAGGCATCGCCCTGGCTCTTTACCGCGATCTGGAATTTATTGGCATCGGGGTTCTTTTCCGGACTGGCGCTAAACAACTTGCTGAAAAATCCGGCTTCCTTGGCCGCGCCGGCATCGGCTGCGACATAGCGTACAAAGTAGATGCCTTGCTTACGATCACGGTCTTCCACGGTGAATCCGGTGCGATCCAACGCCAGGCCGACACGGCGCCAGGCCCGGTCAAAGTCCTCGGCAATCTGCACCACCGGACGCCCTTCCAGCGTGGTCACGGCGGACACCAATTTTGCTGGGCCGGTGCCCGCCACCATGGCCTTGGCCTGCTCAGGCGTGGAGCCCAGGCTGACCATCAGTCGGCGTAAAAATTCTGCCACCAACTCAGGGTCGCTGGCGCGTGGCTGCCACACGGTTTGGTCTGAGCGCTCGGCGGTGTACACCTCAGACAGTCCGCGGTGGGTGATGTAAATCTCGGTTTCGCCAGCCGCGTTGGTTTCCATGCGGGTGCGGAACTTGTCGCGCTCGGCCGTGGAATACAGCGAGTCCAGCAGCTTTCCGATCGAGTTGCGAATGAAATCCTGCGGCAACTTGGCACGGTTCTCGGCCCAGTCGGTTTCCATGATGCCCAGGTTGGCCTGGTCCATGGCTAACAGGAAACCGTTTTCCTGCCAGAAGCCCTTGACCGGTTCCCATAGTTTGTCCACCGGGCGCTTGACGACCAACCAGCGCTGATCGCCGGAGCGCTCGATACGCACATCGCCCACTTGGCTTGCTGCCACCGGGCTAGCTTTGGCAGACTGGCCGGCTTTGAGGCCTATGGCCGACACGCCGCCATCGACCACGGTGTAGCGAGTCTCCTTGGAGAGTTGGGTCAGGTCCGGCGGCACCACCAGCGAGGGTGCCTTGACCGTGCTGCTGCGGTAGTCCACCTTGTCGGATTCCAGGGCAGAACATCCGGCCAGAGCCAGAGCGGCGCCCAATGCGGTCACTTGAAGTATCGATTTCACAAAATTCCTTGTTTGGCGCGGACTTAGATCAGACCGGTGGCTTGCATCACCCGTTCCAGCATCTGCTGGCTGGGTGCTGTGAGTGTGGTGAGTGGCAGGCGCAATGCGCCTTGGCTCAGGCCCATGCGGGCCACGGCCCACTTCACGGGGATGGGGTTGGACTCGACAAACAGCGCCTTGTGCAAGGGCAGCAGCTGGAACTGTATTTCCATGGCGCGCTGGATGTTGCCGGCGATGGCCGCCATGCACAACTCATGCATCAGGCGCGGTGCAATATTGGCCGTCACGCTGATATTGCCATGGCCGCCGCACAGCATCAGGGCCACGGCGGTCGGGTCGTCACCGGAGTAAATGGCGAAGTCCTTGGGTGCTTCCTTGATCAGCCACTGGGCGCGTTCGATATTGCCGGTGGCTTCCTTGATGCCGACAATGCCAGGCAGTTCGGCCAGGCGCAACACCGTGTCGTGGGCCATATCGGCCACTGCGCGGCCGGGCACGTTGTACAGAATCAGGGGCAGGTCCACCGCTTCGGAGATCGCCTTGAAGTGTTGGTATTGGCCCTCTTGCGTGGGCTTGTTGTAATAAGGCACCACCTGCAGTTGGCTATCGGCGCCTACTTTTTTGGCGAACTGGGCCAGGTTGATGGCCTCGCGCGTGGAGTTGGCGCCGCAACCGGCCATGATGGGCACGCGTTTGGCGGCTTGCTCTACCGAGACGCGGATGATCTCGCAATGCTCTTCCACGCTCACGGTGGGCGACTCGCCGGTGGTGCCGACCACACCGATGCAGTCTGTGCCTTCGGCGATATGCCAGTCGATCAGTTTTCGCAGCGCCGGGTAGTCCACCGCTCCGTCTGCGAGCATGGGGGTGACCAGGGCGACAATGCTGCCCCGCAGGAGGCCTTGTGTTGGGTTCATGGCGTGCCAGTAGTTCGGTAAACGATCATTTTAACTAGAGTGCGTGCCTTGGCATTTCTGTTCCGGCAGGGGCGGGTAAAGCTGGGGCAAATGCCGCAATGCGTTGTACATAGCGCGGCGGATTGTCGAGAAAGCCATGTTCATAGGCTACCACTTCCAGTGTCGCGCAGAAGCGCAGCAATTCTCCTGCTTGCAACAAGAAATCTGGACGCGCCGGTCTGCCCACGGTCTCATTGCCAGCGGCAAAGGTTTCGTACAGCAACAATCCACCGGGTGCCAGGCTTTGCAGCAGGGTGGGCAGCAGCGCTCGCCTCAGGTAGTTGGTGACCACCACGGCGCCAAAGCGGCGCGGACCTTGCGGCGTGAACAGGGGCCAGGGGCTATTCTCGATATCGGCCTGCAGCAACTGCGCCTCTGGCACGTTGGCGCGGGCCGCTTCAATATCCTTATCCACGCCCCACACCGAATGGCCGTGCGCGGCAAACCACTGCAGGTGGCGGCCGCTGCCGCAGGCCACGTCCAGCACCGCACAGCCGGGTGGCAAGAGATGCGACCAGCGCGTGATCCAGGGGGAGGGCGCGCTCATGGCGGCATGCGCTTCGAGGGGCGAGGAAGTCAGGTCTTGCATGGGCGGGCAATGAGGGTCAGAAACAGGCCCAGATCTGGTTGCTGAGCTGCAGCAAAAAGTCGGGCCGGGTGTAGAGCGTAAATACTCCGGCCAGCGCGGCCAGGGCCAGCAAGATCCAGGCGATTTGGCGCTGCACTGTGTATTGAGCCTGGGTTCAGGCAGCCTGCGGCTGGGGGCTGCGTGTAATCGCCACTTCCCGGATCGGCAAATTGATGAGGGCCGCGGCCACACCCAGGGCTATGGCGATGTACCAGACGGTGTCGTAGCTGCCGGTCTTGTCATACAGGTAGCCGCCCAGCCAGGCCCCCAGGAAGGAGCCGATCTGGTGGCTGAAAAACACAAAGCCGCTGAGCATGGACAAATGCGCCACACCAAAAATCTGCGCCACCAGGGCATTGGTGACAGGCACGGTGGACAGCCACAGCAGGCCCATCACGCTGGCAAACACATAGACCGATAGCGGTGTCAGCGGCGCTAGCAGGAACAGGCTGATGGCCACCGCCCGCGCCAGGTAAATAAAGGCCAGAATCTTGCGTTTGGCCAGGCGCTGCCCCAGCACCCCGGCGGCATAGGTGCCAAACACATTAAAGAGGCCGATCAGCGCCAGCGCATAACTGGCCACCTGGGGCGACAGGCCCTTGTCCTTCAGGTAGCTGGGCATGTGTACGCCAATAAACACCACCTGGAAGCCGCAGACAAAGTAGCCGGCCATCAGCAGCTTGAAGCTGGGGTACTTGAAGGCTTCCTGGATGGCATGCAGGATGGACTGATCGCGCTGGTGTGAGCCGCTTGCGGCAAAGCTGGGCTCGCGCAGGCCCCAGGCCAGCGGCGCCATCAACAAGGCGGCAAAACCCAAGAGCACCAGAGCCTGCTGCCAGCCGAACTGGCTGATCAGGAAGCCCTCGGTGGGCACCATCAAAAACTGGCCGAAAGAGCCGGCCGCCGCCGCCACTCCCATGGCCCAGGAGCGTTTGTCGGCCGACACATTGCGGCCGATCACACCATACACCACGGCATAGGTGGTGCCCGATTGCGCCATGCCGATCAGCAGGCCCGTGCTCAAGGCGAATGTAAGCGGTGTATTTGCATAGGCCATTCCGACAAGACCTAGGCTATAGGCAAGCGTTCCCATCAAGATGACACGAAAGGCACCATAGCGGTCGGCCAGCATCCCGGCAAAAACACCGGTCACGCCCCAGGCCAGGTTCTGGATGGCAATCGCAAAGGCAAAGGTCTCGCGGGTCCAGCCATGGGCCTGGGTAATGGGTTGCAGCCACAGGCCAAAGCCGTGGCGTATGCCCATGGCGAGTGTAACGATGGCGGCACCGCAGACCAGCAGCTGGGTGAGTGAGAGACGGGGGTTCGATTCAGGCATGGCAGCTAATGTAGCCAATCCTTGCAAACCCGTGGTCCGGCGCGCGACATACCCGCAGCCAGCAGCGTTGCGGCTGTCTATCCATACAGTGAATTGAATTTCCCGGTCTACAATGCGCGCCATGTCAGCCAAACCACCATCCTCTTCTTCCGGTCAGTCCGACTATTCCGAAGGCTCCATCCGAGTCCTCAAGGGCCTGGAGCCGGTCAAGCAGCGCCCGGGTATGTACACCCGCACCGACAACCCGCTGCACGTCATCCAGGAAGTGCTGGATAACGCCGCCGACGAGGCGCTGGCAGGTCACGGCAAGAAGATCAAGGTCTGCCTGCATCTGGACGGTTCGGTGTCGATTGAGGACGATGGCCGCGGCATCCCGTTTGGCATGCACCCGGAAGAAAAGGCACCGGTGATCGAGCTGGTCTTCACCCGACTGCATGCCGGCGGCAAGTTCGACAAGGGCAAGGGCGGTGCCTACAGCTTCTCCGGCGGCCTGCACGGCGTCGGCGTGAGCGTCACCAACGCTCTGGGCAAGCGCCTGGAAGCCACCAGCTACCGCGAAGGCTCGGTCGCGCGCATCGTGTTTGCCGGTGGCGACGTGATCGAGCCGCTGGTGATCCGCAAGGCCGGAGCAACAGAAAACGGCGAGGCGGCTGAGGGTCCGCGCGACCGCAAGTCAGGCACCACGGTGCGGGTTTGGCCGGATGCCAAATACTTTGAATCCTCGGTGCTGCCGCTGGGCGACCTGACGCATTTGCTGCGCAGCAAGGCGGTGCTGATGCCGGGCGTCAGCGTTACCCTGGTCCATGAGAAGACCAAGGAAACCCAGGTCTGGCTCTACAAGGGGGGCTTAAACGATTACCTGATGCAGTCGCTGCACGGCGAGCCGGTGATTCCGCTGTTTGATGGCGAGGGCTTTGCCGACGCCCAGAGCGAGCAGTTTGCCGATGGCGAAGGCGCAAGCTGGTGTGTGGCCTTTACCGAAGACGGCCAGCCGGTGCGCGAAAGCTATGTCAACCTGATTCCCACCAGCGCCGGTGGCACGCACGAAAGCGGGCTGCGTGATGGTCTGTTCACGGCCGTGAAGAGCTTTATCGAATTCCACTCGCTGTTGCCCAAGGGGGTGAAGCTGATGCCCGAGGACGTGTTCGCCCGCGCCAGCTATGTGCTCTCGGCCAAGGTGCTGGACCCGCAGTTCCAGGGCCAGATCAAGGAGCGCCTGAACTCGCGCGACGCCGTGCGTCTGGTCTCCAACTTTGTCCGCCCGGCGCTGGAGCTGTGGCTGAACCAGCATGTGGAATACGGCAAAAAGCTGGCCGAGCTGGCCATCAAGGCGGCGCAGACGCGCCAGCGCGCCGGACAAAAAGTGGAGAAGCGCAAGAGCTCCGGCGTGGCCGTGCTGCCGGGAAAGCTGACCGATTGCGAGAGCAAGGACATTTTGTATAACGAAGTTTTTTTGGTCGAGGGCGACTCGGCCGGTGGCAGTGCCAAGATGGGCCGCAACAAAGAGAATCAAGCGGTGCTGCCCTTGCGCGGCAAGGTGCTCAACACCTGGGAAGTGGACCGCGACCGCCTGTTCGCCAACACCGAAATCCACGACATCTCGGTGGCCATTGGTGTCGATCCGCACGGCCCCAACGACACGCCCGACATGAGCGGGCTGCGCTACGGCAAGGTCTGCATCCTGTCGGACGCCGACGTGGACGGCTCGCACATCCAGGTGCTGCTGCTGACGCTGTTTTTCCGACATTTTCCCAAGCTGATAGACACCGGCCATGTGTTTGTGGCGCGCCCGCCGCTGTTTCGCGTGGATGCCCCGGCGCGTGGCAAAAAGCCCGCCAGCAAGGCCTATGCGCTGGACGACGGTGAGCTCACCGCCATTTTGGATAAGCTGCGCAAGGAAGGCGTGCGCGAAGGCGCCTGGACCATTAGTCGCTTCAAGGGCCTGGGCGAGATGAATGCCGAGCAGCTGTGGGACACCACGCTCAATCCGGATACGCGGCGCTTGTTGCCGGTGATCTTGGGTGCCATTGACTTTGGCCAGACCGAGGCCTTGATTACCAAGCTGATGGGCAAGGGTGAGGCGCAATCGCGGCGTGAGTTGATGGAGTTGCACGGCGACTCTGTGGAGGTGGATGTATGAGCCTCGCCTTGCATTGCGACGGCCAGCGCGAACAGCGCCAGAATGAATAGCTGGCAACATAAACACATAGCAAGCCAATAAAAAATGTCTGACCAATCGACCATCGATTTTCAAACGCCCGACGGAGGCGACGACCAGCTCAATCTGGCAACCTACGCCCAGCGCGCCTACCTTGAATACGCGCTCTCCGTCGTCAAGGGTCGCGCCCTGCCGGATGCCTGCGACGGCCAAAAGCCGGTGCAGCGGCGCATCCTGTACTCCATGTCGCGCATGGGCCTGGGCTTTGGCGGGGCCAACGGCAACACCGGCGCCAAGCCGGTCAAATGCGCCCGCGTGGTCGGCGATGTGCTGGGCCGCTTTCATCCGCACGGCGACCAGGCCGCCTACGAGGCGCTGGTGCGCATGGCGCAGGACTTTTCGCAGCGCTATCCGCTGATCGACGGCCAGGGCAATTTCGGCTCGCGCGACGGCGACGGTGCCGCCGCCATGCGCTACACCGAGGCGCGCCTCGCCAAGATCACCTCGCTGCTGCTCGATGAAATCGACCAGGGCACGGTGGACTTTCAGCCCAATTACGACGGCTCTACAGAAGAGCCCTGCCAGTTGCCGGCGCGGCTTCCGTTCTCGCTGCTCAACGGCGCCAGCGGCATTGCCGTTGGCCTGGCCACCGAGATCCCCAGCCACAACCTGCGCGAAGTGGCCGATGCCTGCATCGCCCTGATCAAAAACCCGCAGCTCACCGAAGTTGAGCTGTTCACGATCGTGCCGGGCCCGGACTTTCCCGGCGGCGCGCAGATCATCAGCCCGGCCAGCGATATTGCCGACGCCTACCGCACGGGTCGCGGCTCGCTCAAATGCCGAGCCCGCTGGAAAATTGAAGATTTGGCGCGCGGCCAGTGGCAGCTGGTGGTGACCGAGCTGCCGCCGGGTGTGAGCACCCAGCGCGTGCTGGAAGAAATCGAGGAACTGACCAACCCCAAGGTCAAGACCGGCAAAAAAGCGCTTTCTCAAGACCAGAACCAACTCAAAGCCAGTATTCTTGCGGTGCTGGACGTGGTGCGCGATGAATCCGGCAAGGAAAACGCCGTACGCCTGGTGTTCGAGCCCAAGACCAGCCGCATCGAACAGCAGGAGCTGATCACGGCGCTGCTGGCCCACACCAGCCTGGAGTCCTCCTCTCCCATCAACCTGACCATGGTGGGCTTGGACGGGCGTCCCACGCAGAAGTCCCTGCGCCAGATGCTGGGCGAGTGGATCAGTTTTCGCCAGACCACCATCGAGCGCAGAAGCCGCCACCGCCTGGCCAAGGTGCTGGACCGCATTCACATTCTGGAGGGGCGCCAGACCGTTTTGCTCAACATCGACGAGGTGATTGCCATCATCCGCCAGAGCGACGAGCCCAAGGCGGCGCTGATTGCACGCTTCTCCTTAAGCGCCGCCCAAGCCGAAGACATCCTGGAAATCCGCCTGCGCCAATTGGCCAGGCTGGAAGCCATCAAGATTGAGCAGGAGCTGTCCGAGCTGCGCGTCGAGCAGGGCAAGCTGGAAGAAATCATCAACAACCCGGCGGCCCTGCGCCGTTTGATGATCAAGGAAATTGAAGCCGACTCCAAGACCTTTGCCGATGCGCGCCGCACCCTGATCCAGACCGAGAAAAAGGCCGTGCTTGAGATCAAGGTGGTGGACGAGGCGCTGACCGTGGTGGTCAGCGAAAAGGGCTGGGTGCGCACACGCCTGGGCCATGGCCACGAGGCCAGCAGCTTTGCCTTCAAGGCCGGTGACGGCCTGTATGACACCTTTGAATGCCGCAGCGTCGACACGCTCTTGGTGTTCGGCTCCAGCGGACGCGTCTACTCGGTGGCGGTGTCGCTGCTGCCTGGAGGGCGGGGCGACGGACAGCCTGTGACCACGCTGATCGAGTTGGAGGCAGGCACGCAAATCCTCTATTACTTTGCCGGTCCGGCCGCCGCCAACCTGCTGCTCAGTTCTAGTGGCGGCTATGGCTTTATGGCCACGGTGACCAATCTGATTTCGCGCCAGAAGGCGGGCAAGGCCTTCGTCACCTGCAACACGGGTGAGACGCTGTGCAAGCCTTCGCTGGTGAGCGGCGCGCAGGGCAGGGTACTGAACCCCGGAACGCCGGCCGCTGTCGTGGCGCCTGCCACCCACGTGGCCTGCGCGTCCACGGGCGGGCGCATTCTGAGCTTCGAGATTACCGAGCTCAAATCCATGGCCACCGGCGGGCGGGGCCTGATGCTGCTGGATCTGGAGGACAAGGATACGCTGGCCGGTGCCGCAGCCTACACGCGCAGCATCCGCATTGAGGGCATCGGACGTGGTGGCAAGGAGCGCGACGAGACGCTGGAAATCCGCAGCCTCAACAATGCACGTGCCGCACGCGGGCGCAAGGGAAAGGCCGCGGACCTGGGCTTCAAGCCCGCCCGCATTACCCGCGTTGAGTAAGTCAGCCCTTCCTGGATGTTGTGCATATTCGGCGTCAGTTACGCAACAGTTAGGCGCACCACAATGAACCATGGATAAAAACATGTTGATCTCCGGTGGTGGTATTGGCGGGCTGGCCGCCGCCCTGGCCTGTGCCCGCACGGGTTGGCAGGTGGAGCTGCTGGAACAGTCACCGGTGTTTGGCGAGGTCGGGGCCGGCATCCAACTCGGGCCGAATGTGGTCAAGGTGCTAGACGCCATGGGTGTGGGCGCTGCATTGCGTGGCGTGGCGGCATTTCCAAATTGCTTGGAGGTGCGCAACGCCACCAGCACCGAACTGCTGGGCGTGCTGCCCCTGGGCAAGACCGCCGAACAGCGCTATGGCGCGCCCTATGTGTCCATCGCCCGGGCCGACCTGCATACGCTGTTGCTGGACGCGGTGCGATCCCAGGGCGGCGTGGGCCTGCATCTGGACTCGCGTGTCATTGGAATCCAACAGGACGCGCAGCGCGTGCAGATTGAGACCGTGCAGGACCAGCGCTTGGAGGCACCGTTGTTGTTGGGCGCGGATGGTTTATGGAGCGTGGTGCGCAAGCAGGTGCTTGAAAACGATGGGGCACCGCGTGTCACCGGCCATCTGGCGTTTAGAGCCATGGTGCCGCAAAGTTCCCTGCCCGCATCCCTGCGCACCCAGGTCGTGACGGCCTGGATGGGGCCGGATTTTCATGCCGTGCATTACCCGGTGCGCAGCGGCGAATGGCTGAACATGGTGTGCATAGTTCATGGCAAGGTCGCGGGCGATCCGCAGTCATGGGACCACAGCGCCAATGCACAGGAGTTGCGCAGCCGTATGTCCCAGGCCCGTGGTGCGCTGCGCGAAATGATGCATGCCATAGACCAATGGCGGCTCTGGCCGCTCAGCGACCGTGCGCCCATGGCCAGCGCCGCCGAACATGCCAAGGGCCGCATTGCACTGCTGGGCGATGCCGCTCATCCCATGCGCCCCTATCTTGCGCAGGGTGCTGGCATGGCGATTGAAGACGCTGCCGCGCTGGCAAGTTGCCTAGCAGAGCAGCCGGGTCAGGTGCAACAGGCTCTGGCGCGCTATGCCGATCTGCGCTGGCAACGCAATGCGCGGGTCCAGGCCCGCGCCATTCGCAACGGCGAGATTTACCACCTCAAGGGCTACAGGCAGCTGGGCCGCGACATCGCGCTCAAGCTGCTGGGCGCCAGGTTGATGGACCTGCCCTGGCTTTACCAGGGTGCGTGAGCCTGCACGCCGAAGCTTAGCGCGCGCGCAAATTTTGCGCTATGTGATGCAGCGCACAGACGCAGGGCATTGTCTGTTCGACAATGCACCATGCGCCGCAGCCACGGCGCGCAAAACCAGATGCGCACACCATTTGTCAAATGTACGAATAGATGTGTTCACTCGATTGGTCCCAACCCGGATACTGCAGCAGTGAAAAACAATATCAATTACAAAGAACTGGTTGGAAAAAAGGTGAGGCGTTTGCGGCTCAAGGCGGAGTTCTCGCAGGAGAATCTGGCCGAACGCTGTGGCATCTTTCGCACCTATCTCAGCCGCATCGAATCTGGCGCAGCCAATCCGTCCATCGTTGTGCTGGTGGCGCTGGCCAACGCCTTGTGTGTGAATCCTCATGAGCTGTTTACCGCTGACTAAGGCTCAAGCCTTGAGCCAAGCACTCGAACAAGCGCCGAACGAACTGGATTAGCGGCCCGGTTGCGCCGTGGCCCCGGGCATTCCTACGTTCCGCGACCTGCGGCTGAGCTGCTGAGGCACGCTCAGGTAACAGCGTTTTGCCACTTGAATTCTGTCCTTTGCCATTCGGCGCTTTCCAGCACTTGGCGCAATTGCTCCACCGCGTTCCAGACCTCTTCAAAGCCGATATAGAGCGGCGTCAAACCAAAGCGCAAAATATCCTTGTGGGCCGCACCGTCACCGGCGCGGAAGTCGCCGATCACGCCACGTGCGATCAGCGCCTGCACGATGGCATAGGCGCCAAATTCTCTTGAAATACATACCTGTGAGCCGCGTTTGGCGTGTTCGCGCGGTGTGGCAAGGCCCAGGCCATGGCCATGGCATCGCTGTTCCACCAGGGCAATAAACAGATCGGTTAGCGCCAGCGATTTCGCTCGCAGCGCAGCCATGCCGCCCAGCGTTTCGGCCGCCTTGAAGCCGTCCAGCCCGCATTCCAAAAGCGCCAGGCTGACCATGGGCTGGGTGCCGCAGAGGTAGCGGGTGATGCCAGGGGCCGGTTGGTAGTCGGGGATAAACGCAAAGGGCGCGGCGTGCCCCCACCAGCCCGACAGCGGCTGCCAGAAGCGCTCGGAGTGCTTGGGATTCACCCACAAAAACGCCGGAGCGCCGGGACCGCCATTGAGGTATTTGTAGCCGCAACCGACGGCAAAGTCGGCGCCTGCGCCCAGCAAATCCACCGGCACCGCGCCCGCGCTATGCGCCAGGTCCCAAACCACCAGGGCACCGGCGGCGTGTGCCGCTGCGGTCACAGCCGCCATGTCGTGCATGGCACCGGTGCGGTAGTTCACATGGGTGAGCATCAGAATGGCCAGGTCGCCATCCAGGGCGGCGTCGATTTCTTCCGGTTCCACCAGTTTGAGCGTGAAGCCCTGGGCCTGGCACAGTCCCTCGGCAATGTAGAGGTCGGTGGGGAAGTTGCTGCGTTCGCTCAAGATCACGCGGCGCTGCGGCGAATCCTGCTTGGCGATGGAAATGGCGGCCGAGAGCACCTTGTAGAGGTTGATGGAGGTGGTGTCGGTGGCCAGCACCTGGTCTTGGCCCGCGCCAATCAGCGGCGCAATCTGGTTGCCCAGGCGCTGCGGCAGATGGAACCAGCCCGCGCTGTTCCAGGACTTGATCAGGTCGCGCCCCCATTCCTGGGTGACCACCTGGGCCGCGCGTGCTGCTGCCGATTTCGGCATGGCACCCAACGAGTTGCCATCCAGATAAATCACGCCGGGTGGAATCGAAAACAGTTCGCGCAATGGGCGCAGTGGGTCGGTGGCGTCCAGTTGCTGGCAGTCTTGGAGGGTGATCATGCGGTGTCTCTTTGGTTCAACGCAATCTATTATGCGAGGGCTGGCAGGCCGTGTCTGCGTCTGGCCATGGCACAGGCATCGCTGCCTTCTTCGAATTCACGGCATGGCGAGGGCCGCCATTCGTAAATGCCGCAGCCTATTTTTTCGCCGATCTTGCCAGAGAGGGCGGCGCAACGGGGCGGTTGGTGGTCGGTACCACGCATGCGGGACATCGTGGCGTTCACATCGACAGCCAAGCCAACGGGCACGCTGCCACCGGCGTCTTCGAGTTCCTGCACCGAAAAATCCACCCTGAAGCTGGCGCAGCAAGCGCCGCATGTGGTGCAGGCGTTCATGGAAAAGGGCTATTGCTTACCCAAGAGCAAGTACTCCATCAATGCTTTCTGGACGTGCATTCTGTTCTCAGCCTCGTCCCAGACGACGCTCTGGGGGCCGTCTATGACCTCGGCCTCGACCTCTTCGCCACGATGCGCGGGCAGGCAGTGCATGAAGATGGCTTTGGGTGCCGCGATTGCCATCATTTTTCGGTCCACGCACCAAGCGGCGAAGGCCTTGCGGCGCACCTCGTTCTCTGCCTCATAGCCCATGCTGGTCCAGACATCGGTGGTGACCAGATCGGCGCCATTGCAGGCTTCCATCGGGTCGGCATAGGTCTTGAAGCTGCCACTGCCCATGGAGGCCGGCGCGGCGGCGGTAACCTCATTGAGCTCGTAGCCGCTGGGTGTGCTGACACGCAGATGAAAGCCGAGCAGGGCGGCCGCTTGCAGCCAGGTATTGGCCATGTTGTTGCCATCACCGACCCAGGCCACCGTCTTGCCCGCGATGGGGCCGCGGTGCTCGATGTAGGTGAAGATGTCGGCCAGGATCTGGCAGGGGTGGAACTCGTTGGTCAGGCCGTTGATCACCGGGACCCGCGAATGTTGCGCAAAGCGCTCGATCTTGGTTTGCTCGTAGGTGCGGATCATCACCAGATCAACCATCCGGCTGATGACCTTGGCGCTGTCCTCAATCGGTTCCGCACGGCCCAACTGACTGTCGCCGGTGGTCAGGTGCACCACGCTGCCGCCCATCTGGTACATGCCGGCCTCGAAGCTGACGCGGGTGCGCGTGGAGGCCTTTTCAAAAATCATGGCCAACGTCCGGTCCACCAGCGGCTGGTGGCGCTGGAAGGTCTTGAACTTCTGCTTGATAAAGGCGGCGCGCTCCAGCAGGTAGCCATATTCCTCGGTGCTGAAGTCGGAGAACTGCAGGTAGTGGCGCACCGGTGGCGCGCCCTTGGGCAGGGTGCTGGGAACGGCGGGTTTGAAATAGCTCATGGCGCTTCCTTCAACAGGGCGGAAATCAAGGGGCACAGAATGGCGGCAATTTCTTCCGCCTCGGCCACGCTCAGAATCAGCGAGGGCACCAGGCGTACCACGCTGTCCGCTGTCACGCTGATCAGCAGGCCGGCATCCAGTGCGCGCTGTGTTAGCACGCCGCAAGGTTTGCACAAATCAATGCCTAGCATCAGGCCCATGCCGCGGATTTCCTTCACAGCGCCACTGGCCAACTCAGAAGCCAGACCTTGTTCCAAAGCCGCCTTGAGGTGGGCGCCGACTCGGGTCGCGTTGTCCAGCAGGCCTTCGGCTTCCATGATGCGAATCGTCTCGACACCGGCGCGCATGGCCAGGGGGTTACCGCCAAAGGTGCTGCCGTGGTTGCCAGGCTGGAAAATGGTGGCGGCACGGGGGCCCACCACCACCGCGCCGACCGGCACGCCCGAGCCCAGGCCCTTGGCCAGCGGCATCACGTCGGGTTTGATATCGGCCCACTGGTGGGCAAACCATTTGCCGGTGCGGCCCATGCCGCATTGCACCTCGTCAATCATCAGCAACCAGTCTTGCTCATCGCACAGGGCGCGCACATCGCGCAGGTAATCCATGTGCATGGGGTTGACGCCGCCTTCGCCCTGAATGGCTTCGAAAAACACAGCCACCACATTCGGGTTGCCTGCGGTGGCGGCCTTGAGCTCTGCGATGTTGTTGATGGGCACGCGGATAAAGCCTTCCACCAGAGGGCCGAAACCGGCCTGCACCTTGGGGTTGCCGGTGGCGCTGAGCGTGGCAATCGAACGACCATGGAAGGCCTTTTCATAGACTACGATCTCGGGACGCTCAATGCCCTTGTCGTGACCAAACTTGCGCGCCAGTTTGAGCGCTGCCTCATTGGCCTCCAGCCCGGTGGAGCAGAAAAACACATTGGTCATGCCGGAGCGCTCCACCAGCAGCTTTGCCAGCTCTTCCTGCAGAGGGATGTGGTAGTAATTGGAGGTGTGGATCAGCTTGGTCACCTGGTCTTGCAGGGCCGCTACCAAGGCGGGATGGTTGTGGCCCACGGTGTTGACGGCAATGCCGCCCAGTGCGTCCAGGTAGTCGCGCCCCTCGGTGTCCCAGACGCGGCAGCCCTGGCCGTGCGACAGGGCAACCGGCAGGCGGCCATAGGTGTTCATCACGTGCGGTGAACTGGGCGCAGAATGGGACTTTTCGCTGGACATGCAGGCACTCCGGATAGGTATAAAAAACTGCGGCCCACCATAGGACTGCAGGTTGGGCCGTTGAGCTGTGATTTTAGGCGCATCTTCCCTGTGCCTGAATGGTGCCTGGCAGCACCATGGCGGTGCCCTATTTTCCGGCAGCTCCGTGTCAAGCTCAAGACAGGGGAAGGGGTAGAATTCTTGTGCGGTGCAACACCTTTTTTCTCGCGCACAAGGTCAAGCGCTACCCTTACCCTTATGGATTCTTCTTCCGCTAAAAAACTTTACATTCTTGGCGTGACCAAGCAGGGCAAGACCTTTAGACCCAGCGACTGGGCCGAGCGTCTGGCCGGGGTCATGAGCCAGTTTCGTCCGGGCGTTGCACGCCCCGGTGGCCACATCGCTTATTCGCCCTGGTGCGTTCCCACCTCGATCGGCAATGTGAAGTGCGTCATCGTTCACCACGCCCTGCGTGACCACAATGTGATGGCCTGGGATTTTTGCGTGCATTTTGCGCAGGACAACGACCTGCAGGTCAGCGACACCCGGCCCAATGCGCCGGAAAAACCAGCTGCCACTTAACCGACTTGCGCCTGGTCGGCTGGCATCTGTGTCTGATGCTTGGCTCAAGCCAAACCTTTTGCCCACAAAAAAGCCGTCCTAAGACGGCGTTTCTGCTTTTGCTTTACTGACAGCGCACCCGTACCAAACGGCGGATCTTTGCAGATCCGTGCGAATGCCTAACGGAGTTAGGCGGCGAGGGCCAAGGCTTTCACCTTGGTGGCCAGACGGCTCTTATCGCGAGCAGCCTTGTTCTTGTGGAAGATGCCCTTGTCGGCCACGGTGTCAACCACGGCTTGCATCTTGGCAAACAGTTCGGCGGCCTTGGTCTTGTCGCCAGCAATCACTGCTTTTTCCACGTTCTTCACCGCGGTGCGGTATTTGGAACGCAACGAGGTGTTCGCTGCGTTGATTTTGACGTCCTGACGGACGCGCTTGCGGCCCGACGCGAGGCGCGGGTTCTTTTTCTTGGGTTTTCCAGATGCCATTGTGTGTTCCTTGTGTCTGCGGATGTTGTCAGCAAAGCCGATCATTATAGCAGGCGAGTGGCGGGTCGGGCAGAACCGGGTTCCAGGTGCTTGTGTGGGGTCTGATCCACCGGGCTACACTTGTTCGGGTGAGCCTAATCAAATCTGCATCTATCGTCTCGCTGCTGACGCTGCTTTCCCGCATCACGGGTCTGGTGCGCGAACTTCTGGTCGCCTCCACCTTTGGCGCCAGTGCCATGACCGACGCCTTCAATGTGGCGTTTCGCATTCCCAATCTGTTCAGACGGCTGTTTGCCGAGGGCGCCTTCAGCCAGGCTTTTGTGCCGGTGCTGGCGGCCAGCAAGGCGCAGCATGGCGATGCCGCCACGCACCGGCTGATTGACCATGTGGCCACGCTGCTGGCGGCCGTGTTGCTGCTGACCTGCGTGCTGGGTGTGATCGGCGCGCCGATTCTGGTCTGGGTGATGGCCAGCGGGCTGAAGCAAAACCCGCAGGGCTACGACGCCGCCGTGGTGATGACGCGCTTCATGTTTCCCTATATCGGCTTCATGTCGATGGTGGCGCTGTCTGCGGGCGTGCTCAACACCTGGCGGCGCTTTGCGGTGTCGGCGGCCACGCCCGTGCTCTTGAATATCGCCATGATTTCTGCAGCCTGGTTGCTGGCGCCCTGGTTCAAGACGCAGGGTATTGAGCCGATTTACGCCATGGGCGCGGGCGTCATTGTGGGGGGCATGTTGCAACTCGGGGTGCAGATTCCTGCCCTCAAGCGACTGGGCCTGATGCCGCATATCGCCCTGAACCGGGAAGGCATCCGTGCGGCCATGGCCGATCCTGGCACGCGGCGCATTGGCAAGCTGATGATGCCTGCCCTGCTGGGAGTGAGCGTGGCGCAAATTTCGCTGCTGATCAACACGCAAATTGCCTCGCACCTGCCCACCGGCAGTGTCAGCTGGCTGACCTATGCCGATCGGCTGATGGAGTTTCCCACCGCCATGCTGGGCGTGGCCCTGGGCGTGGTGCTGATGCCGCAACTGGCCGCCGCCAGGGCCGCCGGTGACGCCGCCAGGTACTCCGCCTTTCTGGACTGTGGCCTGCGCATTGTGGTGCTGTTGTCGGTTCCATCGGCCATCGGCCTGCTGATTTACGCCAAGCCCATCGTCGCCGTGCTGTATCACAACGGCGCCTTTACAGCCAATGATGTGCAGCAGACCACCATGGCCCTGATGGGCTATGCAGCCGGTCTGGTCGGGCTGGTGGCCATCAAGGTGCTGGCGCCGGGCTATTACGCCAACCAGGATATCAAGACGCCGGTGCGCATTGCCGTGGCCATTCTTGTGCTGACGCAGTTGATGAACATGGTGCTGGTGCCGATCTTCCACGTGGCCGGTTTGTCGCTGTCGATTGGTCTGGCTGCCATGGTCAACGCGGCCTTGCTGTTGACGGGCTTGATCCGGCGCGGTACCTTCAAGCCCGAGCCGGGCTGGGGCCGTTTTTTATTGCAGGTGCTGGCCGGCAGTGTGCTGTTGACGCTGTATTTGCTATGGGCCGTGCAGTCCTTTGACTGGATTGCGCTGCGCAGCCAAAGCCTCAAGCGCATGGGCCTGCTGGCGCTCACCTTGGGTGGCGCAGCGCTGGTCTATCTGGGGGCGGTTTGGGCCGCAGGCCTGAATCCAAGGCAATTTTTGCGTCGGTAGTTATCGGAGATATGTAGGAGATGCAAGAGCGAGCATGGCGATGAAACTGTCATACGATGTGCCCACACCGCTGGATTACTTTGCCTCGCTGGTGCAGAGCGACGGCAACTTTGCCCTGTTCGAGGCGGCTGTCAGTCTGGCGCAGGACGAGTATCCGGGACTCGATGTGCAGGCCGTTTTGGGCGAGGTGGATACCTTGTTGGAACGCATGCGCAGGCGCTTGCCCGCCGATGCCGGTCCCTTGCAAAAGCTGCGCATCCTGAACCAGTTTTTCTTCAGGGACCTGGGTTTTGGCGGCAATGTCAACAATTTTTACGATCCGGACAACAGCTTTATCCATGCGCTGTTGATCACACGCCGTGGCATTCCGATTTCGCTGGCCCTGTTGTGGATGGAACTGGCCCAAGG
>Ga0208496_1000181_pt1 | contig 22085 bp, 21 predicted proteins | sample CryBogmetaGMA2M_FD_184552 | JGI IMG/M metagenome (GOLD analysis project Ga0208496, IMG submission 184552) | Freshwater microbial communities from Crystal Bog, Wisconsin, USA - MA2M (SPAdes) | ecosystem: Environmental > Aquatic > Freshwater > Lake | place: Crystal Bog, Wisconsin, USA | collected... | reverse complement strand
ATATATGCAACAATTGTAGATAGCTAATCATATTTGAAGCAAAGGACACAACATGGGCTTTCTCTCCGGCAAAAAAATCCTCATTACCGGCCTCCTCTCTAACCGCTCTATTGCCTATGGTGTCGCCAAGGCATGTCACCGCGAAGGCGCTGAGCTAGCCTTTACCTATGTAGGTGAGCGCTTTAAGGACCGGATTGTAGATTTTGCAAAAGAATTCAATACCGAGCTCATTTTTGACTGTGACGTTGGGAGCGACGAGCAGATTACAGCCCTCTTTAAGGATTTGGCTAAATCTTGGCCGCAGTTTGATGGCTTTGTCCACGCGATTGGTTTTGCTCCTCGCGAAGCAATTGCTGGAGACTTTTTGGAGGGGCTTTCTCGGGAAGGCTTCAAAATTGCCCACGATATTTCTGCTTACAGCTTTCCTGCGATGGCTAAAGAAGCGTTACCGATGTTGCGCGATAAATCTTCCTTGCTCACCTTGACCTACTTAGGAGCAATGAAGAATGTTCCTAACTACAACACGATGGGGTTAGCCAAAGCTTCTTTAGAGGCATCTGTTCGATACCTCGCCGGATCGGTTGGTCCTAAAGGTATTCGTGCCAATGGTATCTCTGCTGGCCCAATTAAAACATTGGCTGCATCTGGCATCAAAGGCTTTAGCAAAATATTAGAAGCGGTTGAAAAAACTGCGCCCCTACGTCGTAATGTCACGATTGATGATGTTGGTAATACTGCTGCTTTCTTATTATCTGATTTAGCTAATGGCATTACTGCTGAAATCATTTATGTGGATAACGGCTTTAGCCAAGTGATTGGCGGAATGGAAGACATTTGAGCGTTTCCTTACGTGAGGCCCTAAAATTTTGGGCCAAACTGGGCTTCATCAGTTTTGGTGGGCCCGCAGGACAAATCGCTGTCTTGCATCAAGAGTTAGTTGAGAAGCGTCGCTGGATTTCTGAGCGGCGCTTTTTACATGCCCTGAACTACTGCATGTTATTGCCTGGGCCAGAAGCTCAACAACTCGTCACTTACATTGGCTGGCTTATGCATCGCAGCCGGGGTGGCATTCTGGCTGGAACCTTGTTTGTATTGCCATCTCTATTTATCTTGATTGCTTTGTCTTGGGTTTATTTAACTTTTGGACAAGTGCCATGGATTGCTGCCATCTTTTTTGGTATTAAACCTGCGGTAGTCGCCATTGTCTTGCACGCTGCCGTTCGCATTGGTAAGCGCACGATTCATAACAGCCCACTAAAGTTGATTGCACTAGGCTCTTTTTTAGCGATCTTCATTTTGAACTTAGCTTTTCCGATCATTGTCTTGCTTGCTGCTGCGATTGGTTATTGGGGAGGAAAGCGCTATCCCGAATATTTCCAACAAGCTAATCCTCATAGCTCAGGGAAAGAGAAGTATTATGGGAGCGCAATAATTGATGACGATACCCCTACTCCTGCTCATGCACAATTTAGTTATCAAAAAACAATTCGTCATAGCGTAATAGCATTTGCTTGTTGGTTACTCCCAATTGCAGCCTTGATTTCTATCTTTGGCTGGAGAACTCTTTATCCAGAGCTGGCGTGGTTCTTTACTAAAGCAGCTCTTCTGACATTTGGTGGCGCTTACGCTGTCCTACCGTATGTATATCAAGGGGCTGTAGATCATTTCCATTGGCTTAGTGCTAATCAAATGATTGACGGCTTAGCTCTGGGTGAAGCGACTCCTGGTCCGCTCATCATGGTTGTGGCCTTCGTTGGCTATCTTGCCGGACACATTCAACATCTCATTGGCAATAGCAATCCATTTTGGTTTGGTGTTCTTGGTGCTTGCGTTGCCACTTGGTTCACCTTTTTGCCATCCTTCTTTTTTATTCTGGTGGGTGGCCCCTTGATTGAATCTACTCACGGAAAACTGGGTTTTACCGCCCCACTTACCGCGATTACTGCTGCAGTAGTTGGCGTGATTGCCAACTTGGGCCTGTTCTTTGCCTATCATGTGTTTTTGCCCAGTGGTCTGGGTGCCTCTATTTCTTGGATCTCCATCGTCATCTGCGGATTAGCGGGTTTGGCTCTATTTAAGTTCCAAAAAGGGGTTATGACAGTTTTGGGAGGCTCCGCAATGGCTGGACTTCTGATTTACCTTGCCGCAGTTTTAATGGGCTAAAACCCTTTCTCAAGATTGGCATAATGGAACTTATGCGAATCGAAGCCCAAACTATTACCCACCTCCAGGAATGGCTAGGTAAAACCGAGTCCTTCCAAGATACTGTTACAGCTGCTCCCGTACGAGCTCTGGCAGCAACACTAGATCACGATGATCCTGCACCAAGTAAAGGTACTTTTTTACCTGAGCTATGGCACTGGCTCTATTTTTTACCGCATGCTCGCCAATCAGAGATTGGTGCAGATGGCCATCCTAAGCGCGGCGGCTTTCTTCCTCCAGTACCATTGCCCCGTCGTATGTGGGCTGGTAGCCGCATCCAGTGGTTAGCGCCCCTTTGCGTTGGCGATGAAATTGAGCGCGTTTCTAAAATTGAATCCGTCACTCATAAAGCAGGACGCACTGGTGATCTGATTTTTGTTTTAGTTCAACATCAAATATCAAACCAAAAAGGTTTAGCGATTATTGAAGAACACGATATTGTCTATCGCGATGCGCCAGGGTCTGATGACAAACCGGTTACGCCTACTGCTGCTCCCACAGATGCAAAATGGAGCAAGACCATTACACCTGATGATGTCTTGCTGTTTCGCTACTCTGCTTTAACCTTTAACGGTCACCGCATTCATTACGATCGTCAATATGTGACTGAAGTAGAAGGCTATCCAGGCTTAATTGTTCATGGCCCTTTAATTGCCACTTTGCTAGTGGATCTAGTTCGTCAAAGTATTCCAGCTTGTAAGCTCAAGAGTTTTGAGTTCAGAGCAATACGCCCAACTTTTGATATTAATATCTTTAAAGTGTCTGCTAAACCTGACTTAGAAAAAGATCCAAGCGGTAAAACAATCGCCATTTGGGCACAAGATCATGAAGGCTGGCTAACGATGCAAGCTAGCGCTGTTTTGGCCTAATGTATTAATTCTGATAAAAGAAACTTCGATGAATACTGAACATCTATCCCGCGAGCTAGCTAGCTTTGCGGCTAATTTAAAAGCTAGCGATATTCCAAGTGATGTTATCAATCGTGCCGAAGATTTATTAGTAGATTGGTTTGGGTCTGCTATCGCAGGAAAAGGTTCGCGTCCCGTTGAAATCATCACTCAATTTGCTCAAAACATGGGGGGTTTCGATAGCAAGCATGCTGGCCCGTCTGAAGTACTGATCAATCGTAAAAGTTTGAGTCCATTTTTAGCGGCGATGGCTAATGCAGCTGCATCACATGTTGCCGAGCAAGACGATGTACATAATGGATCGGTTTTTCATCCAGCCACAGTAGTCTTTCCACCTGCCTTGGCATGCGCGCAAGCAATCGGTGCATCCGGAGAGGATTTTCTTGTTGCAGCAGTTGCTGGTTACGAAGTGGGTATTCGGGTTGGTGAGTTCTTAGGTCGCTCACATTACAAAGTTTTTCATACTACTGGTACAGCGGGCACGCTTGCAGCAGCTGCTGCTGTTGGTCGACTTCTCAAGCTTTCTCCTGAACAAATGCTTCATGCCTTTGGATCTGCTGGCACACAATCTGCCGGCCTTTGGGAATTTTTGCGAGATGCTGCAGACTCTAAACAACTTCACACAGCCCACGCCGCTGCAACGGGATTGATGTCTGCCTATATCGCTCAAGCAGGATTTACTGGTGCAGAACATATCCTAGAAGGCAAACAAGGCTTAGCTGCAGGCATGACAAGTGATGCAGATCCATCCAAGTTAGTAGACCGTTTGGGGATTCGCTGGGCCTTAGCAGAAACAAGCTTTAAGTACCATGCTTCCTGCCGTCACACTCACCCTGCTGCAGATGCACTATTGCAAGTGATGTTGGCAAACAAACTAAAACCTGGCGACATTGCAAAAGTAGAAACTTTGGTGCACCAAGGTGCGATTGATGTATTGGGACCTGTCACCGATCCAGCTACCGTTCATCAATCTAAATTCTCAATGGGGACCGTCTTAGCTTTGGTTGCACATTATCAATTTGCTGGTCTTCAAGAATTCGATGACCACTTCCATGATGATGCCATTTGCTTGTTCCGTGACAGAGTCACGATGACTCTCGATCCCGAAGTTGATGCCGCCTATCCCCAACGCTGGATTGGCAAAGTGAAAGTGCATTTAAATAATGGGCAAATTCTTGAGGGTCGTGTAGATGAGCCAAAAGGAGATCCCGGCAATACCTTAAATCGCGCCGAGATTACAGATAAGGCGATGCGCCTTGCTGCCTTTAGCGGAGGAGCTAGCCCTGCGGAGATGACCAAGGCAATTGATGCCTTGTGGAATATACGTAAACAGGCCAAGATAGGCCTTCTTCTAAGCAATTAGTCCCCTACAAACAATATGAACCCACTTGAAACGCCTTTAGCCTTTTGCAGTAATTTTTTATTTGTTCCAGGTATTCGCCCTGAACGTTTTACAAAAGCGCTTGATACTGGTGCTGGTGGTGTCATTATTGATCTAGAAGATGCCGTCGCAGAAGAAGATAAAGAATCGGCTCGTAATGCTATTCGTTCTGCTTGGCCTAGCTTTACTCCTGAGCAAAAAAGACGCCTGCTTATCCGTAGCAACTGTCCAGGTAGTCAGTTTTATGCAGCGGATTTAATTTTGGCGCAGCAGCTTGATGTTGCTTGCATCTTGATTCCTAAAACGGAATCCGCTGATCAGGTGAATGGCGCTGCCCTGGTATTGCCCAATACCGCCCTCATCCCTATGATTGAAACTGCAGTCGGCTTGGATCGTCTTAAAGAGATTTCTAATGCCAACCAAGTGATTCGTCTTGCATTAGGCAACCTTGATCTGCAAGCAGACCTTGGCATGACTTGCGACCCACAAGAAAGTGAACTTCACACCGCGCGTTATCAAATCGTCTTAGCGTCTCGAGTGGCTCAAATTGCCGCTCCCATAGATGGAGTTACCCCCTCCACTGATGATGTTGCCCGCGCTCAAGAAGATGCACAGCGGGCTAAACGCATGGGATTTGGCGGGAAGCTCTGTATTCACCCAAAACAAGTCGACATTGTTAAAGTAGCTTTTATGCCCTCAGAGCAAGAAATTGCTTGGGCAAAGAGGGTTATTCAGGCAGATCAAGAGTCTAAAGGTGGCGCTGTCAAGCTTGATGGTCGCATGATTGACCGTCCAGTAGTCTTGCTCGCCCAGAGGACGATTGCAATTACTGGTAAACGTTAGGGTCTTTATTTCCCCTAAAAGTTGTAGAAATGGCAAAATTGCTAGATATAACAAGCTGGAGATATCAATGAAGATGAAAAAAATACTATTCTCAGGAATAGCTGCGGCACTCGCTGCAGGCACCCTTCTTAGCGGCAATGCGATCGCCCAAAAAGAGTGGCCGACGAAAGCGATTACTTTAATCGTGCCATTTGCTGCTGGTGGCCCTACTGACACTGTTGCTCGCTTGATTGCAGTACCAATGGGGCAAGCTTTAGGACAAACAGTCATCGTAGAGAATGTGAATGGTGCGGGAGGCACAATCGCATCCACTAAGGTAGCGCGCGCTGCTCCGGATGGCTACACCATTTATTTGCATCACATGGGTATGGCTACTGCTAATGCTCTCTATGACAAACTTCCCTATGATCCATTAACTAGCTTCGATTACATTGGCCAAGTTGCTGATGTACCGATGGTGCTCTTGGGTAAAAAAGATTTACCGCCAAATAACTTTAAAGAATTAGAGGCCTACATCAAAGCAAATGGCTCAAAGATCACTATGGCTAATGCTGGTCCAGGTGCAGTGTCACAACTCTGCGGCCTTCTATTCCAAAGCCGTATGGGTGTAAAACTCACCAATATCCCCTATAAAGGTACCGGCCCCGCTTTAACAGACCTCTTAGGTGGCCAAGTAGATCTGCTGTGCGATCAAACAACTCAAACCATTCCCTATATTAAGGATGGCCGCGTGAAGGCTTACGGCACCACAACGATGAAACGCTTACCTGCCATTCCAGACGTACCAACTTTGAATGAGCAAGGTCTAAAAGGTTTTGAGGTAAAAGTTTGGCATGGCATGTATACGCCAAAAGGTGTTCCAAAACCAATTTTGGATAAGTTAAACGCTGCTTTGAAAAAAGCTCTCAACACACCTGATGTGAAAAAGCGTTTAGAGGATGCCAACATTGATATCGTCTCACCAGAGAAGATGACTCCCAGTGGCTTAAAGTCTCACCTAGAGGCAGAAGTCAATAAATGGGGTCCAATCATTCGTAAATCAAATATTCCAGACTAAGCATTTACCTTATCAATGAAAAAGCCAGCAATTTGCTGGCTTTTTTCTTAACCTGGCCTGAATAAATAACCTGAGCGGGCTTTGTCTTTGCGTCTTCTATAAAGCGTTCCAAATATCGCCAGCAGCGCCCAGATGGCTAAGAAGGGATCGAGTAAGTAATCCCAAAGATTGGCAGACTCATGCCAATGTACTGCCCAAGCAAGAATGGCGATCGCAATAATCCAAACTCCCTTGTTCCAATTAGCGAGACCACACACTAATGCAAAGAGTAAAACTGCAATAAAGAACGGAATAGATCCATACCCCCAAGCATAAGGATCAAGCATGCCAAAACCTAAGGCGAGCGGGTAGAAAATAATAGCAATGAAGGTAAGAACGAGCTTGAATGCCACTGGAGCTGGTTTACTTGCGAGGAGCAATGAGGTCCATAGCAATAAAGTGGTGACAATACTCAGATCACCTACTGCACCGCGCACATAAGCAGAGAGCGGTAATTCCATCCCCATGCCAAGAGGCCAAAAGAAAAGATTGGCAAGAATCAAAATCAACATTAGTTTTGCAAGGAGCGGGAATTCTTGTGAGAAAGTTTTTTGTAACAGTAAGGTAATCACTGCTGCGCAGGTAATGGACATCTCCATTAAAGCAATAGTTTGCGTGAGGTGGTTCATTGTTTTTTCTCCTCAGGAGTATTGCCTACTTCGCTAGCGGAAAGCTGAACATGGGCACGCTTTAACCAAGCACCTGAAAAGTAGCGGTGATGAATCTTTTTTCGATCCCAGGTATAAACCAGGTGGGCATCATTACCATCAAGGGTAATGAGATATGGATAAGAAAACTCTTTACGTTGATCTTCTGGCAATGCCGTGTCATCTTCTAAGACTTCTATCGTTTGCCATTGCGATTTAGCGTCAGTCATCATCAAAACCAACCGATAGCGCCCTGATTCCCTATTATTAAGAACCAAAATACGTGATCCATCATTAAGCTGTAATCCAGCCACAGCAGAATTTGGATTGGCAATAGGTAAATCAGGCTCTACGCGCCATGATTGACCCGCATTTTGAGTTTGACTAACGGGTACTTGCTTTGCCTGACCTGCGCTTCTCGTTTGACGGAAATATGCAGTCGCATCTTGGGCATCATTGACAAATACTAGCGGCTGAATCGCGCTTCGGCCCGAGCTCATGCGGCGCTTATCAATCACCTGTCCTGCATCAATTCTTAAAAACTCACCGAAGCGGCCAATCCACTCGTGATACGCAGGCAATCCAAGGCGGCCATCAGTAAATAGTATGGCGGGGGATTTAACTAAGGTGCTCAAATTGATCAATGGGGAACTGATCAGCCTTTGTGGTACGCCCCAAGTGAGACCTTCATCATCAGAAATCATGCTGGAGATTGAACTACCCGCCCAACCTCCAACTGAAACCGTCACAAAAAATAGTTGCAAGCGGCCGTCAGCCATTCTGGCGGGGACTGGATTACCTAACTTAGCGATATAGCGTGACAAGGCTTTTTCAGCGTTCACTCTATCGATGACTACCACAGGCGCACTCCAGCTGGATGACTTCGAATCAAAGGTAGAGCTATAAATAGAAACATCTGCAGCGCCCTCACGACTACCCGCAAACCAAAATGCCCGAATGCCACCATCCTTTAATGCAATCAGGGAAGCAGCATGCACAGAAGGCGTGCCCGTATCTGGCAACCATGTGCTGATGGGACTTGCGATGCTTGGCTTGATCAGTGCACTTGGGGTTTTCGATTTCGGGACTGGCTCTAACACCACCTCTTCTTCGGTAATCACTACTGCATTAATGGCAAAAGGGGCCCATGCTGGTCGACTATCTATATGCAGCAAACCAATTACTGCAGCAAGCAATAAAAAACAAAGGGCAATAACACGGCTCATCTACAAACATCCTTTACATTAAGCAGTTCAGGCATGGCAACTGGTGTTGCAACTAAGTACTCATTGACAAAGAGATGTTTACCAATCTGACCTTGAAGCATCTCAATAATTTCTGCATTGGAGTGACGCGCTTTCATCTCCATTCTTTGACCCACTATCTCACAGGAATCACAAAGTACAGGGGCGCTTCCGAGTGGGGTATGCACTGCTACCACAGGGTAAGAACTCGTCAGCCCACCAACATCAGCAGAATCCTTTGCTAAATAACCATGGAGCTTAGTACCAGGTAGTAGCAAACGATATTCTTCATCCTTTGCGCGATAGTCACAAGGGATCCAGACATCTTTGCCCTGCAACTGAGCAATCGTTGTTGCTGAATAGCGTCCCAACTGACCCTCTAGTGGGGCTAGGCTGCTAGTTAAAGCGCAATAGCTCAGAAAGCATCCTGCCAATGCGAGTGTCTTAGAGTGAGTGTGCTGAAATAAACCAATCAAAGCAATAATGAAAGCAGTAGCCATCAATATCCAATGGCAATACGAGTAAGTCCATGCACCCGCCTCTCCCATAAAACCAGAGAACTGGAGATTAGTGCCAAGCCATAGCAGTAGTGCAAGAACGACTATCTGTAAAAATAATGCAGCCCTAAAGCCCCATAAAGGCAGGCGCTCCCAATGCAATGCAATCAGTGCCGCAAATGCTGGCATTACAGGCAATAGATATCTACCAGAGCGTTGACTAGGTAGACTAAACACAATAAAGAATGCGGCAATAAGTAATAGCAGTAGCACTTGCTCTATATCTATAAAGCGGCGCTCACGCCAACATTGCAGCAAGGTAGAAATCAAGACAAAGAAAAATAAACCTGCATTAGCTAAGGTCGTTAAAAGCAATAGCCAAACACTGTCGCCGCCACTTATCAGATCTAATAGATAGTTAGAGTTGCGAGCGGTAAATTTACCGGCATTCTCACCAAGAACAAATTCTTTCCAAACCGCATCTGGGTTTGGATCAAAAGCAAACCATAAAGCAAATACCGCCAAGGCTAATATGCCGGTAATGAAGATCTTGTAAAGGTCATGTATCAACGTTTTAGGAATGCTCCACTCACGCCAGCGCCAATAGTAAAGGCCTAGAGCGAACGTAGCAGGAGCGATGTAGGCAAAAGATTTGGCAAATAAAGCAAGACCAAAACAAATGCCTGCTAATAATGGAAAAAAGAATTTCGATTCAAATGCGCCCCTACCCCAATACAAAAGTGCTAAGAATGGCAAACTAATCCAGAAAACTTCTGGGGGGTCTGCTAGGAAGGGACGTCCATATCGATAAGTAGCAAAAAAAGAAAGCCAAACTAAAGCAGCTAGTAAACCCGTTTGAGTTTTGCCACTAAAGCGACGCACTGCTAAAAATAAGAAAAATGCAGTCAGTACCGTATAAAGAACACTAGGCCAACGCAAATGGGCCAAAGACCATTGACTCGCCCAATTGGTACTAGCAATACCTTGCCAAAAAATGAGCGGTGGCTTCGTATTTTTAATCCCATCCATTTCTGACTGAAGGGGCAACCAATGACCCGCATCTGCAGTCATGCGAACAATATGCATATAGGGATATTCATCCCCATTTTTAGGTGCAAATCGGCTATCTAAGCCGTATAGATAGGTAAATACACCTAGAAGCAGTATTAAGAGAGCAGAACGGTAAGAAAATGATCCTCGCATACCTATAGTTTATAGGGCTTCCGGGAAGATCGGATAAAAGCAGAATATGTTTCTCTTTTTAGAATGAGCTTATGAAAAATGAATCTGAACTAAATTGCAGTTTTGTAGAGCTTCTTGATTAAGATATGCAGTAAGCTACTCGCATTAAATGACCCAGAAATAAACTAAATGGAGATAAACCCCATGCTAGCAAAGTATCTCAAACGCGCAATCCTAGCTGCGCTTTATATCGGTTTTAGCCATTGGAGCAGCACTGCCATAGCCCAAAATGCTGAGGCCAGTAATCTATATAAACGTGGTCTCGCCGCTACTTGCGCTAATTGTCATGGTACTGACGGTAAAGGGGTCGTTGATGGTGGCATGCCATTGATCAATAACTTAACAAGCGAGCAAATGCTAACGCAATTAAAGGCCTTCAAATCTGGCGCTCGGGAAGGCACTATCATGCCGCAGTTAGCCAAAGGCTACTCTGACGAGCAACTGGTCACTATCGCCAATCAACTTGGCAAGAAATAATAAGGAAGCCCATCATGGATCGTCGACACTTTATTGGTCATAGCGCAGCTGCGCTAGGTTTACTCGCAGGCTTCTCTGGACATGCTCGCGCCAATTTACAGAAAGCAGAAATACTCGTTATTGGTGGTGGCTATGGCGGTGCTACTGCAGCTAAATATCTTCGCCTGTTTTCAAATAACACAGCCAAAGTGACGCTGATTGAGCCAAATCCAACATTTATCTCTTGCCCACTCTCTAACCTAGTTGTCGGTGGGTCACGCACTTTAGCAGATCTCACTTCATCTTACGACAATCTGAGTAAGCGTCATGGCATCAAAATCATCAAAGATAGTGTTGCAAGTATTGATGCAGATAAAAAAACAGTCAAACTAGCCTCAGGTAAAACTTTGCGCTACGACAAGGTAGTTGTTTCACCAGGTATTACCTTGATGATGAATAGTATCGAGGGTCTAGCTCAAGCAAACAAAGATGGCGTTACCCTACAAGCATGGAAGGCTGGTCCTGAAACCGTTGCCCTTCACAAGCAGATGGCTGCCATGCGCGATGGTGGAACATTTGCTATCAGCATTCCAGAGGCGCCTTATCGTTGCCCTCCTGGCCCATATGAGCGCGCATGCCAAGTGGCTAACTATCTCAAACAAAATAAGCCTAAATCTAAGGTATTAATTTTGGATGCAAACCAGGATGTGACTTCAAAGGGTGCGCTATTTAAGAAAGTGTGGGCCGAGCAGTATCCTGGAATGATTGAATATTTACCAAAACACAATGTCACTGCTGTTGATGCAAAAACCAAGACAATCAAACTTGAAATACAAGACGATGTTAAGGCGGATGTCTTAAATCTTTTACCAGCTATGAGTGCTGGTGAGATTGCAGTAAAAACAGGCTTGGCTAATTCAAATGGACGCTGGGTCAATGTTAATTTTATTAACTTTGAATCTACTGCTCAAAAAGATATCTATGTTTTAGGGGACTCTATTCAAGTTGCCAATGCAATGCCAAAATCTGGGCATATGGCTAACCAACATGCCAAAGTAGCAGCGGCAGCCATTGTTGCTGAACTGAGTGGCTGGGAGGTCAATCCTGCGCCTGTGCTGACTAATACTTGCTACAGTTTTGTTAATGACCGGGAAGTAGTTCATGTGGCAAGTGTTCATCAATATATTGCTGCTGAAAAGACCTTTAAGCCTGTCCCAGGCTCTGGCGGAGTATCCCCAGCTCCATCTACTCTAGAGGGAGTGTATGCATGGGGATGGGCTCACAATATCTGGGCTGATAGCCTAGGGTAATCAAAGTTAAAGCCTTCAATAAAAAAGGGGCATTAGCCCCTTTTTTGTTTATTTACGCTAAATTGAGAAATATACTGAGACTAATATTTTAGACGACTGGGGATCCCATGGATATGACACCTAATTCACCGAAAGATGCATCTAAATTAGAAGCAAGGATTGAAAAGTGGACTGTGCCTTTTGGCAATCTATTCGTGTCCCTCTTTCATCGGATCGCTCTATTTGGAATCGGCGCTGCTACCGTATGGTCATCAGTAGCCGCTTTTATCGGCATGATCAACAAAGGATCTGCTTCGATTGAGGACTTACTTTTACTATTCATCTACTTAGAAATTGGCGCTATGGTTGGAATTTATTTCAAGACCAACCATATGCCAGTGCGCTTTTTGATCTATGTTGCAATTACAGCTGTCACCCGACTCATTATCGACTTGGTGAATACCAAACACGAAGCAGATTTGGCCATTCTATTTATGGGGTTGACTATTTTGATTCTGGCGATAGCAAATGCCGTAGTGCGTTATGCCTCTTTCAAATACCCTAGCAGATCTGCCGACAATGAATAACCGTTTTCCCCAGTGATTAATCTAGCTTAATCTTTGCTTTTTCTATTACGACCTTCCACCGGGCAATGTCTGAGAAATATAAGTCAGAGAACTGCTGAGTATTCATAGGGGCAATTTGAACTCCAGCCTTCTGAAAACGGTCTTTCATCTCTGGCGTTTCTAAGATTTTGAGAATGGAATTATTCAATTCCTTAATAATGCTTGGCGAAGTACCCGCTGGCACAAATACGCCCTGCCATAGGGACATCTCATAACCCTTGACGCCAGCTTCTTGAATCGTGATTAATTCAGGAGCGCCACTAAAACGGTTTTTACTAGTCACGGCCAATGCTCTTGCTTTATCACCCTTGTATAAAGGTAGGCCAACTGGCATTCCAGCAAAATAGAAGTCAATTTGTCCTCCAACTAAATCTGTAGCTGCAGGCGATCCACCTTTATAAGGAATATGAATCGCTTGCAAACCAGTCGTAGCTAAAAATAATTCACCTGCCATGTGATCTGAATTTCCAATTCCAGAAGAACCAAAACTCAATTTTCCAGGGTCTGCTTTGAGCATTGCAATGAGGTCTGCAACAGACTTAGCAGGAGAATTGTTATTCACAATCAAAATATGAGGGGTTGCTGCGACGCCAACAACAGGTAACAAGTCTTTTTGCCCATTAAATGGCAACCTTGGATTAGCGGCCACGTTAATTGCTAAGCCATTTTGTGCAAATAAAATGGTGTATCCATCTGGGGCGCTCTTGGCAACTGCATCAGCAGCCAAACTACCGGCGGCCCCGCCACGATTCTCAACAATTACGGGCTGCTTTAACGCAATACTGAGATCATTGGCGATCATTCTGCCAACAATGTCGGTAGAGCTACCTGGAGCATAGCCAATCATCATCTTAATTGGCTTATCAGGATAAGCAGCAAACGCCGAGCCCGTCACTACTGGAACCAGACCCGAAACTACTACCCCACTCATCACTATATTTTTAATCATTTTTCTAAACATATTGTCTCCTCCAGTAATGTTGTAAATACTTTATAAATTCAAAGTAGTAATGCCACATTCTTTAGCGCAAGCATTCAATGCGTCTAGTAACTCAGGTGCTACCGGAATACCTAAACGCGCTCTCTGGGCCATTGTCTTTGCAGCACCTTCTCCTGGTACTCGAATTTCTTTAACACCAGGTAAGGTTGCTGAATTTTTTAGATCATTCACTAAAGTAATCACTCTATTAATAAACTCTTCCGTATTTCCAAAAGCACTTGGGTCAACTGCAATGATGGTTTGTCCGGTATTGGTTACTAAATCATGATGTGCATTGAAATCAATCGTTCCTTTTCCGACAGCAGCATTATTCAGGGCACCTGCCAGCAAACCAATCATGACGGCTAAACCATAGCCCTTGTAAGCACCAATTGGCAATAAAGAACCCTCTGCCGCTTTTTTAGGATCGGTAATTGGCTTACCTTGGCGATCGATCATCCAGTCATCCGGTATTGATTCGCCCTTCTGTGCTGCAAGTTTTACTTTTCCATAAGCGGCTACGGTAGTCGCTATATCTAAGAGTACTATGGGGCCAGCTCCAGCAGGTACAGCAATGGCAATGGGGTTCGTTGATAACAATAAATCAATACCGCCCCAAGGAGCCATATGATTGGCATTGCCCACAGCCATATAGATTCCAATATAGCCTTGCTCCGCTAATTTACGAACGTACACGGATGCGGCGCCTGAATGATTGCCATAATGGCTACCAATCCAGCAGACGCTGTGTTGTTTCACTTTCTCGATAGCAAGCTCAACTGCCCTGTTCATCACTAGATGACCTAAAGCATTATCACCATTGATGAGTGCAGTGGCGCCTTGCTCTCGCTCAATGTGGATATTGGGATTGAGATTAAAACCTCCAGCCTGCATTCTCTTCAAATATGCAGGTAGACGAAAAATACCGTGTCCATCAGCGCCAACTAAATCCGATTGCACCATGAGATTGGCAACCATATCTGCATCTATGGCGGGAACCTTTTGTGATTGAAGCGCTTTCGATATAAAAGCAATAGCATCGGCGATGGCAAGATATTTCATAGTGCCTTAGGCCTCTGAGATCGGCTTAAATACCATGCAGCACTCATGAGAACAATCGCTCTATCAATTTAGGAGAGTCCAAACAGTTTTTTTCCAGCGACTGGAAGGCGTGCCTTCAAGATATCGCCAGATAAAGATTCAGTGATGTAAAGATCTTTTCCATCTGCGCCACCGAAACAAAGATTGGCTAAATGATGATGATGTGGGTTTTCTGAGTAAATCAAATGGGTTGGGAGCATATTGCTATCAAATCTCCAGATACCAATACCTAAATGACATACTAACAAGCCATTTTCTGAATCCATTTCAATGCCATCAGGTCCTGCCACCCCACCAGTAAGCTGAATAGCAACTCCAGTTTTTGATACTGAGCCATCTGCCATCAATGGCAATCTCCAGATTTGTTGGGACCGTGTAGCAGCTACGAAGACATGCTTTTCTTGTGTATTTAAGGTAATACCATTAGGGCTTGGAACATTGAGTGCTAAGCGGTCAAGCTGGCCATTGGCACGTAATCTAAAGACACGACCGGTTGGATCTGCAATACCAGTTTGTCCTTGGTCTGTGAAATAAAGATCGCCATTAGAAGCAAAATGTAGATCGTTCAAGCCTTTAAAGTTTTCGCTATACATGGAACCCAAGATGGTTTCCATTTTCCCAGTCTTTGGATCTAAGGCAATTAAACCTGCTTTGTAGTCGCAAATAAATGCCCGACCATCCTTATGAAACTTTAAGCCATTTGGCCATCCATCGTACTGCGTAATTAATTCCCAGTTACCCTTAGTGTCGATACGAAAAACACGGCCAAATGGAATATCGACAAACCATAAATTACCCTCACGATCGAAAGAGGGTCCTTCTAGAAAGCACTCGACTTCAGCCCCCTGGCGATTTGGATCAGACCAGCCCGTGCGAGATTTTTTTCTAAATTTTTCTGGCATCGTAGCAAAAACTTCTGTTTTTATTTTCTCCACCGGCTGGAATGGGTTATGCATAGTCATGTAGGGGTTTCCTTAAATAAGTCATACAGATAGGTTATTTTTAATAAACTATTAAACCATAAAGAATGATAATCTTAAGCGCTTATTAATCAGAATCAATCTTAGTAAATTAATTACTTAACCGGATAGGTTTAAAAATATGAAATCTGTAGCCGTTATTGGAACCGGAATCATGGGGGCTGGTATTGCAGCTGGCTTTATTGCCCAAAATATTCCGGTAGTTATTCTAGGCAGAAGTAAAGAAAAATCCGATGCTTGTTTAGATAAGTCCATCACTCTTGCAAAGAAAATTGGTATGACGGGAGTCAATGCAACTAAGTCTGATTCCGATATTCAGCAGCTGCAATCGATTGGCATATTAGAAGAGTGGCAAGACTGGAATCAATGCTGTTGGGTTATAGAAACAGTGGCCGAGAATTTGGAGCTCAAGCAAAAAGTATTTCAATATCTCGATCAAGTTGTGCCGATTGACATTCCTATTGGTAGTAATAGCTCTGGATTTCCGATTAGCAAAATTTCTGAAGGACTAAAGTCAGCAAATCGTATGATGGGCGCTCACTACTTTATGCCAGCTGAGGTAGTTCCTTTGGTTGAAATTGTAATGGGCCAAAAGACTGAGCTCAAATATGCTGAACAAGCCTGTGAGCTCTACAGGGTGATTAATAAGAAGCCAGTACTGGTTAAAAAAGATATTCCGGGATTTTTGGCTAATCGGATTCAGCATGCCCTTATGAGAGAAGCACTTTCTTTGGTGCAAGAAGGAATTGCCAGCCCACAAGATATTGACGATGCAGTGAGGTATAGCTTTGGCTTTCGTTATGCTGCAGTTGGTCCAATGACCCAAAAAGAAATTTCAGGATGGGATGGGATGGCTAATGCTGCTAAAGAGATTTATCCATCTCTCTCCAATATCACCGCTCTACCTCCAAAAGTAGTGCAACTGATGGCAGAAGGCAAGACAGGCATGAAAGCGGGAGAAGGCTTTAGAAAGTGGACCCCGGAAGAAATCAAAACGGTCTCGGATTCTTACTCACGTAGACTGAAAGCCGCTTTTGACGTTCTCAATATGAAATGATCAAACTAGCTAATAGGCGATTGGTGCTTCTTCAAATTGATAAGGCTGAGTGCCTCTATTTAAACAGTTGCGTACATAATCGATGCTAGTGCGTAAGGTGTAGTATTCACCAGCTAAGCTTCGAGAAACTTGAATATTTAAAGCCTGATACTCCAGTAAATTGAGTCTTTTTAAGTATTCATCACGACGACTTAAATCAAAATCAGTAAGCAACTCTTGCTCAAAGCTCTTCAAATTCGCATACAAACGATTAATTTTATTTCGCATCCGCCTAGCTCTAAACCCTGGTAAAGCTTGCAATAGTGGATAAGAAATAATTAAAAATGGTAGAACGATAAATACAATATGGTTTATTAATTCTGCAAACCAAAATGGTAAATATGAAAGCATGGTAACCAAGAATGGGTTGCTATTGTTTTCATAATGAAGTGCTACAGGACTTTCCGGCAGCATCGTATTTTTAAATGATGGAAACTCTCTACGATGGGCAAAGAAACTGGTTTTTCCATTAATTTCGCTTGCTGCCTCGAGAAATAGAAATTGAATGGCTGGATGCATGCGGTCATCAATGAGAAGATTAGTCGTTGTGGAAAGAAGTTTTATATTTGCGCTTGGAAAATTACGCTTCAAATCAAATGCTCCTTCAGGCACTTCAAGTATGCTTAGATACGGAATCAGCTTGACATAAGCCTCGGCTCGCCCAAATGTGCCAAGGTGCAGATTAGGATCTTTCAATAAGGCCTGCACATTTGGGGAATAGAAAGCGTCAACCATAAAAATGCCGTCAATCTCTCCATTCTGAATAGCCTTAATAGCTTGCTCTCCCGGAAGATTGACAAAGAGCGGTCCCGGTTCGTAACCAGACAGCTTTAAAATTTTTGTAGCCTGTGCGTGCGTACCACTTCCCTCAACTCCAATAGAGATTTTTTTACTTAAAAAATACTTGATTCGACTGTCACCGCTGTGAAAATCTTTTTCCTTGAGTTCTGGCCCTCGATAGAAAAACCAAATGGGGTCATAGGCAATAACGCCTAGAGAATGAATACCTTTCACATTATTAGTGGATACAATTCCTGCCTGAACAAATGCTGCTCGCAAAGGATCACGACGATCTACTAAACGATCAATATTTTCTTGTGCCCCATTTGTAGTGACTAACTCTAAGGTAATGCCTTTTTTAGCAAAAAATTCTGCGTACTGCTTACCCAACATTTCACTTGAGCTGCCTGGAGCACCCGTTGCCATAATGACGTGCCGTGGAGGCGGTGGGTCTACATATATACCGATTCCGATGATGATCAGCAGAAGCAAAACCAAAATCATCCAGGTTTCTTGTAAAAACTGAATGAAGTCTACCCACCTCTCCTGAACACTTTCAGAGAGACCTAGAAAGGTTTCTGTAACCTTCTCTTTAAAGCTTCCCATGCCCTACCAATCTGCGAAAATAGCAAAATCCAATGATAATGTGCTTATTGTCTATCTACTAAAGAAAAGCCTGAAATACATGTTTGAACTCCGAAAATCCCAAGATAGAGGCTACGCAGACCATGGCTGGCTTAAAAGCTTCCATTCCTTTTCCTTTGCCGGATACCACGACCCTAAATTTATGGGCTGGGGGAACCTTCGGGTAATCAACGATGACCAGATTGCGCCTGGGATGGGGTTTGGAAAACACAGTCATCGCAATATGGAAATCGTCACTTATGTCCTGAAAGGCGAATTGGCTCATGAGGATAGTATTGGCAATGTCAAAGGTATTCCACCGGGAGATGTTCAACGCATGAGTGCTGGCACTGGAGTCGCTCATAGCGAATTTAATCACGCTAAAGATCAAACAACCCACTTATTGCAAATTTGGATCGAGCCCAATGTTTTGGAAATTGAACCTAGTTACGAGCAAAAGACAATTCCATCCTCTGACAAACAAGGCAAACTTTTCTTAATTGCCTCCCCTGAGGGCAAAGATGGTGCCGTAAAAATTCACGCAGATGCAAAGATGTATGCAGGCACCTTTGATGGCTCGCAATCAGAAACATTCAATTTAGATCCAAAGCGTAAAGCCTATCTTCATCTTATCTGCGGATCATTAACGGTGAATGGTCAAAAACTGCTTGGCGGAGATGCACTGCTCATTGAAAATGAATCGTCCTTAGAAATAGCTAATGGCATAGATGCAGAAGTGCTATTTTTTGACCTAAGTCATTAATTAAAGCTCATTCTAGATTTACGATAAACCCATTACAAAAAGCGCAATAAGATTATGATTGAAACCTCTGGAAAAAAATTAGTAGGTCCTATTATTCGTCTGCATCCAAGCGACAATGTCGTAGTTGCTCGCATCGATATTGGAATTGGCACAGAAGTGCCCAGCGAGCATTTCACGAGCCGCAGCCAAGTTCCCGCAGGCTACAAAATTGCCGCCAAGAAAATTCTCAAAGGTGAGCCTATTCTGAAGTACAACGTGACCGTCGGTTTCGCAAATACCGATATCGAAGCAGGCACGATGGTTCATAGTCACAACACCGAGTTTCGAGAATTTGATCGTGATTATGCTTACGCCAGTGAATTTAAAGCCACTCAAATGTTGCCAGAATCAGAACGGGCAACATTTCAAGGTTATGTAAGGCCAAATGGCAAGGTTGGCACACGGAACTTTATTGGAATTTTATCAACTGTCAATTGCTCTGCAACGGTAGTAAATAAGATTGCTGACTGGTTTACACCTGAGAGATTAAAAGATTTTCCAAATGTAGATGGTGTAGTAGCTTTTAGCCATGACATCGGCTGCGGCATGGAAATGAGTGGTGAGCCAATGGAGCTGCTGCGTCGTACGATGGCTGGCTATGCTCGGCACCCTAACCTTGCTGCGGCACTCATTGTTGGCCTTGGCTGTGAGCGCAATCAATTAAAAGGACTAATGGAGCAAGAAGATTTAACTGTTGGCACGAACTTGCATACCTTCATCATGCAAGAGACTGGTGGCACGCGCAAAACGATTGAAGCGGGTATCGAGGCAGTAAAAGCACTATTACCAGCAGCAAATGAAGCTAAACGACAGACAGTATCTGCCAGTCATCTCTGTGTTGGTTTGCAATGTGGTGGATCGGATGGGTTTTCCTCAATTACTGCAAATCCAGCATTAGGTGCAGCTATTGATATATTGTCGCGCCATGGCGGCACTGGTATTTTGTCAGAAACACCTGAAATCTATGGCGTAGAACATACCCTCACCCGCCGTGCAGCAAGTCAATCTATTGGTGAAAAACTGATTAAACGGATTCGTTGGTGGAAAGACGAATATTCTGTTGGTAGAGATGTGCAAATTAATGGTCAAGTAAGCCCAGGCAATCAAATTGGGGGGCTTGCTAATATCTTTGAGAAATCCTTGGGTTCTTCTATGAAAGGTGGTACTGGGCCACTCATGGAGGTTTATAAATATGCCGAGCCGGTGACTGCCAAGGGCTTTGTCTTTATGGATACGCCTGGCTTTGATCCAGTTTCAGCCACGGGACAAATTGCAGGCGGGGCAAATTTAATTGCCTTTACCACCGGTCGTGGATCCATGTTTGGCTCTAAGCCTGCCCCCTGTATCAAACTAGCTACAAACACCCCTATGTATCTGCGACTTACAGAGGATATGGATATCAACTGTGGGGAGATTTTAGATGGTACTGTCTCTGTCCAAGAGATGGGGCAGCGCATATTCGAGCTTTTCCTACGCACTGCCTCTGGAGAGTCTTCAAAAAGCGAACTTCTGGGCCTAGGGGACTATGAGTTCGTCCCATGGCAAATCGGGGTGATGAGCTAATTGGAATGTAGAATTCATTATTAGCTCAGTAATGATGAATGCATGAGGATTAATACAGGCTTATGAAATTTAGGGATTACTACGAAGCGCTCGGCGTTGCCCGAGGCGCTAGCGAGGCGGAAATTAAAGCGGCTTACCGCAAGCTAGCTCGCAAATATCATCCAGACGTGAATAAAGAAGCTGGTGCCGAAGAACAATTCAAAGAAATTGGCGAAGCCTACGCTGTATTAAAAGATACAGAAAAACGCGCTGCATATGATCGATTTGGCGCCAATTGGAAAAACGGTCAAGACTTTACTCCCCCACCAAATTGGAATGAAGGATTTGAATACGCTGATAGTAGTTTTGGTGGTGGTCATCCTGGTTATGGTGGCGGCTTCGAAGGTGATCAAAGTGAATTCTTTGAATCGCTCTTTGGTAGAGGTAAGCATCGTCAAGGTGGTAGAGGTGGGCAATCTCGCCAGGGCATGAACTTTAAAGGGCAAGATCATCACGCTAAAATTTTGATCGATCTTGCCGATGCTTATAACGGTGCCAAGCGTACGATTTCCTTGCATATGCCAACGCAAGATGCAACTGGGCACGTTAGTACCCAAGAGCGCAAGTTAGATGTCAGTATTCCAAAGGGCATTAAAGCAGGACAAAATCTCCGTCTTACAGGTCAAGGTGGACCTGGCATAGGTGAAGGCCCTGCTGGTGACCTTTATTTAGAAATTGATTTTCATCCAAATCCCATTTACCGAATTGATGGAAAAGATATCTTCATCGACATTCCGCTTGCGCCATGGGAAGCTGCACTAGGAACTACCGTAAATGTCCCTACCCCAGCAGGCTCAACTTTGGAATTAAAGATTCCGGCAGGTACTATTGCAGGGCGCAAGATGCGACTCAAAGGTAAAGGTATTCCCAGTGCTGAAGCCGGCGATCTCTATGTTATTCCGACGATTGTTCTACCACCCGCAAATACAGATGCACAAAAAGAGGCTTATCAGAACTTTGAGAAAGCTTTTGATTTCAACCCTAGAACTCACTTGAAGGGATGATGGCTATGGCTAATATCAAAACTACTTGGATTGAAGCTAGCGTAGTAGAGAACGAAGTACACATGAGCATTGTTGAGCTCTCACATGCTTCTCGTACACCTCAAGAGCTGATTATGTCCTGGGTTTCAGAGGGCGTCTTGAGCCCTGTTGGCTCATCCCCCCAAGATTGGCGCTTTAGTGGCGACTCTCTCAAGCGAGCTAAGACTGCAGCGCATCTCACCCATGATCTTGAATTAAATGTATCGGGTGTTGCGCTAGCACTCGATCTATTAGATGAAATCGCCCAACTGCGCGCTCGCTTACAACGCGAACTTTAATAGCCCTCAAGTTCCAGAACGGCTTAAAAGCAGCTCCCAGCGTTGTAGCTTTTGATCTAGCAAACCAGTAATCTCTGTTAACCGGGCTTGCATGCTTGTAGCTAGCTCAGGCTCATTCTTATAGAGGTCTGGATTACTCATTGCAATCCCAATATCAGCCTGCTCTGTTTCGAGTTCCTCAATTTGCAATGGTAAGCCCTCAAGTTCTTGACGTTCCTTACCGTTGAGCTTTTGCACCCCACTCTTTACTTCTGGCTTGGTCTGCGACGTAGGCGGTACTTTCACTGCCACTTTAGTGACTGGTTTCTCAGAGGCATTAGCAGCTCGAATCTTGTCGGAGCGGGCTTTTTGAATCTTCCAATCCTCATA
>Ga0208496_1000180_pt1 | contig 22115 bp, 23 predicted proteins | sample CryBogmetaGMA2M_FD_184552 | JGI IMG/M metagenome (GOLD analysis project Ga0208496, IMG submission 184552) | Freshwater microbial communities from Crystal Bog, Wisconsin, USA - MA2M (SPAdes) | ecosystem: Environmental > Aquatic > Freshwater > Lake | place: Crystal Bog, Wisconsin, USA | collected... | reverse complement strand
GGCTCAGGGGTGATTCTGATTCATACTGTTACAGCTTTAGAGTCCTAGTTTAAAGCTTTAAAAACTAGGGCGATTTAAATGCTGGATGTAAAAACAAAAAAGACCAACTTTAGGGAGTTCAAGCATGAGTAATGTCACTATAGGCTTGTATTTTGCCTTGGCGTGCGGTGTCCTGGCCGTGATTTACGGTTTTGTGATGCGCAGCTGGATTTTGAAGCAAAGTACGGGCAACGCCAAAATGCAGGAGATTGCAGAGGCGATTCAGCAGGGCGCTGCCGCCTATTTATCGCGTCAATATAAAACGATTGCTGTAGTTGGGGTAGTTCTCGCTATCCTTATGGCCCTCTTCTTAGACTTCGCTACCGCAATCGGTTTTGTGGTCGGTGCAGTCCTATCTGGAGCATGTGGCTTTATTGGCATGAACGTTTCAGTACGTGCAAACGTGCGCACAGCTGAAGCGGCTACCAAAGGTATGAACGAAGCACTCAATGTGGCGTTTAAAGGCGGTGCAATTACTGGTATGTTGGTAGTTGGTCTTGGCCTCTTGGGTGTTGGTCTGTTCTTTATGTTCCTCGTCTCAATTGGCGCAGGACAAGACCTCTCAGCCGTATTACATCCATTGATTGGCTTAGCATTCGGCTCTTCATTGATTTCTATCTTTGCCCGTCTTGGTGGTGGCATCTTTACTAAAGGCGCTGACGTTGGCGCAGACTTAGTTGGTAAAGTCGAAGCGGGTATTCCGGAGGATGATCCACGTAATCCAGCAGTGATTGCCGATAACGTGGGTGACAACGTTGGTGACTGCGCAGGTATGGCAGCTGACTTATTTGAAACATATGCAGTGACACTGATTGCCACAATGGTACTAGGCGCCTTGATGATTACAGCTGCACCGGTAGCTGCCATTATTTATCCATTGGTATTGGGTGGCGTCTCCATCATTGCCTCTATCATCGGCTGCTCTTTTGTCAAAGCAACGCCTGGTATGAGGAATGTAATGCCAGCTTTGTATAAAGGCTTAATCATTGCAGGTGGACTGTCATTAGTAGCGTTCTACTTTGTGACGAACTTCATCATGCCTGATGATGCTTTAGGTATTCCTGGAAGCCAGTGGCGTTTATTTGGCTCCACCATAGTTGGTCTCGTCTTAACTGCAGGTTTGGTATGGATTACTGAGTACTACACCGGCACTCAGTTCAAGCCAGTACAGCATATTGCTGAGGCATCAACTAAAGGTCATGGCACCAACATCATTGCAGGCTTAGGTATCTCCATGAAGTCGACTGCTTATCCAGTGCTCTTCGTGTGCGCCGCCATTTATGCTGCGTATTGGTTGGCTGGTTTATACGGTATTGCGATTGCAGCAACAGCCATGTTATCAATGGCAGGTATCGTTGTTGCACTAGATGCTTATGGTCCGATTACTGATAACGCTGGTGGTATTGCTGAGATGGCTGGTTTGCCACAAGCAGTGCGTGATATTACGGATCCATTAGATGCCGTTGGTAACACTACTAAAGCTGTAACCAAGGGCTATGCTATTGGATCAGCTGGCTTGGCATCACTTGTATTGTTTGCTGACTACACCCATGCATTAGAGGCTATTGGCCAACAAGTGTCCTTTGACTTGTCTAATCATATGGTGATCATTGGTCTCTTTATTGGCGGCATGATTCCTTATTTGTTTGGCGCGATGGCGATGGAAGCTGTAGGCCGTTGTGCGGGTGCCGTTGTAGAAGAGGTACGCCGTCAGTTCCGTGATATCCCTGGAATCATGGAAGGCACTGCTAAGCCTGAATACGGCAAGGCAGTCGATATGCTTACTTCTGCAGCGATCAAAGAAATGATTATTCCTTCTCTATTGCCAGTAGTGGCACCAATCGTAGTTGGCTTATTGTTAGGCCCTGCTGCATTGGGTGGTCTACTCATGGGCACGATCGTGACCGGCTTGTTTGTCGCGATCTCGATGTGTACTGGTGGCGGCGCTTGGGATAACGCTAAGAAATATATCGAAGAAGGCAACTTCGGCGGTAAAGGTTCTGAAGCGCATAAAGCAGCAGTGACTGGTGATACTGTAGGTGACCCTTACAAAGACACAGCTGGTCCTGCAGTGAACCCACTCATCAAGATTATCAATATCGTGGCATTACTGATCGTGCCATTGTTGCCAGTGGTTAGTCGCTAAGAAATTAACTCACAGCAAGAAACTAAAACGCCTAGCAATGCTAGGCGTTTTTTATTTTCAAATGAATTAATGCTTAATCTAATGTTTCTAAATAACGCTGCGCATCCAATGCAGCCATACAGCCCGTGCCAGCACTAGTAATCGCTTGACGGTAGATATGGTCTTGAACATCACCAGAGGCAAACACACCGGGGATATTGGTAGCAGTGGCATTGCCCTCTAATCCTGAATGCGTTTTGATATAGCCATTGTGCATATCTAACTGACCAATAAAGAGTTCCGTATTGGGCTTGTGTCCAATGGCAATGAAGGCGCCAGTCACAGCGATATCTTCGGTGCTGCCATCTTGTTTTTTAATGCGCACACCAGTCACACCTTTTTCATCGCCAAGGACTTCATCAAGTGTTGAGTTGAGTTTGAGCTCTACCTTGCCTTCGGCAACTTTAGCCATGAGGCGATCATTCAAGATAGGTTCAGCGCGAAATTTATCACGACGATGAATGACGGTAACTTTTTTCGCAATACCGGTAAGGTAGAGCGCTTCTTCAACAGCAGTGTTACCGCCACCAACGACGCACACTTCTTGATTGCGATAGAAGAAACCATCGCAAGTAGCGCAACCAGAAACACCGCGACCCATGAAGGCTTCTTCACTAGGTAAACCAATGTATTGCGCAGAGGCGCCAGTAGAAATAATTAAGGCATCGCAGGTATAGGTTCCAGAGTCACCCACTAAGCGAATTGGCTTCTCTTTGAGGGCTGCCGTATGAATATGGTCAAAAATGATTTCGGTATTAAAGCGTTCTGCATGCTTTAAAAAGCGCTCCATGAGCTCAGGCCCTTGGACGCCATCAGGGTCGGCAGGCCAGTTTTCAACGTCGGTAGTGGTCATTAATTGACCCCCTTGAGCCAAGCCAGTAATGAGGGTAGGCTGTAAATTGGCTCGGGCCGCATAGACTGCAGCGGTATAGCCAGCAGGGCCAGAACCGAGGATCAGAACTTTGGAGTGTTTTGGGGTATTTGTAGTCATACCCAAATTATAGGTTTGCTTGTTTACAATCAGCAGAACATGGCGAGAACCGTATATCCAAAGTCCCCAATTCCCCAGCCCCCAGAGATGGATGGGCAGGGCAGGATGCCCCGCCTTCTGCTAGAGGCCCGCTGGTTCATCTCGCTAGGCTTATGTCTGGGCTTGTTTGCCATTTTGCTGACATATTCCAAGGCTGATCCAGCCTGGTCCCATGCCAGTTTTGAGACTCCTAGGAACCTGGGAGGCCGTTTTGGGGCTTATTTAGCAGACCTTATGCTCTATATCTTCGGAGTTTCGGCCTTTTGGTGGGTAGTCTTATTTGGGCGCCGTGTCCTTAATGGCTGGCGTGAGCTCTGGAGTGTTCCAATGCCACCTGATCCAGATGCCAAACCAGAATCTCTCTTAGTGCGCTGGTTGGGCTTTGGACTGACTTTAGTTTGCAGTATGGGTCTTGAGTCGATTCGGATGCATTCCTTGTCATGGGAGCTGCCAAGACCGCCTGGGGGCATTTTGGGAGAGCTCATCGGCGACCCTCTACAAATGTCTCTCGGCTTTACCGGGGCTACCTTAGTTCTCCTCTTTGGCTTGTGCGCTGGCTTATCACTGTTCTTACATTTCTCTTGGTTAGACGTTGCCGAGAAAGTGGGGCGCTTCCTAGAGGTGACTTATCACCGAATTCGGGAGCGTCGTGATAGTGAGGAAGACCGCAAGTTAGGCGAAGCCGCTGCAGAAGAGCGTGAAGAATTTGTGGAAGAGTTCCGTGGGCGCGTGGAGGTTGCAGCGCCGGTGCAAATTGTACGAGCGCCAGTAGAGATTGTGAAAAGTGCTCGGGTTGAGCGTGAAAAACAACAGCCACTCTTCGTGGACATTCCTGATTCAGAATTGCCACCGCTTGCATTGCTCGATCCAGTCCCAGAAGTAAAAGAAACGATTTCTGCAGATGTATTGGAATTTACTTCCCGTTTAATCGAGCGGAAATTAGCCGAATTTAATGTTCAAGTGACTGTCATAGCTGCCTACCCTGGTCCGGTCGTTACTCGTTATGAGATTGACCCAGCGATTGGTGTGAAGGGTAGTCAGATTGTGAATCTCTCACGTGACCTTGCACGCTCACTGGGTGTAGTTAGTATGCGTGTCGTCGAAACGATTCCAGGTAAGACCTGCATGGCTTTGGAATTACCAAACCCAACCCGTCAATCGGTTTATCTCTCTGAGATTCTGACTTCACAGGTTTATAACGACAACCACTCATTACTCACTTTGGCTTTAGGTAAAGATATCTCAGGCAGCCCAATGGTTGCCGACTTAGCCAAGATGCCACACTGCTTGGTTGCAGGAACTACAGGTGCAGGTAAGTCTGTTGGTATCAATGCCATGATTTTGTCACTGCTCTTTAAAGCTAAGCCAGATGAAGTGCGTCTGATCATGATTGATCCCAAGATGCTCGAGATGGCAATCTATGACAAGATTCCACACCTCTTGTGTCCAGTAGTAACAGATATGAAGCAGGCTTATAACGCGCTCAATTGGGCGGTTAATGAGATGGAACGTCGCTACAAACTCATGAGTAAGTTTGGGGTGCGTAACCTAGCTGGCTTTAATAAGAAAATTTTAGAGGCAGAAGAAAAAGGTGAGAAGCTTACCAACCCATTTAGCCTGACGCCTGATGATCCAGAGCCAATCTACAAAGCACCCGTCATTGTAATTGTGATTGATGAGCTGGCCGACTTGATGATGGTCTCAGGCAAGAAGATTGAAGAGTTGATTGCGCGTATCGCACAAAAGGCACGTGCAGCTGGTATTCATCTAGTGTTAGCGACGCAACGTCCAAGTGTTGATGTGATTACTGGCTTAATTAAAGCGAACGTTCCTACTCGCATTTCATTTCAAGTGAGTAGCAAGATTGATAGTCGTACGATTTTGGATCAGCAGGGCGCTGAAGCGCTCCTAGGTATGGGTGACATGCTCTATATGGCGCCAGGCACTGGCTTACCAGTCCGCGTGCATGGTGCATTTGTATCAGATGATGAGGTGCATCGTGTAGTTGACTGGCTCAAGGAGAAGGGCGAAGCCAATTATATCGATGGCGTTCTCGAAGGTGCTGATGAATCCAATATGGATGCCTTGACCGGTGAGGGTGGTGGCGAAGCTGATCCGCTATACGATCAAGCAGTGGCGATCGTTCTAGAAAACAAACGCCCATCTATCTCTTTGGTGCAGCGTCATTTGCGCATTGGTTACAACCGTGCTGCTCGCTTACTAGAGGATATGGAAAAAGCAGGACTCGTATCGAAGATGGGCAATGGCGGTAATCGCGAGATTTTGCGCCGTCCTTCTGAATAAGGCAGTCATTTTGCAAAGATTCTTTTCTGTAGTAATCATTGGAATAGTCATTCTGCTTTCAAACGCAGCTTACTCCCAAAGCGAGAATGGTGCTGATCAGTTGCGTCAGTTTGTACGCAACTCTAAAACGGCTGAAGGCGATTTTGTGCAACAGCAATTGCGGGCACCTAAAGCAAATGAACCGCAAGATAAAGGTCTTAAGGTGGTGCGCCAAACTCAAGGGCGCTTTGTGTTTCAACGCCCGGGCCGCTTTATCTGGGATACAGATAAACCGTATGAGCAAAAACTGATTGCTGATGGCAAGCAACTCATTTTGTGGGATAAGGACTTAAACCAAGCCACTATTCGTCCAGCCGGACAAGTTTTGGCTGCTACCCCGGCAGCAATACTGTTTGGTGAAACCGCTTTAGATCAGCATTTTGATTTAGTAGAAGGTGAAGAGCGCTTAGGTATGAAGTGGGTAACCCTGTCGCCTAAGAAAAATCCCAACGCAAAGGGTGGCAATGATCTTCCTTATACAAAGATTTCAGTGGGGATGGCTAATGGCTTACCTAAAGCCTTAGAGCTTATTGATGGCTTGGGAAGCGTGGTTTTAGTTACCTTGGACAAGATTCAATTAAACGTCAATTTATCGGCAAACCGCTTTACTTTTACTCCACCTGCCGGCGCAGAGGTCTTACGCTTAAACTAGAGTCTATATTCCAAACTAGAGCAATATATGATTGATCCGCAATTACTCCGTAAAGATATCGCCGCAGTTGCCGCGCGACTAGCTACTCGCAAGTTTCAGCTTGATGTTGAAAAATTCAACACCTTAGAGTCTGAGCGCAAATCTTTGCAAACCCGAACCGAAGAATTGCAGGCCAAACGTAACCAATTGGCCAAAGCCATTGGTATGAAAAAGGGCAAGGGCGAAGATGCTTCTGCTGAGATGGCGGAAGCGACTCAGATTAATGTGGATATGGAATCGGGCGCAGCAAGATTAGCTATCCTTCAAACGGAGATTGCTGATTTCTTAATGGGTATTCCTAATCTTCCAGATGAGTCTGTGCCTACCGGCAAAGATGAAGCTGAAAATAAAGAAGTAAAGCGTTGGGGTGAAGAGCCCATTTTTGATTTTGAGATTAAAGATCACGTAGACCTTGGTGGCCCATTAGGTTTGGATTTCGAAGTAGCAGCAAAAATTAGTGGCTCACGCTTTGTCGTACTCAAAGGACCAATCGCTCGATTGCATCGTGCTCTAGCGCAATTCATGATTGATACTCATGCAACACATCATGGCTATCAAGAAGTCTATACACCCTATATGGTGAACGCAGCCTCCATGCGTGGTACTGGTCAATTACCTAAGTTTGAAGAAGACCTCTTTAAAGTTCCTCGGCAAATGGGTGGGGAAGAAACTAAGGGAGCAAATGCGGGCGAAGCAAAAATGGAAAACTTCTATCTCATTCCCACTGCAGAAGTACCTGTGACGAACTTAGTTAGAGATGAGATTGTGAACGCCGATAGCTTACCCATGAAGTACGTTGCGCATACTCCATGCTTCCGCTCTGAAGCAGGTAGCTATGGTCGCGATGTCCGTGGCATGATTCGCCAACATCAGTTTGATAAAGTCGAATTAGTACAAATCACAAAACCAGAACATTCAATGCAGGCCCTAGAGGAATTAACAGGCCATGCTGAAAGAATATTGGAGTTGCTCGAGTTACCTTATAGAAAAGTATTGCTCTGCACTGGAGATATGGGCTTTGGCAGCACTAAGACATATGACCTAGAAGTATGGGTGCCATCGCAAAAAGCCTATCGTGAAATTAGCTCATGTTCTAGCATGGGCGACTTTCAAGCAAGACGCATGCAAGCCAGATTTAAAGCGGGACAGGGTAAACCAGAATTAGTTCATACCTTAAATGGTTCAGGCCTTGCAGTGGGTAGAGCATTGGTAGCTCTTATCGAGAATAAGCAACAAGTCGATTGCAGTATTGCGATACCTAAGGCGCTGCAACCCTATTTAGGTGGCTTAGAAGTATTAAAGCCGAATTAAATTAAAACGGCTTTAATTTTTACTCTAGCAGCATTTTTTCCTAAAACTTTATCAAGAGTTACTAAAGACTTCGATTTAAGTTGTTTTGCGGCAGCTAGATGAAGTGCATCACCAGCCCTGAGATTTGACTTGCTATTAATAACCAAAATTCCAGCGGAATAGTACGTTTTTCTCTCAATAGGCATTAGTTCAATATCATTTTGGCAGAGATCATCAAATTTTTTCCAAGCTTCACGACTTTGCTTTTCTGTTATTTGTTTGGTTCTTACTTTCAGACTAAGTGCACTAGAGAATTCTGTGAATGTCCAGGTTGAAGAAATCATTTTTGCTGAACTATGTTCATGCCATTTGTCAACAGAATCACTCTTCGGCTCGGCTGTGCACAGGGCCACAAATATACTGGTATCAACATAAATCATTAGTAGCGGGCCTCTGAACGAACTTCATCCATTACTGATTTACCCATCTTCAAGGTAGCCCTGAATGCTCTAAGTTGTGCGGCAATTGCTTTGCGATCTAATTTCTGTGGCTTGATAATTAATGAGCCATCCTTTGATAGCGTTGCTTCAACCTTATCCCCATCTTTCAGCTGGATTTCTTTGATGAATGCTGCAGGAATACGGAGTGCTAGGCTATTTCCCCATTTTGAAATTTGGATATTCATGAGTTGGTCCTTTAAAGTAGATATACAAAAATGTATATCTACTTTAAAGGAAATTATCCTTTTCAACCAGCCAATTTTTAGTCAATATCTGCTGTATGGCTTTATGAATCGCTAGCTATAATGATTTTCTGAACGGAGAGGTGGCAGAGTGGTCGAATGTACCTGACTCGAAATCAGGCGTAGGGTCAAACCTACCGAGGGTTCGAATCCCTCCCTCTCCGCCAAAAACTACGCTATCGCTTTTAAGAAAATCTTATTAGCCGCAGTAGCGTAACAGTTCATCATTTTAATAAACTTGGCAGTTGGCCTGACATACTTAATGCGCTTGTCAGACTGGTCTAAATAGTGCTCTACCCAACCGTCTTTCACAAACCTTAAATAGTGACCGCGTACAGCAGTATAAGAGTGGGGGACTGATGCAAAGAGCTCTTTGATTGAGATATTGTTTTTTTCATAATTGTTATTCGCTAAGACCAAGATCAAATCGTATGCAATTAATGAGTTCTCTGTTGGAAGATTATCTCTGCACCAAGTGCGCAAAGCAAAAATTCCGCCAATCATTAAACTGTGAGTTTCACTGAACATCTTATGACTCTATCAGTCATAGGGCTTAATAGATACCTAAATAGGCATCTTAATCAGATGTATTTATTGTTGTTATAAGCACTAGAGCTAGACTAATTTGCTTCAAAATCCGATAGATGCGATCAGCTTTACAACCCAAGTATCGCTATTGAGGTTAGTTCCCTTGCCTACTCCAAAGTTAATATTCGATTTGTCTAGCTTGGTATCTAAGACTAAGTAGGCAGTATTAAATCGTTGGGATATAGGAAAGGCATTAGTAGTGTTGCTCATTTCGCTGTAATACTCGCCACCAACAGATGTATGGGGTGTGAGTGCATAGGCGATCTTTCCGCTAGGAGCAAAAGTGGTGCCGCCACTTTTATTTAAGCCAAAATCCACTGTTGGGTTAATGGTAAAGCGCCACTTGTCTAGCTGCAGAGCCAAAATGGGAGTCATTTCATAAAAGAATTGGTTGTCACCGCCAATATCCTTGAAATAAACAATTTCATTTTTGATGCCGTAATGCCAAATACCCTCTTCATCATGGGTGGGGATAAACATCTGACCTATCTTCCCACCATTGACGTAAGAAACCCCGTTGTATTTACTGAAGAATGCATTTACGGCAATCTCGTTTCCTTTGGCAAAGCCATAAGCATATTCCAGACGGGTCTGAAAGACATTGGATGTAAGGCCCTGAGCAGCGCTAGGCTGATAGAGGTTGGTCTCAATCTCATAAGTAGATTCATGTAAATCTGCAATCAGCTCGTCATGAATTTTGATCTCAAAAGGTGCGGCAATGAGGTTGGGGCTGATGAATGCGCAAAAGAAAAATACGCAATAGAGCTTGTGAGCAGGGAGGTGAAATTTCAACATTTTTGTACTATAAAGGTTTTGGGGTAAGGCAATAAGGCAGGGCTACCTTTTTTGTGCAAGTCGAGTAATATTAAGATCATGAAAAAAGCATTGATTCTTACGGTACTCGGAGTTTTGTCTTTGACTGAATTCGCTTTTGCGCAGATGCCGTCACCTCCTGGCTCGCCTATGAGGAATGATCCCCATAGGCCAGTTGATCAAATCAGCAGTGGTTTAGGAGTGACAGCAGATCAATTCCGGGCCTGCTTTAATCATGTCACGCCTGCACAGAAGGGCTCTTTACCAGATGCAAATCAAAAGCATGCTAATAAGCAGGTGCTATTAAGTTGCTTACAAAAAAGCAATCCCTCTATTACAAATGACTCGTTAGATGCTGTGATGGATCGCTATCGACCAGGCGGCAGAGCCGCTCAGTAATTCACTAGAATACCTAAATGAATCTCAATCGCTACGGCCTACTACTCTGTACTTTATTGCTAAGCGCTTGCTCTACTCCGCAAAGTGAGTTTGGCGTATATCAACAGTCTGATGGCATGATTGGGGTGCATGCGCCAAAATCAGCCAAGGAACCTGAGGCTCAAGAAGTAGCTCTTGCAGAGTGTAAGAAGCTAGGTAAGCGTACTGCGACAATTGTTGAAGGGAAGAAAACGATCAACGACCGTTTTCCCCTAACTTATATCTACATGTGTAAGTAAGACTAAAAGACAGGTTTGTTCTTTAGCTCAGCAACCATTTCTTAATAGACTTATTCACGCACATCGCATCTAAGGCAAGACCAAAGAACTCAGAGCCATTGGTGACCATGCTCTCAATTGCCTCTACTTTGCCGGATTTGATCCCGCGCAGATAAGTTGCAGCACGATAGCGTAAGAAATACTCTGTTTCTTCTTCTTCGTTCTCAGTAGTGCAAATCTCAAGGCTGCCATAACGGGTTTCTGGGTTGATATTCAGAATAGCTAAACCTAGAGCGCCAATCAAATTGTCTGGAACTGGAATAGGTACGTAGGAGTAGAGCGAGATCATCATCTCTTGTTCATCTACTTCAATGATGTGATCAATATCTAAAACATCTTTTTCAGTCAATTCAGTTTCACCTGAATCACCACCACCAAAAGTAGATTCAAATTGCAACATCGCAGTATTGCTGCCCTTAGATATTTCAATCATGTCAGGGTAGCCAAGCAAGCCTTTCCACCAATACATCAGGGAGAAAGTACAGGGCTTTACTTCTACTAATCCTTTATTAGTGGACTTAGCAAAGTAGAGACCGTGAAACTCATCATCCTGTTCTAAACCGTATTGATCAACTTTAGGGGATTTAGACGCAGCTTTTTTCACAGGCTTCTTAGAAGCTTTCTTCGCAACAGCCTTTTTAGGCGCAGGTTTCTTTGCAGGAGCTTTCTTGGCGACCACTTTTTTCACTACCTTTTTCACCGCCTTTTTAGGTGCTACTTTCTTACTAGCAACTTTTTTGACGGCTTTCTTTGCAGGGGCTTTTTTTACCACCTTAGTAGCTACTTTCTTTTTTGCTGTGGACTTCTTTGTAGCCATGGTTTATTACCCTTCTTTTGGTGTTATTGTGCTTAAGTGCTTATAGATATTACTGCAATTTCCCTACAGTTTTAATACTGGCTGCATGGGGTTTGTCCTGCCTAATAACAAACAGGGCCTATTGAATATAAACACTGCTATGAGCATTGTCCAATCGCTTAGCTAGGGATACACTAAAAACTAGTCAGTTCCGTATAACCTAAATATAAAGAGGGCTTATGTTTCCTGAATTCCGCGAGTTAATCACCCAATTAAAAACTACAGATCGTCACTTTTCTCATTTATTTGATAAACACAATAAGTTAGATCAAAAGATTCAAAGAATGGAAGACCATAAGGAGCCTGGAACCCCAGAAGAGATTGAGACCCTAAAAAAAGAAAAATTGCTTCTAAAAGACCAAATTTATGCAGTCTTGAAAAAGGCGGGCAGTTAGCCCTTTTAATATTAGTACCTTATAGAATCATCAGAAAATGCGTAAACCGTTCAAAATTATTCTCATTGCCTTTGCTGTATTTTTTTGCCTATCCGCTCTGGGGGCTTGGTATGCGGTTTCATTTGTTAATCCAGCACAATTGACTGGTTTATTGAGTTCCTCTGTAAAAGCAGCTACTGGACGAGAGTTGAAAATCACGGGGCCAGTCACCTTAAAACTATTTCCTTCAATTGGTGTTAAAGCAGAGCAAGTTACTTTGGGTAACGCTCTATGGGCAAGTGCTCCCGAGATGCTCTCGATTAAAAATGTTGAGCTGGAGGTAAAGCTATTACCACTGTTTCTAAAGCGTGTAGAAATCAGCACTATCAAACTTTCTGGGCTTGACGTCCATTTACAAGCAAGTAAAGCCGGTCAAAATAATTGGGATTTAACGCCACCTACTAAAGTAGATGGGGTGGGAATAAGTGCTACAGCTTCTCAAGCAGGGTCTGATGAAAGTAACTTTGTAGCCATAGACACCATTGCTGTTTCGGATGCCAAGATTAGCTATGAGGATGGAAGCGGGCCAGCCAAAATCATTTCAGTGCCAAAATTCTCTTTAAATGGAGGCGGAGGAAAAACCGCGATCTTGCTAGATCTGCAATACCAAAATTACAAAATAGATCTCAAGGGCAAGACAAGCTCTTTGCGCCAGACCATACTCGATTGGAATCAAAGCCCCGTCAAAATGAACCTAGACTTGACGCTCACATTAAATGGCAAAGCTTTAGACATTGAAGGGGAAATTGATAAGGCCCTTAAGACAACACCCCAATTTGATATCAGGCTTAAATCGAAATCGTTTGACTTGGCCCCCTTAGCAGCCGCTTCTCTTGCTACCTCAGGAGATAATCTACCAGCAGTATCTAAGCCCTTAGCAGGGCAGCCCCGATTCTTCTTTAGTAATGAGCCTTTACCAATGGGTTTATTACCAAGTGCTAATGGCAAGATTACAGTCAATTTTGATCAGCTTGGCTTGCCTAATAAAACAATACTTAATAATCTCAGTGGACATATCTTATTTAAAGACAGTCGTATAGATCTCAATGATTTGAAGTTTGCACTTGGGAAAGGCCAAGGTCAGGCCCAAATTTCAGTTGCAGACTTTCAAGGCGATAGCCCTAAGATTGCTATCAAACTTTTAGCTAAAGGTTTTTCTCTTGAGCAAATACTGCTCAGCACTGATGCTGGTACTAAAGTCAGTGGAGGCTCTACCCAACTTGCCTTTAATTTACAGGGAAAAGGAAAAAGCCTGCATCAGTTTTTGAGCACGGCTAATGGCGTAGCCCAAGTCAGTGTTGGCAAGGCAAGCTTAGGATCCAAGGTATTTAATAATGCTGGTGATTTAGTTGTCACAATATTGAATGCGGTCAATCCACTGCATAAAAGCTCAGACCAAACAATCTTGGAATGTGCGGTAGCCTATTTCCCAGTAAGCAATGGAATGGTGACAGTGAAGGATTCAGTAGGAGTCGAGACAGATAAGCTAGACATTACTTTATCGGGTACGGTAAACCTCAATACAGAAGCCATTAATTTAAACATTAATCCCAACGATAAGTCTGGGCTGACTACCGGAATTGATTTGGGAGGATTGGTAAAGATTGACGGTACCTTGCTGAATCCTCAAACCGGCATCAATAAACAGGGCGTTGTTAGTAGCGCTGCATCTATTGGTCTAGGCATCTTAACGGCAGGCATTAGTATTGCAGCTGAGAATGCTAAATCATTAGCAACCAAGAGGCAGCCTTGTAAAACTGCACTACACCCTTGGCAGGACATTTATCCTGAAGCTAACTAAGCCATTTCTTAGAAAACTAGGCCGCTTACAAAGAGGCTAAATAAAGAAATAAAGATACTCGCAAACAATGCAGTCCAGAAGCTGGAGATCGTAAAGCCGCTTACTAGTGCAGACACCAGCATTAATACCAGAGCATTGATTACCAGCAGAAATAAGCCCATTGTTAGCACTGTCAAAGGCAGTGTAAAGAGTATGAGTAGTGGTTTAACTATGGCATTCGCAAAACCCAGGAGTAGGGCAGCGATGACAAGAGATCCCCCATCTGCAAAACGAAGTCCGCTAAAGATATAGCTTGCCACCCAAAGGGATAAAGAGGTTAAACCCCACTGAACTAGGAAAGGCGTTAAGTTACCCATGGTTTTCTTTCTTAAAAGGTTGGAAAGACACTGCTTACTCCTATCTTATCAGTCGTTTAGTAGTGAGGAGGAATTTCATCTTTGAGGCTACTTCCACCACCATTACTGCCTGCTTGTTCTTTAACAGCTTTGAGTTCACGATACAGAAACTCTATTTGCTGCTGCTGTTTATAGACAGTCTCATTCAGTTTTTCAATGAGATCTTCAGTAAAGCTTAATTTAATTTCGAGATTGGTAATTCTGTTTTCAGTCATTTTTAAACCTCTCTAAGCGGAGATGAGTTCAAAGCGCCCATCTTCCATTTCCGCTTTTGGCCTAATCCAAAAATCATGAGACTGAAGGGATTCATATACGTAAGCCGGCTCGAGGCTTGCTTCAATATTAGCAAGCAATAGAACCTGATAAAACCCACCCGTTTTTTTATGCTTGAGCTTGCTGCCAGGCTTAAAGAGCCCCTCATCAGGCGCAGCCATTTTCGATGTAGTCATGTCAAAAATTTACTTTCTTAGTATGATGATGTGATGGCAAATCCCATCCCGTACTCCATTCTAGATATATCTCCTATCCCTCAGGGATTTACCGCTGCTGATGCCTTACGTAACTCTTTAGATGTAGCCCAGCATGCTGAGAAGTGGGGCTATACCCGCTATTGGGTTGCTGAACACCATAATATGACTGGTAATGCTAGTTCAGCTACTGCTGTGCTGATCGCTTATCTAGCTGGGGGCACCTCCAAAATTCGAGTGGGTTCTGGTGGGGTAATGTTGCCAAATCACGCTCCCTTGGTGATTGCTGAACAATTTGGGACATTGGAATCTTTATATCCCGGTCGAATTGATTTGGGTTTGGGTAGGGCGCCAGGAACAGATCAGATGACCGCTAGAGCCTTACGTCGTGACTTACTTGGTAGTGATGATCGCTTTCCACAGGATGTACGTGAGTTGCAGCATTATTTTGGTCCGATTCAAGAAGGTCAAGTAGTTAAGGCTATTCCTGGCGCTAACACTGAAGTCCCTATTTGGATTTTGGGATCGAGCTTATACGGTGCTCAATTGGCAGCCCATTTTGGTTTGCCTTATGCCTTTGCCTCTCACTTTGCGCCAGAGCAGTTATTGGAAGCAATGAAGATCTATCGCGAACTCTTTAAGCCCTCAGATCAATTAGCTAAGCCTTATTGTGCTTTTGTAATGAACGTTGTGGCTGCTGATACTGATGAAGAAGCGCACTATTTATATACTACCTTGCAACAAAATATGATCAGGATGCGCCGTAATACTCGTGGTCAGTTACCGCCACCAATAGCGAATCTCGATGAATTTTGTGAACCCCATGAAAAGGCAGCAGCTGGCAATACCTTACAGGTATCTACAGTAGGCTCACAAGAAACTGTACAAAAAGGGATGCGCCATTGGTTAGATGCAACCGGAGCAGATGAAATCATTTTCACTGGTCAAATCTTTGATCACCAAGCTCGCCTAAGATCATTTGAAATAGCAGCGCAGGCCGCCCAAGCTCTCTAAAGCTCTAGCGCTGGTAATTGGCGGTGATCAGGACTTCATCCGTTAAGGCTGTATTGGCAAACATCAAAACTTCATTGTCTTTACTTATTAATGTGCAGGGTCTTGCCGTATAGGCTAAATCAAGAAAGACTTGGTCATCCGGGTCCTGACATTTCCAAGGAGACTGGACGATATTTTTGTCATCTAGGATGCGAGCTAAGGATGCCCAATGCTGCAATATCTTTTCTTGATCTACTGTTGCTAGTGAGAAGAGGGGGCGCGAGATAACGTCAGCAAACTCTTCTAAAGTCTTGGGAGTGGCAATGGCGTCTATTTTTCGATCAAGTAAAGCTTGCTTGAGATGAATAGCCCTAAAGTCGTTAAAGACAAATAAGTCCAGTAAAACATTAGTATCGAAGACGACGATTTGCATTACAGAAATTAATTCTGATTACTGCGCCAAACTTCAGGTGTAATCGTAACTTGTCCACGGTCAGAAGACACATAAACTTCACCATCTTGAACGTTGACATGAATAACCATGCTGCGCTCGACCAATTGATTGAGTTCAGCAGCTTGTGCTGATGGAATAGAGACGATTTCTAAGTTACGAGCACGTGTGAGTTTATTGACAATCGCATCCCACCAAATTTTGCTGGTTTGACCTCCATAGCAATACACAATGACTTGGTCAGACCTCCCGCAGGCTTTCAGAATCCGGCGTTCATCTGGTTGACCAATCTCTATCCATAAGTTAATGGCATCAGTGAGATCCTTAATCCATAGATCCGGCTCATCTGTATCACTTAAGCCTTTGGTAAAAACCAAATCCTCATTGGCCTGCAAAGCAAAGGCAATTAGCCTAACCATCATGCGCTCTTCAGTCTCTGAAGGGTGCTTTGCAATAGTGAGTGAGTGGCTACCGTAGTAATGACGGTCAGAGTCTGCGACGTGAAGGTCAGCTTTGTGGATAGTTGCGCGTAGAGCCATGCAACATTATCGCCTGACAACACCATTAGCTAGTCTTAACCAGTATTATTTGCCCTTATAAGCTTCAAATACTTAGCAAAAAGCATCAAATTACTGTGTATCGTATAACCCCATGATCCGGATTACTGAACTGCGCCTACCTATCGACCATGCTCCAGAAGCTGTGGAAGTGGCAATTTGTAAACGTCTTCATTTAGCTTCAAAAGATCTGATCAGTTTTGAAGTCTTTAAGCGTAGCTACGATGCCAGAAAAAATGTCGCTCTCTCTTTTATTTACACGGTAGATCTTTCAGTTAAAAATGAAGAAGAGCTACTAAAAAAGTTTGATGGCGATATACACGTCCGGGTTTCGCCAGACACTAGCTATCATTTTCTTGCTAAAGCTCCGGAGTCAATTGCAAATGGCAAAGCATTGCGACCAGTAGTGATTGGGTTTGGCCCCTGCGGAATCTTTGCTGCGCTAGTTTTGGCGCAGATGGGTTTTAAGCCAATCGTACTTGAGCGTGGCAAAAAGGTTCGTGAGCGCACCCAAGATACCTGGGGTTTATGGCGTAAAAATATCTTGAATCCTGAATCTAATGTGCAATTTGGTGAAGGTGGGGCCGGAACATTTTCAGATGGCAAGTTATATAGCCAGATTAAAGACCCTAAGTTTTATGGCCGTAAAGTCATTCAAGAGTTTGTCAAGGCGGGTGCGCCTGCAGAAATTCGGTATGTGGCAAAGCCCCACATCGGAACTTTCCGTTTAGTGGGTGTAGTAGAAAAAATGCGTCAAGAAATTATTGAGCTTGGTGGTGAGATTCGTTTTTCACAGAAAGTGATCGGATTTGATATCCAAAACGAACAAATTACTGGTGTCAAAATTGAAGGCCAGGATGACTTACCTGCAGACCATGTGATTTTGGCTCTTGGACATAGTGCTCGCGATACCTTCCAGGCTCTGCATGATGCGGGAGTATTTATGGAAGCCAAGCCATTCTCAGTGGGCTTTCGGATTGAACATCCACAATCCTTGATTGATAAGGCACGTTTAGGTCCTCATGCTGGCAATGAACTCATTGGCGCGGCTGATTACAAATTAGTGCATCACGCTAAAAATGGCCGCTCAGTCTATAGCTTCTGTATGTGCCCTGGAGGTACCGTAGTAGCTGCGGCTTCAGAGCCTAATCGTTTAGTAACTAATGGAATGAGTCAATACTCACGCAATGAACGAAATGCCAATGCCGGTATTGTGGTTGGTATTACTCCAGATGACTATCCTGGTGGACCAATGGCCGGAATAGAGTTCCAACGCGCCATTGAAGCGAAGGCCTTTGAGTTAGGTGGTGGAACATATGAGGCACCGGGGCAGTTAGTGGGAGATTTTTTAGAAGGTAAGGCCTCAACACAATTTGGTAGTGTGCTGCCATCATATAAGCCAGGCGTACATTTAACTGACTTAGCAGACAGTTTGCCGGCCTATGCCATTGAAGCGATACGCGAAGCTTTGCCAGCCTTTGAAAAGCAGATTAAAGGCTTTTCTATGAAGGATGCTGTTTTAACAGGCGTTGAAACCAGAACTTCCTCGCCTTTGCGTATTACACGTGGCCCAAACTTTCAGAGTTTAAATATTAAAGGGCTTTATCCAGCAGGCGAGGGAGCCGGGTATGCAGGCGGCATCTTGTCTGCAGGAGTAGATGGGATTAAAGTGGCAGAAGCACTTGCCCTAGATTACTTATCAAATTAAGTTACGCATCAATTAAAAAAGCCATTTATGAATATTGCAGTAACCGATGGTCCGGCAGAAGAAAAAGAAGTCTTATTTAACCCAGAGCTGTTGCAAAAATTTGATATCAACGGCCCACGGTATACCTCTTACCCAAGTGCTGACCGTTTTCATGATGGATTTTCAGAGAAGGATTATTTAGGAGCGCTAAAACGGGTTGCAAAAGCCAATGAGCCTTTGTCGCTATATTTTCATTTGCCGTTTTGTCCGAATATTTGTTACTACTGTGGCTGTAACAAGATCATCACAAAGGATCATGGAAGAAGTGCCAAATACATTAAATACCTAGCTAAAGAAATGACCATGGCTTTTGGGGCAATGGGCGCAAACAAAAGAATTCCTATTACACAGCTTCACTGGGGAGGGGGCACCCCTACATTTCTTTCTCATGATGAAATGACAGAGTTGATGCATTACACGCGTGAGTATTTTGACCTGTTGCCCAACGGTGAATACTCTATTGAGATAGATCCAAGAAGAGTTACTGAAAAAGATATCGCTCTTTTAGCTGAGCTGGGTTTTAATCGGATTAGTCTTGGCGTTCAAGACTTTAACCTTGCAGTTCAGGAAGCTGTCCATAGAGTCCAAACAATTGAAGAAACTCAAGCGGTAATGGATTGGTCCAGAAAATACGGCTTTAAATCTAGCAGTGTAGATTTGATCTATGGGCTGCCGAAGCAAACCCCAGAAACCTTTAAGGAAACGGTGAATGTGGTAATCGCCATGAATCCTGACCGTATATCGGTTTATAACTATGCGCATTTGCCACATATCTTCAAACCTCAGCGTCGAATTTCTGAGGCAGATCTTCCGCTTGCAACTGATAAATTAAATATTCTTTCTAATACTATCGAACGCCTTATAGAAGCGGGCTATATTTTTATTGGAATGGACCATTTTGCAAAACCAGACGATGAGTTAGCAATTGCTCAAAAAGAGGGACGGCTCCATCGTAACTTTCAGGGATACTCCACTCAGGCGGAGTGTGATCTCTTAGCATTTGGTATTTCTTCGATCGGTAAGGTGGATGATTGTTATTCACAAAACGTACGTACCTTAGATGAATACTATGCAACTTTAGATGCAGGGCATCTTCCAGTATTGCGTGGTTTGCAATTAGATCAAGATGATTTATTACGTCGTGAACTCATTGGTGAGTTGATGTGCCAATTTTTACTTAATACAGAAATGTTTGCTAAAGAACACCAAATTGATTTCTCGGGCTATTTCAAGAGTGAGATAGAGGATCTTAAGACTCTAGAGGAAGCAGGCCTTTTAGAGTGGCACGGCAATACTATGAAAGTGCCTATCAAGGGGCGTTTGTTGGCAAGACGTGTAGCCATGACTTTTGATCGACATCTCCAAGAGTCGCAAGCAAAAGGAACTTACTCTAAGGTTCTTTAAACCTTTGCATTAGGGTAAATCCGCTGCCATTTGATCTAGATCAAAGAAGCAGGCAAACAGTGTTGCTTTTCAACCAATAAAAAATTCTCTGTAGTACTCAATTTGATTTACATCAAATTATCCGGTCGGTATCAATTTGAAAATACTCCTATCAAGATTGATAACAGAAAGAGGATTCATCATGCGTCTTAAATCACTACTAGCGGCAATGGCCGCAATAGCCTCCTTAGCGCCAATAGTGGCATATGCGCAAGCTGCAGAAGAGAATCCATGGATGTTGCGTGTTCGTGCGGTTGATCTGCTCTGGCAAAATGGCCAAACCGATACCGTCTCCACTGCAAATGTGAAGGCCAAAAACCAGTTGATCCCTGAGTTTGATATCTCTTACTTTTTCACTAAGAACATTGCAGCTGAATTGGTGTTAACTTGGCCGCAGCAAGTAAATATTACAGCCGGCCCTGGAAATACGAATGTCGGTAAGATTTCTGCATTACCACCATCGCTTTTAGTTCAATATCACTTTACTGACTTGGGTGCTTTTAAGCCTTATGTTGGCGCTGGTGTGAACTACACCATTTTTGGTAATCGTCAAAACTTCCCAGGTCTTGGCAATAGTGTGCAGGTTGATCAAAACAGCGTTGGATTTGTAGCGCAAGTTGGTACTGACTATATGTTTGATAAAAACTGGGGTATGAATCTTGACCTTAAATATGCCACTATGAGTACCAATGTGACGACAGTGCAAGGCAATAATAATTTAGGCAAATTAACATTAAACCCATTTATGCCTGCTATAGGCGTGACTTACAAGTTCTAAGAATTCAGTTCTTGTTACTTGCGATAGAGCCCTTTAAGGGCTCTATTTTTTTGGCAATCTACGGAAATATTCCCTCTTTTGAAGAAGTGGCGATAATGTCGCCATGGCTTTAATCGTACTTACTGATGCAAAACTGGCTTTCGGCCACGTTGACCTCCTCGCAAACACTGCTTTTTCACTGGAATCTGGTGAGCGTGTTGGCTTAATCGGCCGCAATGGCACTGGCAAATCTTCGCTCTTGAAGATCTTGGCCGGCATTGAAAAAATGGATGATGGACTCTTGCAGTATCAGCAGGGCTTACGAATCGCCTATGTTCCCCAGGAGCCTATTTTTGAAGCTGAAGAAACTGTATTTGATGCTGTCTCTAAGGGCGTATCTCAGGCCAAAGCGCTGCGTGAGGAATATGAGGCCCTCAGCGTGGGTGAGTGGGATGATGCATCCCATCACCGCCTAGACGAAGTCCAATCTCAATTAGAGGCCTTAAGTGGTTGGAATTGGGAACAACGCGTTTACGAAACACTAGATCGCCTCCATTTAGAGGCAGATCTCAAGATCAGTACTTTATCTGGCGGTACTAAAAAACGGGTGGCGCTTGCCCGTGCCTTAGTGGAGATGCCAGATGTACTGCTACTTGATGAGCCAACCAATCATTTAGATTTGGATTCGATTGCCTGGCTAGAAGAGCTTTTAAAGGAATACCAAGGCTCCGTTATTTTGGTTACACATGATCGTGCCTTTTTAGATAATGTTTGTACACAAATTGTAGAGCTCGATCGCGGTATCTTGCGAACTTATCCTGGGAACTTTACACAATATGAAGTGCTTAAAGATCAGGAGCTTAATGCAGAATCTTTGGCCAATGCTCGAGCTGATAAATTATTGGCGCAAGAAGAGGTTTGGATTCGTAAAGGGGTTGAAGCACGTCGGACCAGAAGCGTTGCCCGAATCGCCCGTTTAGAAAATCTCCGCACCAGTCGTGCTGAGCGCAGAGATGCTATAGGCCAGGTTAAGTTAGCCGTCTCTGCTGGTGATCGTAGCGGTAAGATAGTGGCCGACCTACAGAATGTGAGTAAAGCATACGATAGGCCGATTGTTGAAGACTTTACGGCAACGATTTTGCGTGGAGATAAAGTGGGGCTATTAGGCCCTAATGGTTCAGGCAAGACCACCTTACTCAAACTCATTCTAGGAACGATTGCACCAGACTCAGGTACTGCCACTATGGGCACTCGCATCGAGGTAGCTTATTTTGATCAAATGCGTGAAAGCTTAGACCTTAATGCCTCGCTTGAAGATTACATTAGCCCTGGTAGCGAGTGGGTTGAGATCAATGGTAACAAGAAGCATGTCAAGAGTTATTTGAGTGATTTCTTATTTGCACCCGAGCGCACGAATTCTCCAGTAAGCACATTGTCTGGTGGGGAGCGCAATCGATTACTACTAGCGCGTCTATTTGCAAGACCAGCAAATGTCTTAGTGTTGGATGAGCCAACGAATGATTTGGATATTGATACTTTAGATTTATTAGAGCAGTTACTTCAAGATTACAAGGGAACGGTTTTCTTGGTTAGTCACGATCGGTATTTCTTGGATAATGTAGTAACTAGTATTATTGCCAATGAAGGCGATGGATTTTGGCGTGAGTATGAAGGTGGCTATGAGGATTGGAAGATTCAAAAAGCCCGCTCCGACAAGATTCGAGCTGCTAATGCCTCTGAGAAACCAGTCACTAAAGTGGCAGTGAAAGTACCGCCT